>Ga0310121_10002680_pt1 | contig 16684 bp, 9 predicted proteins | sample CB27_Tmax_986_MG_FD_203504 | JGI IMG/M metagenome (GOLD analysis project Ga0310121, IMG submission 203504) | Marine microbial communities from Western Arctic Ocean, Canada - CB27_Tmax_986 | ecosystem: Environmental > Aquatic > Marine > Oceanic | place: Canada: Western Arctic Ocean | collected...
GAGATCATCAAGGGCCCGGCAGCGGCGACGCTGTACGGGACCGAGGCTTCGGCCGGGGTGATCCAGATCATCACGAAGCGGGGTCAGGAGGGGGCCCCCCAGTTCGACGTGTCGATCCGCCAGGGCCTCCAATACATAAGGAACCCTGCGGGCCGCATAGGCACAATGTACACGTGCAATAACAGCTTCGCGCCGCCGTGCTCCGAGGAGTCGGGCAACCTGGTTCCCTACAACCCGTACGACAGGGCGAACGAGATCCTGGATATCGGCACGGCAGCCTGCGCGCGCAGCCTGGACGATCCCCAGTGCTGGAATCTCTACTGGACGAAGGGTCCCGCCTCCGAGGGCCTGTGGCCGCAGGATAGAGTCTTCAAGAACGGCCACAGCCAGACCTACGACCTGGGCGTACGGGGTGGCACGTCTACGGTGCGCTACTTCCTGCAGGCGAGCTACTCCGAGGACGATGGCGTCGAATGGTACAACTATCACGACACGTTCCGTGGCCGGGCCAACATCGGCGTGGTCTTCAGCGAGAACTTCTCGCTCGACGTGTCGACCGGCTACATCAGCGGTTTCAGCCGGTTCAACAATCCGGCCAACCGTGAGGGCGGCATGTGGAGCGAGTTCGCCTGGGGCACGGGCTACTGCATCCCGACGGTCTCGCTCGACGACAACCCCTGCCCGCGGACTCTGGGCTTCCAGGAGCATCTCCCGACCGACCACCAGTCGCTCGAGGTGACGCGGGACTTTAGGCGCTTCACGGGGAGCGCGACGCTGAACTTCAACGCGGGTGACTGGCTCTCGATGCGGGCCATAGTCGGCGTCGACCAGGGCTGGGACAAGAACGGTTCGCTGTATCCGGTCGACACGCGGCAAAACCCGGTCTATTTCCGGAACTACCTCCAGAACAGCACCGGATCGCTCACGATCGAGCGGCCGAGCTCCAGCCAGGTGACCGCGGACTTGTCGGCCACGGTGAGCTATGACGTGACCGGCTCCTTGAGCACGGCGACCTCGGTCGGGGCCCAGTACTACGATCGCAACCGGGAGGAGTTTACGAACCTGGGTCAGGACTTCGCCTCTCCGCTGTCCCGGACGATCAACCAGACGCCGGTGACCAGCGCCCAGATCCAGTACACTTACATTGAGAACAAGTCGTTGGGCGTGTACTTCCAGGAGCAGCTGGGCTGGCAGGACCGGATGTTCGTGACCGCTGCCGTTCGTTTCGACGACAACTCGGCGTTCGGGGGCTCGCTCGACCCCGAAATGTATCCGAAGGTCTCGGGGACGTGGGTGCTCTCCGAGGAGAACTTCTGGAACATCGGCGCCATCAACGCGTTCCGTATACGGGGCGCCTGGGGCAAGGCGGGCCGGCAGCCGGACACCTTCGCCAGCGTGAACACCTTCGGTGTCATTCCCGGGTGGGGCGGCGGGTCGGCGCTCAATCCGACCAACGTCGGGAATACGGAAGTCGGTCCTGAGGTCGGCACGGAGGTCGAGCTCGGCTTCGACTACGCTCTGTTCGAGGACCGCTTCGCGGGCGAGTTCACCTGGTTCTCTCAGAGGAACGAGGGCGCCCTGCTGAACGTCACTGTTCCGCCGAGCTTCGGTTCCGCCAGTTCGGTCCAGCGCAACATCGGCCGGATCGACAACTGGGGCTGGGAGGCGACGCTGAACGCGCGGCTCTACGAGAGCCCGACCTTCTCGTTCGTCCTCGCTCTCCAGGGCGCCCATACGATGAACGAGGTCAAGGAGTTGGGTAGCTTCCCCGGCAGCAACGCCATCCGGCTCGGAATCCCGTACCCGAACGTCCAGGATGACCACTACATCCTGGACGCCGCCTACGACCCGAGCGGCCCGTACAAGGACTTGTGGGGCCGGAAGATTTCGGCTTTCTGCGACGCCGGTATGGTCGTCGGCGGCGGAGACCAGGCCGACAAGAGGGGGCAGTACGGTGTGGTGCTGGGCGGACCCAGGGTGTCGTGCAAGGACGTCGGGGGCTACCCGCTTACGGCCGGCCCGGCCTTCCCTACCTACACCTGGTCCGTGGGTCCGCGGTTCACGCTGTTCGAAAACATGATCGACGTCAGCCTGCTGTTCGACGCCGCGTACGGCATCATGAAGCGAGACGACAACCAGTACTGGGGCGAGCGCTACAACAACAGCTACGACACTCGCTGCTCCTGCAACCCCGCCCACGCGGTCGGCAGGTCGACCAAAACACGCTACTCGATGGGCTTCTTCGACGGGGACTTCTGGAAGTGGCGCGAGGCCTCGGTGGGCGTACGGATACCGGAGTCGATGGCCCAGATGATTGGCGCGGAACGAGCGTCGCTGGCTTTCTCGATGCGCGAGCTCGCGATCCTCTGGATGGCTGACGATGAGCTTGGGATCGATGCGGGCGGGGAGTCTGGGAACCCGCGGCCGCACCCGCTCGATCCCGAGATGGGCCGGGCGACGGCGGGGGGTTCCGGTTGTCGCGCCAGTCCGCCGAGCACGAGTGCGCACGTGACGCTCAAAGTGACGTTCTGATCGGAGATCGTGAACACACACCTTCGATTGAGCCAGCTCGGAGCGGGCGGCGGCAGGCGATCGCGTAGCGCCGTCGCCCCTCCCCGGCCTTCCCTGATACGAGGACGAGAGAGATGAGAGACCTGACCGAACAAAACTTACCGGCGAGGTGGGGACGGAGGGTGTGCGTCGCGCTCACGCTCGGTCTCGCGGTGGGGGCGCTGAGCGCGTGCAGTGGCATCCTGGACGTGAATCTACCGGCCGAGCTCACCGACGCTGCGCTCGTGGACCCGGCCGGGGCCGAGACCCAAATGGTCACGACCATCACCCACTTCGAGGACGGCTACGACTTCCATGTGGACCTGGCCTTCGCCCGCGAGGCCGGCGGTGAGGTCTTCATGTGCGGACCCTGCAGCCCCTACCAGTTCCCGGTGAGCAATAACGAATTCGACTCGTTCGCCAAGTCGCGGAGGTTCGGGGCACTTCTCCACGAGAACCTCGGCGAATGGACGGTCTCTCAGGTGCCCGACCGGGCCCAGTACCTCGCCATCGCCTCGCTGTACGAAGGGGCCAGTATATCGTGGATGGGGCAGAACCTCTGTGAGGCTGCCATCGACGGAGGTGCGTTGATGTCTCCGGACGCGGCCCTGTCGATGGCCGATGCCCTTCTCACCCGGGCGCTGAGCGAGATCGCGGCGGCGGGCGACTTCAGCTTTGGCCGCAGCACGTCCAGCGCCATGACCATGGCGTATGGGCTCCGCGCCCAGGCCCGCTGGATGAACGGTGACCTGGCCGGTGCGCGGGCCGATGCCCTGCAGGTGCCCCAGGACTTCGTGGCCTACGTGACCCGGGAGCCGAACCGGCGGAACTACCTCGCCTTCAACCGGAACCAGGGCAGCTTCCTCGATATGTATGACCCGATCGACTGGTGGGCCGGCGGCACGAACCCGGCGACGGGCCAGCCGTGGCCGGACGTAATCCCCTTCACGGGCTGGAACACCCTTGGGATCATGCCGGACGGAAGGGCCGTGCATGCTAGCGGGATTCCCATTCGGTATGCCAACTCCGACGTACTCCTAGGAAACAACGTCGGGGTGGAGGCGGGCGCGGTCCCCGACCCCCGGGTGAGCCACCGGCGGGTGGAAATCCAGGGCAAGGGCGGGGCGGGGTACGTGACCACCAGGTTCAAGGAAGTGGACGACGACATGCCCCTCGTGCACTGGATGGAGATGGTGCTGATCCGGGCGGAGATCGATGGTGGCCAGGGGGCGATCGACCTGGTCAACCAGCTGCGGGCGCACGACGAACTCCCACTGGTCACCTATGCGGATCCGAACGACTCGGAGGAGATCCGTTACATGATCATCGAGGAGCGGCGTCGGGCCCTCTTCAACCAGGGACGGTACTTCCAGACCAAGCTCAAGAACCCCGACGTCTCATGGTTCCCCAGAGGCGTAGGCGGGACTCGCGGCTTCGGGCACCAGTACAATGGGGGCGTCCGCTTCATCATGCCCGACGGTGAGTTCCTCAACAATGAGAACCTGACGACCGCTGACAAGGGCACGAAGTGCGCTCCGCTCGAGGCGCCGGTCAACGTCCACATCAGCTGACGGGGAAGGCCGCACGCGCGAGAACGGCCGTCCGCACCCCTTCTTTGGGGCGGGTGGCCGTTTGGCGTGGGGTCGTAGCGCAAGAAGACAGGCCGGGCCGGAACCGGTGGGGTTCCGGCCCAACCCGCTTTGTCGGCGCGGACGGAAGTTCCAGAGGCAGTGCTTCCCGCGTACGCAGGCGAGTCCATCGATTCGGTTCCGAGGTATCTAGTCCCGAAGCCGTTCGACACCCGAGTGCTCTACAACGTCGCACCTGCGGTAGCCCGGGCCGCCATGGACAGCGGCGTGGCCCGCATTCAGCTCGACCTGGACGAGTACAGGGAGCGCTTGCGTGCGAGCCTCAGTCCGGGACGGGGAAGTGATGCGGTGGATGACCGGGCGGGCTAGACGACGCCCCGCCCGGATCCGGGCCGAGGGCGTGGGCGGCCAGGGGGCGATCGACCTGGTCAACGAGCTACGGGCCTTTGACAACCTCCCGCTCGTGACCTACGCGGATCCGAACAACGCGACACAGATCCGTTTCGTGATCATCGAGGAGCGGCGTCGGGCTCTCGTCTTGGAGGGACGGTACTTCCACACTCAGCTCAAGAACCCCGACATCCTGTGGTTCCCCAGGAGTGTCGGCGGAACCCGGGGGTTCGATCACGCGCACCGCGGTGGAGTCCGCTTCCTCATGCCCAACAGTGAGTTCGAAAACAACGAGAACCTGGGTCTCCTCGACCGGGCCACGGGGTACAGCCCGAACGAGAGGCCGGTCAACATCGACATCTGAGGGCGGACGCGCAGGAAGGAAGAACCAGGAAGGAAGAATGACGATAGGGGTCGGGTCCATCCCGTGAGCTCGACCCCTGTCGTTATGCCATGCTCCCCAGAAGGTTTTTTCGGGTCATCATGATCGATAAAGGTCTGGGAACAACAGCTGCAACTCCGCAAGCAGGGGCAGATCGTACCTCACGATGTAGTGGTCTGACGGGTTCTTGACGAGGAAGTCCTGATGATAATCCTCGGCAGGGTAGAATGCCTCTAGGGGATCGATTCGAGTCGCGATCGGGCGTGAGAACGCCCCAGCCGCATTCAGTTGAGCGACGTATGCGCGCGCGACATTACCCTGGCCCTCGTCCGCAAAGAAGATATTAGATCGGTATTCCCGGCCAACATCAGGGCCCTGGCGATCGACCTGAGTGGGATCATGAGCCACCGAAAAGTAGACGCGCAGGATCTGCCCGTAGGAGATCTGCGTGGGGTCGAAACGCACCTGGACAACTTCGGCGTGGCTTGTTATGCCGAAAACAACTAATTGGTAGATAGCGGTCTCTGCGGTACCGCCGGAATATCCGGACACGACGTCCACGACGCCTTTCACGTGCTCGAATACGGTGGACCTGTCGGTGGCGTTCTAGGGCGACCGGGGCGTCCAGGTTAATGTACATTCACCACGTCGGGCATCAACACGCAGGAGGACCGGGCCAATGGCGCACCGCACCACTCTGCTCCCAGTCTCCGTCTCTATGAGGCAGCTCCGCGTTTCGGTATCGCTCCTCGTTCTCGCCGGACCATTAACGTTCGCCGCACCGGCTGCCGCGCAGCAGCAGACGCCCACCACGTCTGAGGGGTTCGTCCTCAACGGCGATATTCCGCTTTTCGAAAACCTCGGTTCCTACACGCGGTCAGTCACGACGAACAGCGCCGATTCTCAAGCATACTTCGACCAGGGGCTCCGCCTCGCCTACGCGTTCGGCAGACACGAGGCCCAACAGTCGTTCGTGGCCGCGGCGCAAAAGGACCCGCTGTGCGCCTCGTGTCGGTGGGGCCTCGCCTGGGCGTTAGGGCCCTACGTAAATGGCGCCATGGACTCCGGGGCCGAAGCAATCGCGTACCAGCAGGCGCAGGAGGCGAGGCGGCTCGGAGCGGGAAGCACGGACGTGGAGCAGGCCTTGATCGATGCGCTCTTGGCTCGTTATGCGCCGGTGGTGGACGAGGACAAGCGCGCGCAGCGCGATACCGCATACATGGTGGCCATGCGCGACGTCTACCGCCGTTTCCCAGAAGATCTGGACGTGGCCACGATGTACGCGGAGTCCATGATGGTACTGCGGCCATGGAACTACTGGACCAGCGCCGGAAATCCGCAGCCAGGAACGAACGAACTGCTGCGGGTGCTGGAGGGTGTTATCGATCGTGACATTAGGCACCCCGGGGCATGCCATATTTACATCCACGCCACCGAGGCGTCGCTTCAGCCCGGCCGCGCCACCGGCTGCGCCGACGTGCTTGGCGACGCGATGCCGGGGGCCAGCCACATGGTGCATATGCCCTCGCACACGTACATGCGAACTGGCCGCTACGGGGATGCCGTGCGCTGGAACCAACGCGCTCGGCTCGTAGACCAGGAGGCGCAACGCGGGGGTGCGACCGCGATCTACCCGGATCACAACCTGCACATGCTGTTGGTCGCCGCATCGTACGACGGTCAGAGTGCCGTCGCGATTGAAGCGGCCCGTGACCTGGCTCAACTCGCACCAGGATCCGCGCACCACGTGCCATTGGTTCTCGCGCGCTTCGGCCGCTGGGAGGACATTCTCGAGCTACCGACGACGGGCGTCTCGTTCGCCGGGGCTATCCTATCATACGCTCGCGGCCTCGCACAGGTACGGACAAACCGCGTGGCCGACGCGCGGGAAAGCTTGGTTGCGGTAGAAGGGGATATCCAGGTCACCGAGGACTTCCGGCGCGGTCAGATGCTACGGCTTGCGCGGGCGATTCTCGCGGCGGAGATCGACGTGGCGGGCCAGGACTTCGACTCGGCTGTGCGCACAATCGAGCTGGCACGCGTTATTGAAACGGATTCGATTGGATACAATGAGCCTGAGGACTGGATCCTGCCCCTGCGACAGGTGCTGGGAGCAATGCTGCTCGACGCCGGACGTGCTCCCGAGGCAGAGATCGCGTATCGCGGTGAACTAGAGGCGCACCCGGAGAACAGCTGGTCCCTCTACGGCCTCCATCTCGCCCTCTCCGCTCAGGGAAAGACCGACGAGGCTGCAGAGGCACTAGCTCGATTTCACCGAGCCTGGGAACGCGCGGACGTCCAAATCTCGAGCTCGCGATTCTAGGTGGGGCGAAGCTTCGATCAGCGTATCACCGGTCCACCAGTCCGGTCGTCCGGCACGAAGCGGTCTCGAGCCGGCATCCTAACCCCGGGCAGCGTGCTCGCGTCGATCACGGCGTCCGTGGGAACGAGGTCGTTGCGGGCGAGGATCCAGGCGATCACCGCATAGGTCTCATCGGCCGTTAGGCTGCCTGGCTGGTCCAGGGGCATCGCACGCACGATGTAGTCGTACAGCGTGGTGGCAAAGGGCCAGTAGTTGCCGACAGTGGGGTTGATCGGCCATTCGCCCCACGGCTCAGTTCCGACCAACGCATCCGCACGCCCACCCCTGCCGTTGGCCCCGTGACACGCGGCGCATCGCTGCCGGTAGACGACGGCACCGGCAGCCACTGAGCCGCTCCCGGGCGGTAGCCCGACCCCATCCGGCCGCACATCGATGTCCCATGCCGCCACACGATCTGCGGGCGCCGGCGAGCCGAAGCCGAAGCGGGCGGGCGCCTGCGGCGCAGGAACCTGGTTCGGATCCGTCTGCGTCTGCGCCGCCTGGCCTTGCGTGCAGGCAGCGACCAGGAAGAGCGCGGCCGTCCACGAGCGGCTCACAGGGTGTCTCCCAGGCCGTAGGTCACCCTTCCGTCGGAGGCGACCTTCCACGCACGCATGTGGTTCGAGTGGTACCAGGTGTACTCGCCACGAGCCGCGACGAACTCCTGCACGCTCGGCTGCACATACCCGGTATCGTCGACCGCGCGGCTCATCAGCACAGTTTCCCTACCGCCCCAGTTCCAGAGCGCGCTGAAGCGGGTCGTCGCGAGCGGAAGAACCGGATCATGGAGCTGGGTCGGTTGCCAGGTCCTGCCCCCATCCGTGCTCAGGTCCACGCGCACGATCCTGCCCCGTCCCGACCACGCCAACCCCTTCACCTCCCACCATCCCCTTTCGGGCAAGGCCATCGGGAAGGTGGGGAAGGTGATCGCGGACTTGGCGTCCATGACAAAACTGAACTGCCGTGACCTGCCCCCTTTGAGGGCGTCCGTGTATCTGGACGTTTCCCAGCGAGACATCACGGGCTGGTCGGTGACCTCGATGCGGCGGAGCCACTTCACGCTGGTGTTGCCCTCGAAACCCGGAAGAAAGAGCCGCGCGGGGTAGCCTTGCTCGGGTCGGATCGCTTCCCCGTTCTGCCCGTACGCGATCAGCGCGTCGTCCATCGCCTTGGACATCGGCACGCTGCGGTTGAGCAGGGCCGCGTCGCCACCCTCCGCCACGATCCACGTCGCGCCAGGCTTGACCCCGACCTCCCGGAGCAGGGCCGCGAGGGGAACGCCGGTCCACTCGCTCGTGCTTATGAGCCCGTCCATCTGCTGAGGGCTCACGTCGGTAGGCATGCGGGTCATGTTGAACGAGTTGAGGCCGTTCCCGGAGCACTCGAGGAAGTAGATCCGCGACCGAGACGGATACCGCTTCAGGTCGGCCAGCCTGAACACCGTCGGTCGCTCTACCATGCCATGGACGAGCAGCTCGTAGCTCTCGGGATGGATGTCCGGCACACCGGCGTGGTGGCGCTCGAAGTGAAGGTCCGACGGCGTGATGATTCCGTGGAATGACTCAATGGGCGAAAGGGATAACGACGAGGGCGCGACCGCCCGGACGAGCCGACGCGGCACCTCGTGTGGCGAGCGCGACCCGAGCTCGGACACGAACCTGCCCACCACCTTGGTGGGGTCGACGCCCGGTGCCTGTTGCGCGGAGAGATCGACGGCGTCGAACTGGGTCTTGATCATCCCAGCCGCCACGACCGCGCCGGTGGCGGTGGAGACCCAGGCGCGACGCGACACGCAGGAACGGTAATTCTCCACGCCTCCTCCCTCCCTTTCCGTGAGACAGGGACTGCCTACTTCGCCTCGTATCCGGACAGATTCTCGGTCACCCGCAGGAGCGGCGAGATAGGCTAACAAGGTGTGTAACAGGTCCCGCTCCCGAGCAAGGATACGGCGGGAGTGGGGGTTGAGTCCACGGTTGGGTGCGCGGAACGCTGGACCTTGGTTGACTTTTGCAACTTGGGGGCGGTACGTAGGCATGGGTGGGACTCCCTTTCATGCAGCCAGTGCCGGCCTCACGGTCGGGATCGGCCTGAAAAGCAGATAGCAGGCGGACTCGCCGTCCAGCTGGAACAGGATGAGGGACCCCAACCGAATCGGGGCCTATGGGGGGAGGGCGCTATCGGGCGCCCTCTCGACATTCTTCAGGCAGGCTTAGGAGGTCGGGCATGAGAGCACTCACCATCGGTGTTGCCGCGGTGGGGATGGTGATGGTCGTCGGGAATTCAACTTCTCACCCTGCCTCGACCGCGCGCGGTGCGGATCTGGTCTTAGCGACCGTGAGCAGCACACCGGCGGTGACGGACGTGCTGGCGGCGAATAAGGACACGGAGCCCCCCGATATGTCCGATGGGGCGCTCACCAAGGTCGTGCAGCAAACCTGCGTGGTTTGTCACAACGACCAGTTGTTGACGGGCAACCTTAGTCTCCAGCAATTCGACGTGGCGAACGTGGTGGAGAGCGGGGGGACCGCGGAGAAGATGATCACCAAGCTTCGCGCGGAGATGATGCCACCGCCGGGGATACCGCGCCCGGGCGGCGATACACTGCTGGCGTTGGTCGAGAGGCTCGAGCAGAAGGCGGACGAGGCCGTCGTGGCCAACCCAAGGCCAGGCAGCCGGAGGTTTCAGAGGCTCAATCGGGACGAGTATGCACGGGCGGTCCGGACTCTCTTGGCGCTGGAGGTCGACGCCGCGACTTGGCTTCCCACCGACAACTACGTGGGCAGCTTCGACACCTACTCCGACGCCCAAGGCCTTTCCACGACTTCGCTGGAAGCCTTTCTCCGGGCGGCTTCTGACATCAGCCGCCTGGCTGTTGGCGACCCAGCGGCTGCACCGGTCAACAAGACCTACTCGGTCCCCATCGAGGTGTCGCAGCACGCCTGGGATCACATCGAGGGAGCGCCCTACGGGACGCGGGGCGGGATCGTCGTGCTGCACGACTTCCCTGCAGATGGCGAGTACGTTTTCTCGGTCGAGACCCTCCTTTCTGAAATGGGCACGATCTTTGAAAACATCGACGTCGCTATCGACGGCGAGCGGGTGGCGCTCCTGGCAGTCCCGCACGGTCGGGCGCGCCGTGGGGGAGGTGGCAGGCCCCTTCGCACCGAGCCGATCTTCGTTCGCGCGGGCGAGCGGCGGGTCTCCGCTGCATTTGTCCGTGTGATCGAGGGACCGTACGAAGATAGGTTGATGACCTTCCTCTGGTCTCTGGTCGGAGGGGAAGACAGCGAAGGCTGGGCCAACTACGGGATTACGGCTCTGCCACACGCCCGGGAGATGACCGTTTCCGGGCCGGAGAATCCCACGGGAGTTTCGGAGACCACGAGTCGAGCCAAGATCTTCACGTGTCGGCCGATGCTCCCGGCCGAAGAGCGGCCTTGCGCGAGGTCGATCGTCGAGCGACTCGCCGGTGAAGCCTATCGGCGACCTCTCACCACCGAGGATGTGGTCGGCTTGATGGGGTTCTATGACCAAGCTGCCAGGGAGGGGAATTTCGAAATCGGAGTCCGGACGGCGCTCCAGGCGATCCTGTCGCACCCTTCGTTCATCTTTCGCATGGAACAGGAGCCAGAAGGCGTCGGGCCGGGCGAGAGCTACGCTCTGAGCGACGTGAGCCTCGCGTCGCGCCTGTCGTTTTTCCTCTGGGGGACCATCCCGGACGAGGAACTCCTGGAAGTCGCGATCGAGGGCAGACTCACCGATCAGGAGGTTCTCGAGGAGCAAGTGAAGCGGATGGTAGCGGATCCGCGCTCGGAGGCGCTGGCTACGCGCTTCGCGGCTCAGTGGCTCCGGCTCCAGAGTCTGGATGGGGTGGCTCCGCAGAGCAACTTGTACCCCGATTACAACCGGCAGATTGCGGAAGCGTTGCGCCGCGAGACCGAGCTGTTGTTCGATCACCTTGTTCGTGAGGACCGGAGCCTCTTGGAGTTGCTCACCGCCGACTACACGTTCGTAAACGGACGTCTCGCTCGCTACTACGGGATCCCGTATTCGGGGGGAGGAGAGGAGTTCGAGCGCGTCCAGATTTCGGACCCAAACCGGATCGGGTTGCTTGGCCACGGTAGTGTGCTCACCCTGACGTCGCTGCCGAACCGGACCTCTCCGGTGCTGAGGGGAAAGTGGGTGATGGAGGTCCTCCTGGGAACGCCGCCGCCTCCGCCCCCGCCGAACGTGCCGGCCTTCGAGGTGAGCCCGGACGCTGTGGGGGGACGCCGTCTGACCACGCGCGAGCGGATCGAGGCGCACAACGCGGCCCCGGTGTGTAACTCCTGCCACCGCTTCATAGACCCGATCGGCCTGGCGCTCGACAACTTCGACGCCACCGGGAAGTGGCGGGTCCGAGAGAACATGGTGCCGCTCGACACGCGCGGTAACTTTTACGACGGTACACCGATCAGTTCTCCCGGGGACCTCAGGAAGGTGATTCTCAAGCGGCCGATCCCGCTGGTCAGGAACTTCACCGAGAACATGTTGGCGTATGCGGTCGGTCGGCCAGTGGAGTACCAGGACAAGTCGACGATTCGGGCCATAGCCGAGTCGGCCAAGGCGAACGACTATCGCATGTCGTCGTTCATCTTGGGGGTGGTGAAGAGCGACGCGTTCCGGATGAAACAGGCGGGCGCAGCTGCGACCCAAGCCACCCAATAGCCGCGCTGACCGACGGTACATACATACTCGCGAAAGGTCCTCCGTCACGAGGGAAACAGACACCATGCATTTCATCACCGGAAAGCACATCTCTCGGCGAGCCTTGCTCCGTGGCACGGGCGCAGCGGTAGCGCTCCCCTTCCTGGACGCGATGGTTCCCGCCGGCCGCGCGTGGCGGGACCCGGCCGCGGACCCCGGGCAGACGCGTCTAATCCTCATGGAGGAGACGATGGGCACGGCCGGCTCCAGCCCTTGGGGGCTGACGCAGAATTTCTTCGCGCCCCCGACACTCGGCCGTGATTTCGAGCTGGGTCCCCAAAATCAGATGAAGCCCCTTGAGGAGTTCCGGGATTACCTGACGGTTGTCAGCAACACGGATTGCCGGATGGCGGAACCGTTCGTAGCGAAGGAGATCGGTGGCGACCACGACCGTTCGGCCTCGGTGTTCGGGACCCAATCCCATCCTAAACAGACCAAGGGCGGCTCGGACATCTTCGCGGGTCGCTCCCTCGACCAGTACCACGCTCAGAGGTTCGGTCAGGACGCGGCCCTTCCCTCCCTGGAGCTCTCTGTCGAGGGCGCGGACCGGGGGGGCGGCTGTAACTATGACTACCACTGTGCCTACGCCCACTCCGTCAGCTGGAAATCGCCCACCGAGCCGCTCCCCACGATCCGCGAGCCGCGAGTAGTCTTTGAGCGGCTGTTCGGCGCTGGTGACTCACCCGAGGACCGCATCAACCGCATGCGGACCCGGGGGAGCATACTCGACTGGCTCGCCCAGGAGGTGGGGCGCCTGAAGGTGGAGTTGGGAGTGGCGGATCGCGTCGCCCTGGATCAGTACATGGGCAATGTTCGTGAGATCGAGCGTCGGATCGAGATTGTCGAAGGACGAAACGCGGGTGGCACTCCGCGAGAATTGCCGGAGGCCCCGCACGGGGTTCCCGACTCGTGGATGGAGCACATGGAGCTGATGTTCGATCTGCAGCTACTGGCCTTCCAGGGCGAAATCACCCGTGTCGTGTCGTTCAAGACGGGAGTGGACCTCTCGAACCGGGCTTTCCCGGACAGCGGCGTCAGCAAGTCGTTCCATTCGTGCACCCACCACGGGAACGCGCCACTACCGGTGACCGAGTTCAACCTCATCAATACCTATCGCATGAGCGCGGTCAAGTATCTCCTGGAGAAGTTGAGGGACAATGAGGAGGCAGGTGTTCCCCTCCTGGACAAGACGGCGGTCGTCTGGGGCTCGGGGATGGGCGACCCGAACCTACACGCTCACCGGAAGGCCCCGTTGATCCTCATGGGCAAGGCGAATGGAGCCCTGGAGGGCAACCTGCACCTGAAAGCTCCCGACGCGACGCCGATGGCGAACGTTTTCCTGAGCCTACTGCACAGGCTCGGACACGATGACTTGAAAGCGTTCGGTGATAGTACGGGTGAGTTCCCATTGGAGTACCTGAGCGGTGGCGCGTCTGGGACGGCTTCTTCTAGAGGTTGAGGTGTCCGGAAGTCGATGGCGGAGCCGCGCGAGGAGTGGATCGAACGATACCGGCCGCAGAGAAAGCTTACATCGGAAGCGAGCGAGACACATGACCACTGACCTGAATACCAGAGTGAGACGGTTGGGAGCGAACATGGTGGGCGTCCTGTGCTTGATGGCTCTCTTGTCCGGAGCAGCCTTCGCCCCCGACGCACCTTTGGCCGACGCTGCCATGCGGGGCGACATTGAGGCCGTCAGGTCGTTGCTCGAGGGAGGCGCCGACGTGAACGCCGCCCAAGGTGACGGCATGAGCGCGCTCCACTGGGCTTCGACGCGCGGGGACTTCGAGATCGCCGAGCTGTTGATCGCCGCCCATGCTGATGTGGCGGCTGCGAGCCGGATCGGCAGCTATACGCCACTGCACATGGCCAGCAAGGGCGGCCACGCAGCCATCGCTAAGGCGCTGATCGAGGCGGGGGCAGACGTGACCGTCCGGACCACGAACAGCGAGGTGACTCCCCTCCACCTCGCGGCAGCCAGCCGCGGGGGAGAGGCTGTGGTGGCAGTGCTTCTGGAGCGTGGGGCAGACCCGAACGCCCTGGAGGTGGCGGCTGGGCAGACGCCCCTGATGTTCGCCGCCGCAAACAATCGCGCGGCAGCCGTGCGGGCGTTGTTGAACGGTGGTGCGAACCCGGTTTGGACAACCCGTGTGGTTGATGTGCTCAGTCGCGTCGCGGCTGATCGAGAGGCTGTCGGCGTCCTGAATGAAACGCTTGGGGAATTCCGCCGGGTCGAGGAAGGAGGGCCTGAATGGCAGCCGACCCCTGCGCAGATGCAGGCGGCGATCGAAGCGCAACGAAAGGTGGTCGCGGCTGAGCACGTGGTCGAGGACAAGAGCACCTTGATCACCCGCTCGATGAAGCAGGCGTTCGGAGTTGCCTCGGTGCCCCAGGATCGGCTTCCCATCAGGGAGGTGCTCGTTGGCAAGACGGGTGGCTTGACGGCGCTCCTGCATGCCGCTCGGGTGGGTCACGTCGAGGCGGCGCTGGCTCTCTTGAACGGGGGCGCGGACGTTAACCAGATCAGCGCTGGAGATGGAAGTAGCCCGCTGCTGATCGCGACGCTGAACGGCCACTGGGACCTGGCGCTCACCCTACTGGGGCGCGGCGCCGATCCCAACCTGGCCACTACCACCGATGGGGCGGCGCCCCTGTTCGCGGTGCTCCAGACGCAGTGGGCGCCGACTACCATGTATCCGCAGCCCCGGGCTCTCGACCTCCAGAAGGCGGAGTATATAGAGGTTGTGACGGCGCTCCTGAAGGCCGGCGCGGACCCAAACGCCCGGCTCAAGACAAACCTGTGGCACTGGGAGTACAACGAAGCGCGCCTCGGGACGAACCTCACAGGCGCGACCCCGTTCTGGCGCGCCACGTATGCGCAGGATTTGGAGGCGATGAAGCTGCTTGTGGCTAACGGCGCCGATTCCCACCTCCCGACCTTAACGCCGCCGATCGAGATGCGGCAGAACCGGGCGCAGGACGGGCGCCAGGAGGACTCCTTCTCCGGCAACGAAGCGCCGCACGTGCCCGAGGGTGCCCCGGCCATCTGGCCGATCCATGGCGCTGCGGGCGGCGGCTACCTGGGCATCGGTGCATACACCGTCTCGGCTGTGCCAGGCGGGTTCATGCCTGCCGTGAAGTACCTGGTCGAGCAGTTGGGCGCCGACGTGAACGCCGTCGACTGGTGGGGGTACAGGCCGCTCCACTATGCGGCGTCGAGGGGGGACAACGAGATGATCCGCTATCTCGTGTCAAAGGGGGCCGACATGTCCCTCCTTACCCGGATGGGACAGAGCGTGGCTGATATGGCCCGGGGGGGCCAGGCAGGCTTCTTCATGCGGGTGGTGTACCCAGAAACTGTAGAGCTGACACAGAGCTTGGGTTCCCCCATGAAATGTTTGCATGTGAACTTCTCGGGAACCGGCACCGTGTGTCCCGGCGCCGGTAAAACCGACTTCGAAGAGCACCTGACGGACTGGGAGTGGCGCTACAAGCGTACAGAGCTACGCTAGACCATCGGGGGATCGCTTACTTCCGCCCGAGCCCGAGTGAGCGATCCGTCGCGTTGTCTTTCTTCTTCCTGCTCCTACTTCTCCTTGGTGCGACGCCCTGCCAGGCTCAGGCGCTCCGGGAGGTCTCCCGGGTGCAGCTCGAACGGGCTATGCCTGAGGCCGACCTCTTCTCCGAGAGAGAGGGGGATCCCCCGGTCTTCCGCGCCTACCGGCTTGACGTTTCTACTGGCCAGGAAACGCTGCTCGGGTACGTGTTTCGCACGTCAGACGTGCCTCCGGAGGTCATAGGATATACTGCGCCCGTCGATGCTCTTGTGGGCATGGACTTACAGGGCATGCTCACGGGGGTCCAGGTGCTCCGCTACAGGGAGTCACTGCGAAGCACGCGAGGCGATTTTTTCGCGGTCCCAGGCTTCGAGGAACAGTTCATCGGAAAGTTCATAGCCGATGCGTTCAGGCCCCGTGGGGACGTGGACAACATCTCGGGTGCCACGATCAGTGTTGATGCCATGGCCCGAGGGGTGCGGAGCGCGGCCCGCCGTGTGGCGGCCGCGTATCTCAGTGATTCGGAGGCAGGCGAGGGGGCATCCATAAGCCTGGAGGAGCTCGAGGAGCGCTTCTGGATAGACATGGTCCCTGACGGTCCGGTCTACAGGCTGGACGTGGTCCAGGGTGGGGTCGCTCTACTCGTACTCTACATTGCGTACATCTGGCGGGACGAGGTGGGCGAGGTCCTTCTGGGACCCGAACTATTCGGTAGGGCGTTGGAGGGGTTGGGGGACCGGGCACGCGCAGACCATCTTCTCCTCCTCGCCGTCGAGGGGACTACCGCTTTGTTCCAGCCCAACCTCCTCGCCCTCGTCCAGGGAACGGACACACTCTTGGTGGATGCCGAAGACCTGGTGTTGTTTCCAGCGCCCCGTGAAGGGAAGGTGGCGGGACAGGTGAGGTCAGCAGGGATCTGGGCGGTCGAGGAGAGGATCGACATGTCGCGTCCCTTCACGGTCGCTTTCGGCGGCGGGCCGGGGATGGACGTCTACACCGTCGAACACCCGGGACGAGAGGGCCAGGAGGTCGTCGTCGCCGACGCAGGGGGAGGCGACGGGTCGGAGCAGCCTCGACCCCCGTCGGACCCTGCCGGCGAAACGGTTTC
>Ga0310121_10002681_pt1 | contig 16682 bp, 19 predicted proteins | sample CB27_Tmax_986_MG_FD_203504 | JGI IMG/M metagenome (GOLD analysis project Ga0310121, IMG submission 203504) | Marine microbial communities from Western Arctic Ocean, Canada - CB27_Tmax_986 | ecosystem: Environmental > Aquatic > Marine > Oceanic | place: Canada: Western Arctic Ocean | collected...
CGCAACTTCTCAATAATCTGATCGGTCGTGTGCCGTGTCTTCTTCATCTTCAAAGAATCCTTTCCGGGCTTCGCCCGGATGCGAGTCTCTCATGAAGACTGGATCAGTTTGAAGGGGGAAGGCCACTGTCCGGCGACGTTCTTGAAAGAATCTTCTTACCCCACGCTCGTAACCAAGGAACCATACGTGCATACTCGCTGCGCCTTTGGACTACCATCTAGAGGGATGGGCATTTTGATGCGCATCCCTGCCTTTCTTCACGGGCGGATGAGTATGCGCTCGCCGAGTTTTCCTGTCAATTCACGACTACGGGCTGCGTACTCCATGTACTGTCTCCTGGCACTTGAACCACTTTGGTCACAACCTGGCATGTTTCAGACTCGTCAGGATTTGACAGGTCGTTTCGACAAGTCTATAGTCAACTTGATGGAAATCTTTGTGCAGAGCAACCGCGGTGGGCTCGCAACCTTACTACGGCGATGACTCTCTCGCACCCGCTGCTCCATCGACATCAACGTAGTTATCACCAATCTCGCCACTTTCAATCGGGACAACACAGTTGTCTCTATCGCGGTTGCTATGTTGCCACGAATGAGTGCTAAAGGGTGATTCGATTTGACTCATCAAGCGACAAGTTAACAAGATGATCAAGGATCCGATTTAAGTTGCGCTGGCGATCACCAAGTTGGTTGACTTTAGCGCGATTCTGCCAGGTGCGCTCACTGAGCTGGTATTGTTTTTGAATCGCGCTAGCTATTCGCTCGGCCAACGCTGCAGCGTCGCCAGGTGGGAAAAAGGACATCTCATCTTCGAGCCAGTCGCGGTTGGCCGGTATATCGCTAACGACGGGGAAGAGACCAGCCGACATAGCTTCCATCAGAGACAAACTAGCTCCATCCGAAAGAGCAGCCGAAATGTAGATGTCGTGCGAGTGCAAAATCGACAGCAGATCCTTCGGCGCATAGCCTCCCATAAAATCCACCTGGTCGCGAACATCGAATTTAACCGCCAAGTTTTCCAATTCATGCTGAAGCATTCCGCCTCCACAAAGAGACAAACGAACCAACTGGTTGCGGCGGTTCATCAACTGAACGGCCTTCAAAATAGTAGGAATGTCGTAAACCGTGTACTGCAGAGAACGGGTGCATACCAGTCGAACCGGGTCGCGAAAGCTTGGCTCGCGATAGGGTAGCGCATCCACGTCAATGCCGAACGGCGCTGTTATTGATCCTTGATCGCCGAAAGTTAACTCAGAAACTCTCGCTGCCGACTGCGGGCTCACCGTATGCACACAGTTCGCGCCGTCCAACACGTAGCGTAGGACGGATCGGCCCAGGCGCCGTTTTGATACATCGAAGACATCACTCCCGTGCACGGTTACGCAGTACGGACGAACCCCAGAGAGCCACGCGGCCGTACCAGCTGACGACGCGTAGTGGGCCCATACAAAATCCGGTTGAACCCGCCGAGCTAGTTGACGTAATCGCCATGCTCCATAGGCGTAACTCAACGGCTTGAATTGGCTCAAATAACACTTGTGGTATGTCACACCACTTCGAGGAAAGCGCCAAGGTGAAAGCGAGGCCAAATGAACATCCCAATCTCGCAGGAGCATCGCCTCCAAGAACGGATCAAGGTGTATGAAATCTCCGCGGCTGACTATGATCACACGCATGTCGGCGACCCACCTCTGATTACTCTACCATGAAAAAATTGCCGTCAAGCTCACAGGGAGTTCTCCCCAATACGTTCCTACCAGGCGTTGATTGTCCTGACGCACACCGAACTCTGGAGCGTACCAACTGTCTTCGACATTCACCGATAGGTGTTCGTCCAGTCCGATCACAAGTTGACTGCCGTTAGGGAGATTGACTTGAAATTCGTTGCCTCGCAACTCCTCTACGTGACACTCAGGATGAAAGTGGAGATGCCATCGTAGTGTGTGCGATCCGGTACCCTCGATTCGATCTGTTACAATCAGTCTATTGTCGGCCCACATCCATTTGCGGACATGATTACCGACCCCTGGCAAACGACAATACCCGTCGTGTTGAGCCACCACTTGATCGACCTGACATTCTCTTACCTTTACCCGTGCGCGTCTCGCGACGCGAAACGTGGACCACACCTCCGAGGAATCAGCGCCGTCGATATCGATCGTGTTGTGAGCCGACGTGGCTCGTTCCGTTGTTCGTATGTCGCTGGGAGTGTAAGCACTCGTGCCTGTATCAACGATGACCCTTTGCCCGCCCATGGACATTTCGAAAGTCAAAGAGTCGGCGTGGGCATGCCCTGGAATGTAGTCCGGTCCAATTGGGGCGACGTCCACAATGACTGTGACGGATTCTTGCTCGTGCCGGATGTAACCAGTTGCCGCCAAGAAGGTTACTCCCTCGCTTGCGGCTTGCGGCAGTTCATAACCTAACTGACTCGCGTAATCCAACAACTGCTTCGGCTTGAGAGCCACGTTCATGGCCGAATCGTTCAAGAGGCTGATGCCCCCGTCCGGATGGCATAACGTGATTAACCAGGCAAGCATTTTCTTGACAACTTGCTTCCAGCGAAACTCGGCTTCCACGCCATACTTGGACATGACATTGTGGAGATCGAGCAGATCCTCCAAGATCAAACTATGGTACATTGGGCTGCGCTCAAAATGTCCTCCATCCTCCAGTATCTGCTCGGCCAACTCGCGTCGCAGAATGGATAACCCTTGCTTGCGCCACCGATCCGCTTCTTTGCCCTGAAAAAACAGCCCCGCGAATACTAGGGCTTTGGCATTTGCCAGAAGGTGATTTCCCATTAATTGCCATTCAACGGATCGACTCAAGACGTCGGTCTGGTGACAAAGACTCTGCACAGCATTTGGCTCTAGTGGGTGATCTCTTAGAGACCATTTGATCCAGTTAACGATTCTTAGAGAGGTCGGATAGGGCTCCCAACCCGGCTCGTGACCGGGCGGATTCTGCGATATCCATCTCTGTATCCAACAATTGCTGAGCTCCTGATTTGATTGTGAAGCCTCGCCTTGAAGAACATGGAAGTAATGCACATTGTAGAGCACCAGCGGCTCCCATCTTTCGTTGTTCCAATCACTTGGCGTGCGAACTTCTATATCCTGGCCAAATATTCTTAGCCTTGTGTCATCGACCAACACGTCTTCGTAGGGCGGAGGTACCAACCAAGGCCCCCCGGTTGGAACTGCTAACGGCAAACATCGCGTCTTGGGCCGAATCCTCCGACGAAGGCGATAAAAGCCCTGGTAGAAAAGTTGCCTAAGCCTAAGAAAGCGAAGCGTGTGATAAAGACGAACCAATTGCATTCTGGTCAGCCGTCCTCTCATCCTGCATCGGACACGGGTGTCGCAGAGAACGGAATCACCTCGCCCGACGTTCGTTACCCCACTCTGGATCACATGTTATGTTTTTCAAGGATCTGTCGATAGACTTGCGCCGTTTGCATGGCCACCGTGGACGCTCGGAAACGCCTCTCCGCAACTTCTCTAGAACGCTTCGACATTGCCTCGGCAACTCCTTCCTGCAATACACGATTGATCCCGTCAGCGATACTACGCGGGTCGCCTGGTTCCACCAGAGCCCCGGTCTTTCCATCTTCAATCATATATGGCATTCCACAACGATCGGAGGCAACGACCGGTACGCCGCAAGCCATCGCCTCTTCAATGATGACGGGAGCCGTTTCTTGCCACGAGCACAGCACTAAAGCGGAAGCCTGCGCCAGTTGCTGTTGCATTTGCTCAACATTCAAATTCCCGAGAAACTCGATGGTGTCTTCAAGACCTAAGTCAGCGAGCAATCTTAAGCAGGTATCGTAGTATTTCTGTGACACCGGAAAACCAGCGATTTTCATGCGCAAATCGGGAAAGTCATTACGAGATATCGCGATTGCCCGTATCAAATTGACAATGTTCTTGCGTTCACTGATGACTCCACCGTAAAGCAACTGCCCTGGTACAGGGTCCGACTGGATGTCAAAGAAATCATCGCGAACGGGATTCTCGATGTCCCAAACCTGCCCACGCAGACTTCCGTCGAGATTTTCCTGAACGTACGGACTAATCGATATGGCATGTGGTATCCTCCGACGAAAACGCTGTTGCCGAGCCCGCACAAACGGAAACAACATTCGGCGAAGACTTGGAAACGAACGGTAGAGAAAGTCTCGTTCAGGAATCCCATGTACTGTAAAAACATAGGGCTTGGAAATAAATCGAGTCCACTCGGTAGCGCCCTGAATATGGACGAGATCGCAATTGCAGTTGTTCGTATAATCTGCAATCGTGTTGGCCAATCGGCGTACAAACCATTTCCTCGCCACAAACCCGCCCGTGGTGCCCAAATACTTAACGCGTATACCATCAAAATCCAGATCATGTGACACGCATTTAACATTTTGCGGCGATAGGATCTCAAGATCAATGCCTTGTTGATCCTTGAGTTGTCGACTCAAGTAGGCGGCGACCCCAGCGACACCTCCTACGATTTGATTCGGATCCCGGGGAAATGGAGTTACCATCAATACGCGCATTGCAGAGGTTTCCGTAAATTAGATCCGATCGTTGGTCGACGTTCCACATGCGCGACATGCGCGTTCTAATGTCATCATCCGATAAAGCATGGTGAAATCACGGAAGTCACCGTTTTGGACGGACGCCAAAAAGGAGCGCAAACCATCTGGGCGGTAGAGTGAAGCGGTGTGAAAGTCGTCCAGACTCAACCATTCCCGACGCACCATTTCGCTCACGAATTCCTGATCGAAATGCGGCTGCGGTGCGGAAGCGAACGGATCGCTAAAAATCCCTGCCCCGATCGTACGCAAACCGATGCGACGGATCCAGCGTTTAGCGGTCGCATTCCAATACGGTACGCTTCTTATCGGATGGTGCCATCCCATCGGCTCGGCAGAACCGCCCCAACATGTCCAAATCTTTGCGAGTTGAGGATTGGCGAGACTCGTCATTTCCCGAATCAATCCAGCAGAGAATCGGAATCTCGCGGGAACACTTAGGCAGAAGTCGAGAAGGTCACGTGTCATTAAGGGGGTGGGGGATGGAACAATTTGATTAAAACCTCCCGAATACCGACCAAAATGCCCAGAACTTCGCCATAGATAAACAGCGTCCAGCTTTGCCGTGTTCGGCGCATCCGGTTCCATGTTCACGATTTCGTTAATGCGATTTTTCTTTTCGGCGTGATGATCGAAAGTAAAATCTCGCGCAAACAACTCCGGATTCGATGGGCGCTGAGTGGGTAGCCGAAAGCTGAGGTAATGGTCGACGTTCACCTCACTCGACGTACCGCAGTTCCGAATCAGATGCTCCCAGGGAAACTCTCGAAATAACTCTCCGCCTCCTCCCGTCGCCGACGCATCAAAACGCTCGCTCAGCACTCGTTTGACTCTCAATGGAGCATCGCAGAGGTGTCCACCAATTTCACCATCCATGACATGCACCGCTTGTTCAAAATAATCACATCTTTGCCGTCCCCAATCATCCGGACGATCCGTATGAACCAATTCCCATCCCATACAGTCCGCGATTTCCGTTGCGCCTCGAACATCTATATTGCCCTCAGTTCCGTTAACCGTCGTCGCAAGGGATGCCGTCTGCGTTGACATTGCCGCCACAGCCAATCGTGTATCCAACCCGGACGTCAGATCCCAAACCGCATTCGGAAAGTCTGAATGCACTTGCCGGCACGAGCCACCGAGCCGTTCCAATCCATACTTTGCCGCTTCGAGGCAGTCGTGGTAGTGAGTGGACTGCTTAAAGGGCGACCAATAGCTCTTGATTGACAACGCACCGTCAGTTAACTCGGCCTGTTCACCAAAGGCCATGCGGCGAACCCCTTGAAACAGGGAATCTGGACTTCTGATAGGCGCACCAAGTAATATCGTTCTCGCCGCCGATTTGTTCATCGTCAACTTCATTGCCGCGGCGAGTGGCATGGCGGACGTCGATACCCAAGCCAAACCATCGGACTCGAACACGTACCATGGAAAAAGACCTCCGCAATCGCCGACCGCTTGCATTGTCTTTGCGGATGCATCTACCACGACAGCGCAGTATTGTCCGTTCAGCGTATCAGCGAACGACCCAGGATCTTTGCGGTAGAGACATGCGATCCAATCCTTGCTCAAAGGGGACGCAGCGGCTTTGCTTCGTGGATAAATCCAACCCGCGCTCGCCGCGAAATCGCTATCCACGTCGGTTGACGAGACGACTCCATCCCGTCCAGTATCGCCGTTGACGAATTCAGCAACACGAAACCCGTTGAAACTGCGATCTCGAAACTTGCGAAGCTGAAGCAACCCTGAGAAGGCTTCGACAACGCGTCGCATTTGACAATCGGCTTCCGCGCGACGATCAGATCGACATGAGACCGCCACCAACCCCGCAACGGCAGGCTTTTTGTCCGCGTTGCTGCCTGAATTTTGCCGCATAGATCCTCCGCCTACGCGTGATTCGGCATGGTCGCGGGTCTTGACCTCTGGCGGTCGATCGTTCGCCGTTGTCGCGATTCTTCGTCGGCAACCGCTAGCGCCGCGAAACAAATACCCAACATTAGCGAAGGGACGTTGTCGACGAGATTCGTTTGAAGAGTCATGCAACTGCAGAGAAATACCGCCAGGAATCCAATCACGAGATTCCGAGTCGATTCAATTTCACAGCGAAACGCTATCAACGTAGCGGTTACAAAAAAGAAAATAAACGGCAAAACTCCAACAACTCCGGCATCAACCATTATGCGGATAAACTCGTTATGAGGCTGAAACTCAACTCCCCGCCCAATACCATGGCCAAATACCGGACTTTCAGCCCATGCCTTCAATCCTACACCGGCTACGACAAATCGATGGCCTGTGACAGCAGGGTCAAACTTTCCTTGAGCTAACGCTCCGAAGTCCTCCATTCGTGTTTTCTGATGTTTCGTGAGATCGAACTGCTCGTAACCAACCGTGATGAACCAACCAACCCCAGCAAGCCCGATCGCTCCGGCGAGAAAGGCAGCTCGCCCACGAATGACGCGAGAAAGCGTTATCTGAGAAATAACCATGATCATGAAGGCCATAATTGCGGATCGCGAAAAGGTGGTGACAACACACGCGCCAAAAACCGCTATCAACGCCAAAAGCATGATTCGCTCATGACTTGTCTTGGCGACCGATAGGCAGGCAAACGCCAGTACTGCACCAGAAGTTAGAAACATACCAGCTTGATTAGGATCGCCAAAAACACCAACGTTACGGCCAATCCGGTCCATCATCAAGGCTTTGGCCTGTCCTGATTTTAGACCTTGGTCCTTGGTATACGCAGATGCTACTGCGGAAGTGGTCACTTTACCAAGAAGAACCCCAAATGGCATCGCCGCCGAACAAAACACCAGAATCCAAAGCGCCTTCCGCATTTCAAATGCCTTAAACATGTGGTAGGCACCTAAAGCCGCGGCCAATAGAAATAGCAGCGATGTGAGAAAGGTCCGAATTCGATACGCGACGACATAGATCGTCAGATCCGAAAAGTCACCCAACCGAACTACGGAAGACAGGGCCATGTAGAACAGCAAGAAAAAAAGATAAATGTGGCCCGCACGTCCGAGTGACGTCCAAAATCGAAACCGAAAAGCGAGGAACACGAGGACACAAAGGAGAAGGTAAACCGGAGACAAAAGGTTGGCGGATCCAGATACGACAATGGAGAATCGGTTAATATCAGAATAGATACAAAGAGCCAGCAACACAAAGAGCATAATGCCGAAGATCTGCGGACGAGGCCGACGACGTATCCGGTTTGCCAAACTGGCAGGAACGGACATTGAGTTCCACGACGGATGAACTGGATTTAATGTCGATTGCGGCATGTTGAAGGGCGACTCTCAGGGCCTAGCGGATGATCTGTTAAATCACGCCGGCTCGTCTCATGAACCGGGCGATTCTTCACTCTATTGTTACGTGGAATTGGCTTTTTCGCGAGCAGATTTTCACCAATCCCCGAGAATTCAGAGCATTCGCGATCCACGGAACTATGCAGTCGCCCCAAATGTTAAAATCTTCCCAAATGGACCAGTTGAAGGTGAGACGGTCAGTCGTTTTTGCGCCAATTCGGCGGTGATAGCACACCGTCGTTTTACCTGAAACGACGGAGGATTTGCCGGCGATATCGCGCCAAGTGCTGAACCATTCCCGGAGCCCAACAGGCAATCTTGATAAGCCAGCGCAAGCGGTTTGGTATCCAGTCTCGGGGCATCTCACGCTGTAACTCGGCCGCCGAATCGGGAAATCCTTTACCAAGGCTGCGACGGCACATATCAACAGACCAAAAGCGGACGCATTCCCGATAGGACGGGTTCGCGGTGGGACGTCTGGCTGCCTCCAGATGTGTTGTCAAATAGGTCACTATCGATTTTTGGCGCCAACGACCACCGGAACTCAGCGAATTCGGAAGTTGCTCGCGATAGCGCGCCAGCGGCGCTGTGTAAAATCCGCTCTTGGGAAATGACAACGCAATCCTCCACCAGAGATCGACATCTTGGCCGGACGGCAGTTGCGAGTCGTATTGCTCCACCCGGTCGAATACTTGCTTTCGAATCATGATCGTCGACGTCAAAAAAAAATGTTGGCGATTCAGTGCCGCCGCGAACCAATCGTCGGTCACCAGCCACTCTTGAATCGCATCGTTTTCAACGCGTTTGACGCTGGATAGTCGGTTGCGGTCGACCCAATAATTCGTGGCACACCACACCACATCCGGGTGTTTGGCCAGGAAATCAACCTGTATTTGAAGTTTATCAGGAAACTATTCATCATCTGCGTCGAGGAATGCGATCAAACCACCTGTAGACAGTTCGATGCCTCGGTTACGCGTCGCCCCAGCACCCTGATTGGCTTGCTGATAAAATCGAATGTCGTCACCGTAGGATTCAACGATTCGATGTGACCCATCGGTTGATCCATCGTCGACGACAATCACTTCAAAATCTTTAAACGTTTGACTGAATACAGAATCAAGCGTAGCACCTATCTGATCTCGCTTATTGTACAGCGGTACCAGAATGGAAACCAAAGGGGTCTTTAATCTCTCGTCGGACATAAAACCTTCAAACTAAGGAAGTATCAAGCCTTACCCATTATGATCTTCGCAACGTTGTTGGATCTCATCGGAGTTTGTGTGCTCGGCAACCAATTTGTGAAAGCCTGCACTACCCTCACTGGCACCATGGACCTCACTGGCACCATGGAGCTCTCGTTTATTCGGGTTTGAAATTACTCAGCTATTCGTTTTCGTACAGCAATAGATGTCACCCGCTTCGTCCTTGGAAACACCATATCGCTCGATTTCGTCAGCGGCAAAAATATCTATAGGCGTTAGCCGCTGGACTGCGAATCCGGCTTCATCCAATCGGTCTTCGTAATCCACACCATAACGACGGACGTGGTCCTCTTGTCCAAAACGCCGCAACCGTTCTTGAGGATCTGTGATCGACGGATCCTCAACGGTATGATCCACGGTAATTGGAACCAAAATGACAGCCCAGCCGCTGGGTGACAAAACGCGAAAGAACTCGGCACGTGCCTGACGATCGTCAGGCACGTGCTCAAGTACGTGGCTGCAATAAATGACATCAAAATAGCTGTCGGGTAATGAATATCAGTAATATCCATCTTTTCCATGACGTGGTCATCCAACAGATCCGCCGTCAAGTAACCTGATCCTATTTGTTTTCTCAAGCGAGACTCGAAGCAAGCCTCTGGCGCAACGTGCAATACTTTCTTCGGCGCACCATCAAACAGATTTGTATAGGACTGGAAAAATCGCCAGACCAATCGATGCCGTTCGACAGAATGACACCAAGGACAGCGCGCATCCGGCCGTTGGTCGACGCCTTGCGGCAAAAAGCACCTAGCGGATCCACCGCAAACACTACATGTGCGACTTGTGCCAATGCAACGAATGCCAACCATCGCGTTTTTTATCGTCGATAGGATCTGGCGAGCAAGTTGTTTTGTTTTATTCACGGTGTGATTTACGAAATCCGACAAAGAATGCATCAATCACGACCATTCGCGTGTACACGTTCCATTTCAATTGAATGTTGGTTTGTCCACTCGCTGGGTACAGAATGCTCGACGATTTGGAAAATGGATGAACGACCAGTAAGTCACTCGGTGCTGAGGTGACAAAGCACGCGATTCAGCTCTTTTCGGTTGTGTGTTATTCGATTCGAAGTCATGATTTGTTTCGAGTCGCAACTTCGAGGATGAAATCCTCGAGTTCCGCGATCTGTACGGCTGAGTCGTTTTGCGCGGCTTTGGCGCGCGCCGCTTTCCCCATCGCAATTCGCAAGTCTGGCGACGCGCTAGGCTCCAGCATTCGCTTGCCCATTTCTTGCCAATCGTGTTCGTCGACCAAATAGCCAGTGGTTCCGTGATCCACCTGCTCCGGTATACTTGCGTGGCGCGTCGAGATCACGGGCAATCCGCAGGCGGCTGCTTCGCCAATCGCGACTGGCCAACCCTCCATGTCGCCATTTTTGGCCGTCACGGAGTGCTGCAGAAAAACACTTACCGACTGCATTCCTGCGCGCACGCGCTCTTTATTTTGGCGTCCCAACAATGTCACTCGGTCACGCAGCTGGTAATGGTCCAGGATCTGCTCGCATCTCGGCCGCAAATCCGCGTCTCCAATAACCGTCAGCCGCGCATCGGCACCAGCGTCGACGCATTGCTGGAAGGCTTGAAGTGTCAAATCCGGCCGTTTTTTTCGACGAAATTCCCCACGACGAGAAACCGGCAAGGTACTGCTGCGGTAAACGTTGAAGGTGAATAATCATCAACCGGCACACCATATACGATCTTCCGAATTTGACTTTCGTGGAAACCGTGATCCAACAACCATTCCTTCATATAATCGGCTACCACGACACAACCGGCAATATGTCTTGCTACGGCAGCCATGCGCCGCTCTTATCGCGGGTTTCGCGCCAATTGCGAAAGATCAAACCCGTTAAAGTGGCCACCATAGGCACGCCTGCCCGACGAGCAATCGGTAGGACTTTGAGTGCCTGATTACCGTAATGGCCGAGAATGGCTACCGGCTTGTCCCGGGCCAGTTCGTCAACAATCCATCTCCGCTCTGCGACACTTCCCCGGTAAAAACCGTATCCGCAGTTTCTGAGATATTGAAAACCTCGGCGCCAGGCGGGCGTCCCCGCCATAAGCACGTCGGGCAATTCATCCATATCGCCAGTGAGCTACGTCAGCCAAAATCCAACGCCATTTGTGTCAGTACGTGTAGAAATTGAGCTTAACATTTATCAACTGTTGCTGAATCCACTCTTGGTCGGGTTCGGTCGCCGCCACATAGAACTCGTGAAGTCGCTCGGAAATCTCATTATTATTTGAAATTGCCACTCCACCCTGTACCGTGTTGAAACTCTTCGATTGTTCGCTGCTGTAAAAGCCAACATCACCTCGGTTACCAACTTTGACTCCTCGGTACTCCGCGCCAGTCGCATGGGCACAATCCTCAATTACTCGGATGTGGTGTTGGCGTGCAATATCCAGAATCTCTTCGTAGTCACGACAAACCAGTCCGTAAAAGTGCTGGAGAATTACGGCTCGCGTTCGCGAAGTTATTCTAGATCGAAAGCTGCTGGCGTCGAGTCCAAAGGTTTCCAGTTCGATGTCACAATAGACGGGTAATAAGTCCGCATACTTGATTGCGTTTGGGACAACAACGCATGTATAGCCAGGAAGGATCACCTCATCCCCTGGCTGAAGATCGAGCGCATCTAAACAAGCACTCAATGCCACTCGACCACCCATGAAGGCAAAAGCATGCTCCGAGCCATTCCAGTGCGCAAATTCTTCTTCGTATCTACAAACGACGGCGGGATCGTGCCATTCCTCTCGCCTGGCAAGCCAATCGTTCACTTCGTTGACGTCATCGCGATCGACCGTCATCGACGCGAATGACGGTGTGGTCACAGGTTCACCACGTATCAGCTTTGAAAAGTTAGCGAGCTGGTGCCTTGCGCACCGATAGATGCTTTTACCATGCCACATCAATCCAGAATTACGCACCTTTGCGAGCACTCATCATGCTGCCGATGGTGGTTGGGGTCGCATCTATCAAAGAGTCAACCTGATCGGCCAATCCGGGATAAAGAGGCAACCTAATCACCGTATCGCTACACCGATCGGTGATCGGCAATTGTTGGTCGTTTTTTAAAGAGGTTCGCCCGTAGGATGATGAATGAAGCGGCACAAAATGAAATGTGGCGCCAATTCCTTCGGCTTGCAAAGCCTTGAGCAACTGATCTCGCTCGTCGCGAGAAGCTACGCGAAAATAAAAGATGTGGTAGTTGTGATCACATTCGTCGGGTACGTGCGGCAACACGATCCGATGTTCCTCGGCAAGTGCCTGAAGGGCAGCAGCATATGCCTCCCAAACCACGCGTCGACGCTGTTTGATCTCTTGCCGCTTTTTCAGCTGAACTTCCAGCACGGCAGCCAGGATGTCTGACAGAATGCAACTACTGCCACAGCCCACCCAACTGTATTTGTCGACTTGACCGCGCAGGAATGCACTGCGATTCGTCCCTTTCTCCGCGAGGATCTCAGCCCGTTCCGCGATCTTGTCGTCATTGGTAATAAAGGCACCACCTTCACCACACGTTATGTTTTTGGTGCCGTGAAAACTGTAGCAACCAATGTCGCCAATCGTTCCGAGAAACCGTCCGCCATTCTGCGAATCGACCGCCTGCGCGGCGTCTTCGACAATCCTAATCCCGTGTTTTTGCGACAGTTCGGCAAACGCATGCATATCGCAGCCAACCCCGGCGTAATGTACTGGCATCACCGCTTTCGTACGCTTCGTTACCCGCTTTTCGACATCGTCTGGATCCAGATTCAACGTCACCGGATCGACTTCCGCAAAAACAACTTGGGCACCTCGCAATACAACGCTGTTAGCCGATGACACAAAGGTAAAACTGGGCATAATAACCTCGTCGCCGGGACCAACCTCCAGCGCAAGCATGGCCATCTCCAACGCGTGAGTACATGACGTGGTTAGCAAGACGTGCTTGATACCGAGTCACTCGCGGAGCTGACTTTCCACCCGTTGGGTAACGGGACCGTTCCCGTGGATATGGCCGGAATCAAGAACACGGCGAACTGCGTCCGCTTCCGAGGAATCGAGAAATGGCTGATTTAAAGGGATGAGGGCCATGATGCGGATTCGGTTCGCAAGCACGCTTCTTGAAGATATTCCCCATAACCACTGTTACCGTATTTTTCTATCAACCCAGCGAGTTGGTCCTTATCGATGAAGCCTCGATAGAAGGCGACCTCTTCGATGCAGCCGATCTTCGTGCCTTGTCGTTCTTCGATCACACGGACAAACGTCGATGCCTCGTTTAACGAAGTGAACGTGCCGGTGTCGAGCCAGGCTACACCGCGGTTGAAAACACCCACCTGCAATTTACCACGCTCGAGGTATTCGTTATTGACGCTGGTGATTTCGTACTCACCTCGCGCAGATGGTTTTACGTTCTTGGCGATGTCGACGACCTCGTTGTCGTAGAAGTAGAGTCCAGGAACCGCAAAATTCGACTTGGGACGCTCTGGCCTTTCTTCGATTGAAAGCACTTTTCCTCGTTCGTCAAATTCAACAACGCCGTATCGTTTCGGATCCTTGACCTGCGCTGCAAAAACCACGGCTCCATCCGGTTCGTTGAATCTGCGCACTGTTTCTCCGAATCCAGAACCATAGAAAATGTTGTCTCCCAAAATCAGTGCCACCTTATCCGTACCGATGAAATCTTCACCAATGACGAAAGCTTGGGCCAATCCATTGGGTACCTCTTGCACGGTATAGGAAAATCGGCACCCCAAATCCCGTCCATCTCCCAGGAGCCGCTGAAAACTAGGAGTATCCTCGGGAGTCGAGATGATAAGGATTTCGCGAATATCCGCCAGCAGGAGTACCGACAGCGGATAATAGATCATCGGTTTGTCGTAGACCGGCAACATTTGCTTGGAAACCGCGATCGTCAACGGATGCAAACGCGTGCCCGCACCGCCGGCTAGAATGATGCCCTTCATTGCTCAAGAGTCCCCCTGTCACTACGATCGTCAACCAAACCCTGCCGATGTAATCGATATTCGCCAGACAATATCCTCCGCCACCACTGCTGGTTTTCCAGATACCACCGGATGGTCTTTCGAAATCCGGATTCAAATGTTTCCCGCGGTTTCCACCCCAGCTCGTCCTGAATTTTGACTGCGTCGATGGCGTAACGCAAATCATGACCTGGACGATCCTCAACAAAAGCAATTAATTCCGCATAACTCGTCATACTTTTGGCGGTGTCACTTATTTCCGGATTCTTGGGTATGGGCAATAGGTCATCGAGGATGTTGCATATCCGCCAAACGACATCAATATTGGCTTGCTCATTGTTTCCGCCAATGTTGTAAGTTTCGCCTGGTCGACCCTTCGTTACGACATCATATAACGCCGTTGCGTGATCATCCACATACAGCCAATCTCGCACATTGTCACCGTGACCGTAGACAGGAATCGGCTGTCCACTTAGGGCTTTGAGTATAACGACTGGGATCAGCTTTTCAGGAAATTGAAAGGGACCATAGTTGTTCGAGCAATTGGTTATTAGAACGGGTAATCCGTACGTCGTATGCCAGGCTTGCACAAGGTGGTCCGAACCTGCCTTGCTCGCGGAGTACGGTGAGTGAGGATCGTAGCGCGTCTTTTCGGTAAAGGCAGCTTGTTCGAAGTCGAGCGAACCATAGACTTCATCGGTGGAAACATGTAGGAATCGAAAGGCCGCTTGCGCTACCTCGTCGAGTTGCGACCAATAGGATCTGGCGGCCTGAAGCATGTTGAAAGTGCCGACCAAGTTCGTGTTGATAAATTGATCGGGGCCGTCGATCGAGCGATCGACATGAGATTCAGCTGCCAAATGCATGATCGCGTCCGGACGCGATTGATTGACAAATTGGTTTAGGCCGCCCGCATCGCAAATGTCCAACTGTGCGAATTCATACCGATCCTCATGGTCAATGCCGTCTAAGGATTCCAGGTTTCCTGCGTACGTGAGCTTGTCCACGTTAATGACATAGTCGTCCGTACGTTCAAGAATCCAACGCACCAAGTTGGACCCAATGAAGCCTGCTCCGCCTGTAATGAGAATCCTCATGGATGATCTTGAGTCTGGTCTCTTTCTTGATCCTAACGAATCAATAGCTAAGACAACGCCTACCGAGCCCGGGGCAAAAGTAGATTCAATCTGCGCACTCCGTGCTCCTGGGTGGCACGTCGTCTCAGAACTTCGCCCAAAACCCGCAAACGAATGCACTGGCTTCCGGACCAAGTCGGCGACACCGCCACCCGCCCTCCGAGGAGGCTTTCCTCTGAGAGCGGGAAGGTGAGATCGATACTTCCCGTCGCTTAATTACCTATTTTAACAGTTGGCCAACAAAGTTGTTGCCAACAAGGTCATTAATAGTCCAGAGGTCCCATTTCGATAGAGAACTGATCTCCCGATAGATGGCTAAGCGGGACGAAGGTAACGATTAGGTGCCTTTAACGGCCAAACGCAATGCAGGTTTTATCCTCGGCCGCCTCCCTCTGTATTACGAAGAATGGTGTGCATTGGTTCGAGATGGCCAATTGGATAACATGGCGTGTAATAAAGATGGCGAATACATCGGATGTTGACGGTTTTAGGGTAAAGTGGCAACGTGGAGACTCGAATTATCATCCCCGCCCGACTTGCGTCAACGCGGTTGCCCCGCAAGCTGCTGCTCCGAGAAACGGGCAAATCTTTGCTCCAACACACCTATGAAGCAGCGTCCCGATCACGGAAGGCAACGAGCGTCTGGGTCGCCGCCGACGGGGAAGAGATTGCCCGAGAAGTCCGAAGTTTTGACGGATTGGTCCGAATGACCGATCCTCAACTCCCTAGTGGGACCGATCGCGTGGCGACCGTTGCCGCGGACATGGACGACGTTGACTTGGTGGTAAATGTACAAGCCGACGAGCCGGAGATTTCCGCCGAGGCAATCGATCAGCTGGTCCAACTGCTGGAAGATACGCCCACGGTCCACATGGCCACCCTGGCAACTCCAATTCAGGATCCAGCAAAGATTACCGATCCGTCCTGCGTCAAGGTTGTGCTGGACAGTCAAAACCGGGCGATTTATTTCAGTCGCAGTCCAATCCCGTACGTCCGAGACGCGACGGATGCGGCTGGAGTGCATTTACAACATTTGGGGATTTACGCTTATCGTCGCAATTTCCTTATTCGTATAGCACAGCAGCCACCAACTGTCCTGGAGAAAACAGAAAAACTCGAACAACTCCGAGTCTTGTCCTTGGGCCATGCGATCCTGGTCGGCGTTGTCGATGAACCGACAGTCGGCATTGACACGCCGGACGACTATCAGGCGTTCGTTGCCCGATATCGTGAGAGGATCGCCTAGCCCAATACTGTTCGGCACGAAATTTGCTAGCCATTTTTCCTAGTAAAATTTTCGTTGATTTTCTGAAATCGTTGGAAATTGGGCTAGCTAGCCCTGCGAGTTTTTGGCCCCTTACGCGCAGACACGTTTGCATCGCGATGCATCCGGTCGTCCGT
>Ga0310121_10002682_pt1 | contig 16682 bp, 15 predicted proteins | sample CB27_Tmax_986_MG_FD_203504 | JGI IMG/M metagenome (GOLD analysis project Ga0310121, IMG submission 203504) | Marine microbial communities from Western Arctic Ocean, Canada - CB27_Tmax_986 | ecosystem: Environmental > Aquatic > Marine > Oceanic | place: Canada: Western Arctic Ocean | collected...
CCAGCCCCGTCTCCTCGCGAGCTTCCCGATGCGCGGCCTGTTCCAACGACTCGCCCACGTCCACAAATCCGCCGGGAAGGGCCCAACCGATCGGTGGAAAACGCCGCTGCACCAACACCAAATGATCGCCGGGCAACTCGAGGATGACATCCACCGTCAAGGCCGGACCCGTCCTGTCGTAATTATTGGATTTCATTGCGCGTTTCCCAAGGGTTAACGCCGGAACGCTATCATTCGATTTCGGACCGTGTCAACCTACGGAACGCCAAGAAGAACGGCATGTCAGCCGGTGGGAGATCGAACCATCGACACCTGTGATGGTCCCATCCTCATGCCCCACGATGCCGTCCTACACGGCGACCCTTCCACAAACGAGGATTGGGGGCATATGGGCTTGTTCAACAGACACCTACGACACGATCGTCGAGGGTCATCTGCTATCGGTGACGCACCAGAAGCTCGAATTGCTGTTGCTCTTCACTGCTGGGGGAAATTTGAAAGTCATACCGTCCAAACCAACGACGACGTAACTTTTCAATAATCGCCTCAAGCGTCTTTCGCTCCGGATGTTCGCCAATTTTGAGCCAATTTTCATTTGGGCTTTTCATCATCTTTTACCTTCGTCAGCCTACTCCGCCCCGGCACTTCGCCAAACGCCCGCCCGTCTATGTAACAAGCAAACGACGTGCCATGATTCCCACCGATTGCTCGGTGGGCTATTTTCGGAGCTAATCCCTTAGAACTTCTAGGGTTGTGGTTCATCGCGACCAGTGAGAGACTGGTGGCTTGAGAGACACAACTGTCTCATTTATAGACAGGGTTGCGACATGGATGACACATTGACCCCAACAGCGGGAGCATTGCTTGACTTCTCAACCAATCACCACTAGGCGTCTGGGCTCGTGAAGGCGCTGGAACCCTTGTCGATTGTCATACCCGCCTATAATGAAGGGGAACGGATTGGAAAAACACTCACGCGTATCATCGAGTGGGCCAGCCAAGCACTCGACGAATTTGAAATCATCGTGGTAGATGATGGAAGTACGGACAACACAGTGGAGATTGCCGAATCGATTTCCCCCCAAGTACGGGTGGTATCGTACACACCCAATCAAGGAAAGGGTCATGCCGTTCGAACCGGAGTTCTGGCGAGCACAGGGAACACGGTCCTCTTCTCCGACGCGGACTTATCAACCCCCATTGAAGAATGCGAGCGCTTGGGCTCGGCGCTGGCAACAGCCGACATTGCCATTGGTTCGCGAGGGCTCCCGGATTCGGACATCGTCGAACGCCAACCGTGGTATCGCCAAACCATGGGCAAAGCGTTCAACGGTATTGTTCGAGTGCTCGCGGTACGGGGCGTTTCGGACACACAATGTGGATTCAAACTGTTTCGAGGGGGCTTGGCGCGCGAGCTATTTGGCGATCTCACCATCTCGCACTTTGCCTTCGATGTGGAAATTCTGTTCATGGCGCAACAACGAGGATACCGAATAGCGGAGGTTCCGGTACGATGGATCAACGACGATCGAACACACGTAAACGCGCTCACCGACTCGACACGGATGCTGATGGACGTTGTGCGGATTCGCGTACGGCACCTCTGGAAGAAGTTTCGGAGAACATCATGAAACTCAGTGTCATCATCCCCGTCTACAATGAAGAGCTGACACTCGCGGAGGTCATTGAGACCGTCCGGAAGGTTCCCTACGAAGTCGAAATCTTGGTTGTCGACGATGGGTCCACCGACAGGACGCGCGAGATTTTGGAACAGTACGACGATGATCCTGTCGTTCACGTCTTCTTGCTGGAGCAGAACATGGGCAAGGGCGCGGCACTTCGACGAGGATTCGCCGAAGCGACCGGGGACGTGGTGATCATTCAGGATGCCGATCTAGAATACACACCCGATGACTATCCTATTTTGCTGAAACCCATCGAAGATGGTCGCGCGGATGTGGTGTACGGTTCACGATTCCAAGGCGGTCCGGGACGCGTACTTTATTACCGACACACCGTGGGCAACCGATTGCTAACATTCTTGTCGAACATTCTGACAGACCTCAACCTGACGGACATGGAAACCTGTTACAAAGCCTTCAAGCGAGAGGTCATTCAAAACCTGATCTTGGAATCGAATCGATTTGGGTTCGAACCGGAAGTCACCGCGAAGTTGGCCACCATGAGAGAAGTCATCATTTACGAAGTCCCCATTCACTACCATGGGCGGACGTACGAGGATGGGAAGAAGATCACGTGGAAAGATGGGGTGAGCGCGCTGTGGTCCATCGTCAAATACAACCTGCTCACCCCCGACGGCGCCTCGTTCCTGCGGTCAAGTGACGAGCTGCCCACGCTGGTACGAAACAAATCGAAAAACGATCCCTAGCCCACTATCGAGAATAGAGAGCCAGATGGCGAACGCCGAGATGTTCAAAGACGTACACAGGCTCCGACCACGACGCCATGACATCATCAAAGAGGGGTTCTCCCGGTCTTCGCGGCACAAACACGTGGGTGGCATCGTAGGGCTCTGCGGTCCCAATCCCGGGATCCAATACGCCAAAACGATTCAAGCGCATCATGAAGGGTCGATACTCTTCGGATGCCACAGCAAACCCAATGCGTGCATGCCCCGAAGCCAAACGCTGATTCAACCAGTTCAACGTGCTCGTCGGCAAATAGGTGTCCGTCCGGGTTTCCAACCCTCGTTCTACAGCGCCCGGCACACCGCCGACGAGCGTATTGTGATAGGTCGGCTCCATGGGGTAGACAACGGCCAGTTCCACAGCCGCGGGGCCTACCAAGACCAGCACAACCGCCATCACAGCGATCCCGGTGGGAATGGGTATTGGCTGCAACCAGCGCGCTTGGATCGCCCGTGCCAGCACCCCCGTCCCCAAGGCTGCCAACAGGACCACAAAGGGCGCAAGGGCCATGAAACCGTCCTGTCCGGCATAATAGGGGCTGCCGTTGAGAACGATGACCGTCATCAACGTGAGCGCACCAAAGAGCGCAAACGCAGCCCTTGACAACGATCCTTTGTCCCGGAGCGATCGAGCAACGCGGATGGCCCCAAACAACGCCAAGGCGGCCGTGGTGAGCGGCATTCTCAAAAGAAATAAAAGCAAGCCATGGAGACCATTGGGACCCTGCCCATCCATCACCTGATCTCGAACCTCACCCAGAACGAGGAAGGGCGGATGCGATGTCCGGTATGGTTCGGTCAATAGGTGGATCCAACGAGATCCGCCAGCGACGGACAAATGGGGCCACAACCAAAAGAGCAGTAGGGGGCCGGCCACAAGCGGGAGGAAGGTGCCCAGGGGTATGGCGCCCAGGTGGATGCGACCCGGTGTCCCCTCTGATGCATCGTCTTTTGGTGCCGTGTAGATGGCGGCGGCCACCCATGGAATGAACAAAAGGATGGCTTCGTGACTCGAGCCCAAGGCAGCCAGAAACGCAACGGTGGCCAAAGTCGCCACCCACAGCCGGGTCTGGGAATGCACCGAAACCCACAGAAGCAACGCAAATGCACATGCAATACCAGCCTCCGGTCCCAGGGTTCGGGCATGAAAGAGCGTTCCAGGCAACGTCAGCATCAAGAGCATCCCGGCAATACCCGCCACGGGGCCCCCAAGTTGCCAAGCCGCAAGCCCCACAAAAAACACGGCGAGGGCCATTGCGATGGCACCAGCGACTGTCGCGCCCCAGATCCGATCGGCTGTGTCCGCCGAGAGCGCTCCCATCAGAGCGATACCCAATGGAAGGGGCGATTGTGGCTGGACAAACGCCTCTCGAACAGACGATCCACGGTCTGCCGCCTCAACCCCGGAGTGTACGTGTTCATAGAGCACCATGCCGACTGCGCGGTAACCAGCGTCGCTCCGTGTCGCCAACGTAATGCCCACCACCAACCCGATGGTGGACAATGCGAGCAAAGTGATGCCAATCACCCGCTTCATAAGGCCTCCGGACCCATGCGTGCAGAAAAACACACTTGTCGCCAGGACCCATCGGATGCGGTGATCTCAATCGTAACCTCATGGAGCGAATTTCCGGGCGATTTCTCCCCCACACTCCAAGGTTTCCAACGTCGTTCATGATCACGACGGTTGGCTGCATTGCTGACCCGCACCGATGTGCGCTGCTTGCCGTCGATGAGAACCCGGAACTGTGCCGATCCACCGGGAACGGGTGTGTCCAGAATCGCCACTTCGCCCGTCAACGAGCCCACCCATTGCAGGTCGTTCCAGGTGATGCTCAAGGGCACAGCCCGTCCGTTGTGAGCCTCCGCATGCGCCCAGATACAGGGTCGCCATTCTGGGCCGGTCGGTGTGCTCACACGCCCTTGGTGTTTTCCTACCCAGAGCCAGGGCTCTAGATCGCAATCCCAGCGGTTTCCCGTCCAACGCTTACATTCGTGTTCACCATAACGAACCGTCGCTTCGGACAAATGCTCCCTCAGATCAAAACCCGCTCTCGATGCCGACGCATCCGGAGCGTTCGTTCGTTTCGCCGAGTGGGTGGACGCTTCCGTTAGAAGCGGCGCTACGAACGCAATCACGAGGAATGCGACACCCAAGATCACCCCGGTGGCCATCCGCACATTGGATGGCACGACGAACCGAAAACGTTTCACGGAGCGCACCATAATGCGGGGGTCCCATGAGGGTCAAGACCATGACAACCAGGACAGCCCAATTCGTGGAGCGACCAAAGAAAACGGGATGAACATTGACTCAGCAGAGGCAATCGAGTAGGTTGTCGCAGAAAGTTCGAGCCAGTCTCCCTGGTGATGAGGAAAAAAATCATTCACATACTAGTGACCAGTTACCCCATCTTGTTCGTCGCCATCGTTGCGCTAGTGGCGCTCGGATGTGCGGCAAAAACGATGTGTCCTACGGACACATCCGAAATGGGGGGACAGTGCCAACTGCTGGCACTCGACGCGACATTTCCATCATTGGAAACGAACGCTGAAAACACATTGACTGACGTACCCAGGGAATCTGACGATACACAAACGGCCGATACGGCCACTGACAGTACGGACGAAATCAATTCGCAAACACAACGCGATACGACAGAAACCGCTTCGGAAACAACGGACACAGCCGAGAGCCTGGAAACAGAGGATGTTGCATGGGTCGATAGTACGACTGCGCTCTCTGACATTCCAGACGACACCCCGCCAAGTGACGGGGGAACTGGCTAGCCACAGTTCCGAAGCCTACTGCGCGCCACGAAACGGCACCGATGCTCCCTTAATGCAACAAAGCGACAGGGTTCATGTATTGGTATGCCAGGCGCGCCTTCAAAGAGGCAAACAATGACTAAGAGAATGCTCATCAGTGCTGATGAGGAAGAAAGCCGCGTGGCAATTATTGAGGACACCGTCCTCGAGAACCTTGAAATTGAAGTCCACGGCACAAGTGAAAGCCGCCGGGGAAACATCTACAAGGGCATCGTCCACAAGGTAGAACCAAGCCTTCAAGCGGCATTTATAGACTTTGGGGATCGCAAACAGGGGTTCTTACCTGTCAGTGAAATTCACCCCCGGCTTTGGCCGAAGAATGTCACCGACAAGCGACCCGACATTTCACTACTGCTCAGAGAAAAGCAAGAGCTCATGGTGCAGGTCGTCAAAGACGAGGTGGGCACCAAAGGGGCCACCCTCACGACCCATGTGTCACTACCCGGTCGCTATCTCGTTCTCATGCCCGAGAGCGACAAAACCGGAATCAGTCGCCGGCTCACGGACGTGGAACGCAAACGACTCAAAGAAACCGTCGACTCCATCGGCGTGCCGGATGAATTCGGCGTGATCATTCGAACGGCCGGAAAACAACGTCGCCCGCTCGAACTCAAGAAAGACCTGCTCTATCTGGTCAAGCTCTACGAGACCATTGAAGAAAAATTTGCTGAACAAGGCCCTTCTGGGCTGATTTATCGAGATCGAAATCACGCAGTACGATTCATTCGAGATTACTTCGACGACAATGTCGAAGAGATCTGGGTCAATCATCGCGGCGTACTCAAGGAAATCGCCGAGTTCATGAGCATCTTGATGCCCGCCGCTCAATCGCGGTTGCGCCTCTACGAAGGTGACTCGCCACTCTTCCTGCGCTTTGGCGTTGAAGATCAGATCGAATCGATCTTTTCCCGTCAGGTTGAACTCCCCACCGGCGGATCCATTGTCATTGATTCGACCGAGGCGCTTGTGGCTATTGACGTCAATAGCGGTCGCGTCAAAGGCGAAGACATCGAAGAGACGGCCCTGATGACGAACTTGTCTGCATCGGGCGAGATCGCGCGGCAAATCATTCTCCGTGACTTGGGTGGGCTCATCGTCTTGGACTACATCGACATGCGCGACAAGAAAAACAATCGCGCCGTCGAACAACGCCTGCGCCAGGCATTTGCGGACGACAAAGCCAAGCTTAAGTTCGGACGCATCAGCGAATTTGGGCTGATGGAGCTCAGTCGGCAACGATTGCGAAAGAGCTTGGTTTCCTCGGTCACCCGTCGATGCGACGCATGTGATGGCACAGGCCGTGTCCGCTCCCCCTCGTCGTCCGCCTTGTCCCTGCTCCGCCGCATCAAAGAAGCCTGTCTCCGCGGTGGCGTGAAGTACATTCGTGCGACAACACCCATATCCATGGCCAACTTACTGCACAACCGACGACGACGAGATATGGTCGAGTTGGAGCAAAAGTTAGACGTTGTCGTCGAGGTGGTTGGCCACAAGGATCTGCCACCCAATCTGGTCGCTTTGGACATCGTGGTGATGAAACCCGGTAAGAAGCAACCACAGCGGATTTACCAACTGCTGGACTTGATTCGTAATCAGGTCATTCGGAACGACACAAGTCCGCTGCCCAAACCCGAAGACGGTTTGGAGGCGCTTGAGTTCGATCACACGGCCATCTACAGAGCCATTTCGGATCGCGACACGATCTTGCAGGAAGAAGAGGCTGCCCGCGAGGAGAAGGACTTCGCGTTTGCGCCTATGGAGCCGTCTGACGAAGACCTGAAACCAAAGCCCAAAGGCAAAGTGATCGCCCCTGGAAGCAAGGAAAGCTGGGAAAGCTCCCCGCAAGCCGACGATGCAACCAAAGGAGGTTCGTTCGTCAGCTGGATGAAGAACATCTTCAGCGGGGGAGAATCCTCCACCGATTCCGGTCAATCGAAAATCGAACCCATTACCGACGAGGCCGTCTCGGCCCATGAAGCCAGGCGGGGTTCCCGTTCGCGTAGTTCAAGGTCCCGTCCACGTTCTGGAAACGCCGGACGACGGTCGAGTGGTAACCGTTCGACGTCAGGGAGCCGTGTACGACGTTCGACCACGAAGAGTGCCTCGGAGAATACTCGTTCCACCAAGGAGGAAGCCAGCAAAGCCTCGAAATCGGAACGAAAACCCCGTGTATCCTCCAAGTCCTCAGCGAATGCGGAGGCCTCCACGCGACGGCCACGTCGCCAACGATCCCGTCGGACCGGACCGCGCACAAAGAGCGCGGCCGCGGGTGACGAGTCCTCATCCACTGGTGGGAACACCAAGGACACGAGCAAGCAGAGCAGCACGCCGCCAACACCGCCGCCCTTGCCACCATCGACCGACTAGTTACGAGTTCTTAGGTGGGCTGACAGGCGTCGCCAATGCCGTCGGCGTTGGCGTCGCTTTGTTGCGGATTAAAGACCCATTTGCAATTGTCGATGACGTCTGGGACGCCGTCTTCATCTTGGTCGGTCTCGCATAGATCGCCAACGCCATTGAAGTTCGTATCCGACTGGTCGGGGTTCTTGAGCCACACGCAGTTGTCTTTCTGGTTGGATATCCCGTCCCCATCCATGTCGTTTTCGCAGGCATCCCCGTTCCCATCGCCGTCACTATCCACCTGGTCCTTGTTGGGAACCAATAGACAGTTGTCCTGCCAATTGGGGATGTTGTCGCCGTCCATGTCGTTCTCACACACATCGCCCTGACCGTTAAAGTTGTCATCGTTTTGAGCGGGGTTGCTCACAAGGAAGCAATTGTCACACTGATCACCGACCGTGTCGTCGTCGATGTCACTCTGAAACGAATTGGACATCCAGACACAGTTGTCGTTCTTGTCGTTGGTGCCGTCGCCGTCCCAATCGCTGCACGCATCGCCGTTATTGTCCTTGTTCCAGTCCTCTTGACCCGGATTGAACACCCCCGGACAGTTGTCTTTCCAGTTGGGTATCCCGTCGTCGTCGAAATCGTTTTCGCACGCATCACCCACGTTGTTGCCGTTTGCATCTTCCTGCCCTGGATTGGCGATCCATGGACAATTGTCCTTCTTGTTGATCACCCCATCGCCATCGGCGTCGTTTTCACACGCATCACCGTTGCCATCACCGTCGGTGTCAATCTGGTTTGGGTTGAACACGAGAGGGCAGTTATCCTTCCAGTTTGGAACACCATCGGCGTCCATGTCACCTTCGCACGCGTCGCCCTGGCCGTTGAAATTGCTGTCCTTCTGATCCTCGTTGTAGACCAGGAAACAGTTGTCACAGATGTCGCCTACACCATCCCCGTCGCTGTCGGTCTGGCTCTGGTTGGATTGCCACACACAGTTGTCGTCTAAATCCCCAGCGCCATCCCCATCCAGATCCGAGCAATGATCGCCAATCCCATCGGAGTTCCAGTCCTCTTGGTCGGGATTAAAAGTCTTGGTGCAGTTGTCCTTTTGATCCGGGATGCCGTCCAGGTCCGTGTCCACCTCACAGGCGTCGCCGACCCCATTGAGATCCGCGTCGGCCTGGTCCGGATTGGCGATGAAGATGCAGTTGTCTTTGCCATTCTGGACGCCGTCTCCATCCATATCATTCTCACACGCGTCGCCCTGACCATCGCCGTCGGTGTCTTTTTGGTCCTCGTTGGCGACCAGCGGACAGTTGTCGTCGGGGTTGAGTACACCATCGTCGTCAAAGTCCTGCTTACAGAGATCGCCTTGGCCATCACCATCGGTATCTTCCTGAGCCGGATTGGCCACCAGGAGACAGTTGTCGCACACATCGCCCACCCCATCGTCATCGAGATCGCTCTGACCGGGATTGTGCAGATCCAAGCAGTTGTCCACACTGTCGTCCACGCCATCTCCGTCCACATCATTCGCTCCGGTGTCGTATACCGTGGGGGGGCCGGTATCCTCCACAGGTTCTGTGGTGTCCGGGGTGCTCGTGTCCTCCGGGGGCGTCACGGTCGTATCGGCCGGTGGTGGGTCAATGTCGGGCACGGGCAACACGATGTCCTCGTTACCCACATCCTCTGGCGTCACACCGCCATCGTCCACCGTATCCGACCCCGTGTCAGAGACCACCACATCATCCACCGGAACGGATGAGTCGGGCACACAGGTCTTTTCAGACAAATCGCAAACGAATCCCACATTGCAATCGGATTGTTTTTCGCACGCGGTCACAATGAGGTTGCCGGGCACGCCTGAATCACTACAAGCACCCAGTAAGAACAACACTGCCAAACAACCCACGCCCTTTGTTCTCGTCCGCATGGCGACATCTCCGGAGTTCATGCATTCCATGTCTCACCATCTTATCAGAAGTGTGTGCTTCAATTTCACAAAAATAGGCACAACCATCACCAGTGTACCCGCCCGAACGTTGACCGTCCGCATGCGAAACCAAAACCCATACCCCCCACCTTCGCAAAAACCAAACCCGTTCGGCACATTCAAAAAAAGATGTTTGTGTTCAATTGGTTGCATGTATTCGCGGCGGGAGTAGTGAACACAGCCGGTGCCCAAAAATTCAACACTCATTAGAAATACAACGGTGGATCGTTCCAACACCGGGAGCGAATGACAACGCTTTGCATGGTCAGGCTATTGTGGATTGTAGCCACTATCTTTTGACAGGGTTTGCCCGTGAAAAACGGGTCCGTTGAAGGGCCATGTGATACGGGCCAACAGGAGCTAATAAACCTTTAAGTTCAGAGAGTTATCTATTAGAGCCGTGAGCGATTGACACGGTGCGGCGTGTGCGTTAGAGATTTTGGGCATGACGATGCTCACCCTCGTTCTTCACGCTTCACCCACAGACATCAACACCGGCGACACCGCCTGGGTGCTCACATCCGCGGCTCTGGTGTTGCTCATGACCCCTGGACTGGCGTTTTTCTACGGCGGCTTGGTCCGCAGCAAGAACATGCTCAACACCTTGATGATGAGCTTCGTCGCCCTGGGTCTCATCGCCATCGAGTGGGCGATGTGTGGGTACTCTTTTTCCTTTGCCGAAGGAAATGCGTGGCTCGGGGGGACCGGGTACTTTGGCCTTCAAGGCGTCGGTCTGGACGCATACCCGGGCACGGCCATTCCACACCAGGCGTTCATGGTATTTCAGATGATGTTCGCGATCATCACACCGGCCTTAATTTCCGGCGCAGTGGTTGGGCGGATGAAGTTCAAGGCCTACGTGATCTTCATCGTTCTCTGGGCGCTCGCCGTCTACAACCCGCTTTGTCACTGGGTCTGGGGCGGCGGCTGGTTGCAAGAAGCCGGAGCGCTGGACTTTGCCGGAGGAACGGTCGTCCACATCAGCGCAGGCGTATCCGCGCTGGTGGCGGCGATGATTTTGGGACCACGTTACAAACACAAATCGGCCGAGATGGCGCCGCATCATGTGCCCTTTGTCATGCTGGGTGCCGGGTTGCTTTGGTTCGGCTGGTTCGGATTCAACGCAGGATCGGCGCTGGGCGCGGGGGCCGGTGCCACTGCGGCCTTTGTGACGACCAATCTGGCCGCCGCGGCGGCCTTGGTCACCTGGCTGGTCATTGAAACCCTCCGGTGCGGAAAGGCCACTGCGGTCGGTGCCGCCACCGGCGCCGTGGTTGGACTGGTCACGATCACTCCCGCCGCCGGATTCGTCACACCCATGGGGGCCATGGCCATGGGTGCCATGGGCGCTTCGGTTAGCTTTTTGGTCATTCAAGTGTTCAGCAAGTTCAGCGTCGATGACAGCCTGGATGTCTTTGCGTGCCACGGCATGGGGGGAATCACCGGTGCGCTCTTGACCGGTGTGTTCGCATCCGAAGCCGTGGGTGGTTCCAATGGTCTCCTGTATGGCAATGCCGGTTTAATGTGGCCCCAGCTCCAAGGGGTGTTGGCCGCTGCTGGACTCGCCGGACTGGCCACTGCGATCATCCTCTATGGCCTGAAATTCACCATTGGCCTGCGGTCCACCGAAGACGATGAGCGCTTTGGACTGGATGTCACCGAACACGCCGAAGAGGCGTACCGTCGATAGTTCCATGCGTTCATTCAGCGCCAGCAGCCTGTGGTTAATTCTTGCCGTTGGCACTGCGTTCGCACCGCCCGCTCACGCACACCGCATGAACAAGAGCAAAGCGATTTGGGACGCATGGGTACAAAAGAACACCCTGGAAATGACTCTGAGGCTGGCGCCGACCGACCTACAGCAGCTGATGACCACCGCCTGGTCCCAGGCTCCACAGGAGGGAGAGGGCAAACCCACGGATCCGGACGCACCGGTTTTTGATGTGGTGCGCCGCGGCTTCACGGTCCTCAATAATGGTCAGCCTTGTGCCTTTCAGCCACTGAACGTCCGTAAAGAGCACGACATGATCATCCGCGCACGATGGCTGTGTGAAGCCCCGCTCGATCGTCTGGAGGTATCGACCGATCTGCTACGACGCCTCCCCGATCGACATCAACATCAGGTTCGATTTCGAGTGGAAGGACGAGAGCGACCCATTCAAACCTTGACCCGTATAAACCACCAATTTCGTCATCGCTTTGTACCCCAAGAACCAGACCGGGCGCCCACAATCGCAACACAGCCCGTGGCCAAAGCCGCCCCATCGCCCGCTCGAACGGCAGGGGAACGGGCTGGAAGACGCATCGACTGCGTGTGTTTCGGCTGGGACCACCTCCTTTTGCTGCTGGGGCTCTTGGTGATCATCCATTCTCTTAGGGGCCGGCGGAAGCGGAAGCCTCCTGATAACAGCGTTCGATGAATTCTTGAACGGGTCTCGTCACAAGCGCCATATTGGCTTTACGCGTCAAATGCGCACCGTCCTTATGATACACCGCAATGGTGCCTCGGCCATTGGGACTGGGCATCCTCATCAATTGACCCTTTCCACCTTTTGACGTGGTGTGAAACACGTCCAGAAAGGCCACACCCCCATCAAAATCCGCGACCTCTTTGCGCATGGCTTTGGCGATCAATCCACCCAGACGCCGAGCATTCTTGCCTCGGATCACCACGGGCGTCACCCAAACGATGGGCCGACTCCGGTCTGGACCTGCGATCAGATCGAGCATATGGGCAACTCGTTTCGCATATTCCACCACCCACTCCGGCTTTCCAGAGCGGATCCAGCCCTTGCCCATCCGGATCCCCTGATTGTCATTGGTGCCCAAATGTACGACCACCAAATCGGGCTTGAACGTCTTCAGGATTCGCTTGGTTTCTTTGGGCCAATCGTGAAAGTCGGGCCGGGCCAAACCGGTGGACGCTTTTCCCCAAAACTTGAACTCGAACGGAGCGTCCTTGAACGTGCGCCGCAACACGGGACCGGTGAGTCCCCCGGTGGAGGACGCCCCAATCATGTAGACCCGTTTGATGGCACCTCGCTGACGACACACCGTCAAGAATGGATCTTCAATTCGCAACGCCACGTCTCTTCGTGGATGGCGCTGTGCACCAAAGGAATCCAAACGCGCCTCGGGTGAAGGGACCGCGACTATCGGTGGGCTGACAGGGGCCTCGGCAGTCTGCTTAGACGCTCCACTGGTCTGCTTAGACGCTCCACTGGTCTGCTTAGACGCTCCACAACCCCACAACAGCGCCGTCGTGGCGAAGACGACGATGCGATGGATGTTCCTATGGTTGCCGGCACACATTGTTGCACCGGTCATATCGAAGCACATCCATGAGCGCAAGCAAGAATCCACTATCGCGGACTGGCAAACCCATTCAACGCATCAACGACCTGGGGCACTTGACCGATGGTGGTAAAGTCCACAGCCACAAAGTTCGGTTGACGACCGGACTCTTTCTGACAGGCCACGGCTCGATTCAGAAAATAGGGATTCATGTTGGCCACTTCTGCCAAGGCGCGTGAGGCGAAGGGATCGGTCAAGAAATGGTTGAGAATAAAGAGCGCGTTGTCCATTGAGCCCCGATGGACCTCGCAAGACAGATCCTCAACAGTAGCCGCGCTCCAATGCGTCTCCCAAGCATAATCCCACACATGATGATACCAGGCCGGCTCACGTGCATCGTCGTCGGTAAACACGATGAGCCTACGATTGCTCTCAATGAGATCCAAGAGTGTCGGCCACTCCTTTCCCGGCGCCTGAACGACGAGATACTCTCCCAATCCAGCCGCTTGAAACCCGTCACTCACATCCGAAGCCGTCACATAGCTCTCAAAAAACAGGGTGATCACTTCCCGTGGGTTCGCCTCCAAAAACGTACGGAACTCGCCAAAAATCACCGCTGCAGAAATGCTGCCGAATTGGCAATACCCGTGACAAAACTGGAGCACGTCGTCTTCCAAATACACATCCAGCATGAAAGCACGCACACCCGAAGCCAATTGAGCGCCAATGCCTTCGATCTGATTGGGGGCGAGGAACTGGTATTCGTCGGTGGCCATGGCGTTGTGAGCCGTGATGAATGATACGCGGTCAACCGTGCGGGTGCAGAGCGCGCTGTAACCGTTGCACGGCTCATGGACAACAGCGGCTCCATCGTTCGTGCACCCAAACCACAAACCTGCAACCGTCATCATCCAAAAAGTGAGCACGCACCGTGCCAGTCGCTCACGCCACACAGTCGATCGCCTAGGATTCGTCGGTAGGCACGGGTGCGGCCACCTTAATCGTCACGGTGTGGGAGTCACTGACCGCCTTGGGATCGGTCGCGGAGACCACCATGAGACCAAATGTGTACAGGCCTGCCACATCCGCAGTGACGGCGCGTTTGGCAGGGCCGGGCGCTCCATTGACAATCAGCGTGCTGGTGGGCGGTTTGCTCACCAAATACCAGAGATAACCCTGGGGAGCCACGGGAGGACCGGAGGCTTCGCCCAGATCGCCTACCAGAACGAAGGGCTCCCCAACCACCACTCCCGGATAGTCGTCGACAGTGCCGGCGTATGCGATCGGAACGGTCAGATCAGCGGCGATGGTTCCTGTCAGCGGGACTTCGACGGTCTTGGGTCCCAAACCGGACACATAGGTCAGATCCATGACCCCCTGCACCGAGTTCGGCGAGAAGTCCGAATACATGGACACAGTAAATATCTTTGTGCCATGTGGGGGAAGCTCGGTGTAGCCCACCATGGGCGTCACCAGTTTCCAGATCTCGGACACGATGCCGTCATTTTCCTTAATGGTGATGTTGGTGAGACCCAATGTACCTTCCCCACAATTGAACACCACCACCGAGCGAAGGATGTTACTCAAGCTCTGTCCTGCGAACATCATCCCGTAGGGCGCCGTGAGGGAACCGGGGGCCAATTCGATGCAAGGCTCAGGACCACCGCCGTTGATGGCAATGGTTGTTGTGTGGGTCGATGGATCCTCGAATCCGATGACAATTTCACCATCTACGCTGTAACCGGGCGCGGCATACGTCACCTCAATGTCCAGCGTTTGACCCGGTTCAATGGTCACTGGAAGTAATGCCGGCGTTGCGCCGCCCGATGCGAGCTGAAGGACAGCCTGCCACGAATACCAAAAGGCACTGGGATCGGTCGGAATGTCGATGCTCGTCACCACACACGAACCTTCGCCCAGATTCTCGCCCACGATGGTCTTGGTGGCCTTTCCTACAATGCTGTCTCCAAAGTCCAGGATGCCCCCGTCTTCGGTGCCATACCCAAACACGCAAGGGCTGGTGTTTGGGCCGGTGGTAAACGTCGACGACAGCGACACTGTGTATGTGGGTTGAGCCGGATCATTGCTCACGACAACCACCGATGCCTCCTCGGGCTGAGAACCAAAAAGGGGCTGATAGCTCACCTGAAACGCAAGGGGTTGATACGTCGTCTTGTCCTTTGATTTGACGAGTTGACCCGGCTCGGGTTTCGACACCAAGACAAATTGGTCGCTGCTGCTGGTCAACAATACGTCGTCCACAATCAGAAGGGACAATCCATCATTGTGGATTTCGAAAGTTTGTTCTTCCTGATACGTCAAGGAGGCTTTCGAAAACACGTGCTGCTGTGGCAGAACACCAAGCCTCGGCTCATCAGGAAGGCTGGCCAATCGGATCACCGCAACGGGTGCGTTGGGATCGTTGGACACAACCCGAAGCGTGGCATCGTTGGGATCGAGCGTCTTGGGCGTAAATACAACATCGATCGACAGCGTCGATTCGCCTCCTTGGCCCGCTCCCGGCAGCGTGCGTGGGAACATCGTGTCGGGATCATTCTCGCCCCAATCCAACACAACCCAAATGTTCTTCGCGGTACCGTCTTCGTTGAAGGGAGCGAGCATCACTTTTTCCAGCACCAACGGCCCGGTTCCAATGTTCGAAATCTCAAAAGACAAGACTTCCTTGGCCTCCAAGCTGACCGGTACAATGGGAAGATCAATCACGTCGCCCGATTTCACTGGGGAACCACTGAGGCGGAGATGAATCGCTGGCTCTTGGACTGGGGGCGTACTGTCCAACGATGTGTCCGGAAGGGTTCCGTCAATGGGCGGAGACACGCTGTCTGTATCGAGCACGTCACCCAACGGCGTATCGGTTGGCGGGGTCTCGGAGGACGAACCACATCCGGCGATGAGTCCGATCCCGAGAGCGGCGATACCGCATGCGTACCGCCATCTTCCTTGTCGTTGTTCCATGGAACAATCATAGAAGTGCCGCACCCAATCAGCAAGTTTGGACGGGTTGGGGCCGCTGCACTTTACCCGGGACGCTCGGCTTGGGATAATGAACGGGTGAGTCTTTCACACCGAAGGGTCGTTTGCTTTGCGTGTAGCCTGTGGGTTTTTACAGGGTGCACCGAACGGATTGAGGCCCCCCAGTTCATACCGGACACTCAAACGCCCGATGCCATTGTCCAACCCGAACTACTCGCCCCCCCTGATGTTGTCCTACCGGACACGGGCGCCGACGCCCAACCCATCTGTTTTGTCGGTGAAAAGCGTTGTTTGACCGACGTCATTGTTCAGACCTGTCTTCCCTCCGAAACAGAGTGGGACGAAACGACCTGCCCGGGTGAGGAACGGTGTCATGTGGGAACCTGTGGTCCGGTACTGTGCGTGCCAAATGCGCCATCAGCCCAGTGCCCTTCGCCAACAGAAACATCCAAATGCAACTCGGTGGGAACCGGATTCGTCACCACAAAATGCGAAGGGGCAAATACGTGCTATGACGGCCAATGCGTCGATTACGTTTGTCCACCCGGCACGATCACTTGTTGGAGTATGCACGCCGTTCAGATGTGTCAAGACGACGGGAGCGGATGGGACATCATTGAAGTGTGTGATCCCGGTGGCCAATGTGATCACGGCGTCTGTCTGGATCCATGTACGGTCGCCGAGCAGACACAACGTACGCTGGGATGCGCGTTCGTCGTGACGCCCATGGATACAAAACACGTGGAGTCCATCCACAATGGCCTAACGATCACCCTTCCCCTGAACGCCAATCCC
>Ga0310121_10002683_pt1 | contig 16681 bp, 35 predicted proteins | sample CB27_Tmax_986_MG_FD_203504 | JGI IMG/M metagenome (GOLD analysis project Ga0310121, IMG submission 203504) | Marine microbial communities from Western Arctic Ocean, Canada - CB27_Tmax_986 | ecosystem: Environmental > Aquatic > Marine > Oceanic | place: Canada: Western Arctic Ocean | collected...
TTGTTCTTCAGTTAATTCAATGGGATTTCCCAGTTTTAAAGCATAATAAGTAGTTTTTGCTATATCTTCTACCATTACGGCTTTTTTCATTGCTGATTCGGAATCTTTACCAATAGTAAAAACCCCATGATTACGCAAGAGTACAATTCCAGTTGGGTCAGCATATTTACACACTTCTTCCCCAATTTCTGTTCCGCCAATTTCAGCGTATCCAGAACAAGGAATTTCTTCTCCAAACTCATCTGCCATCGCAGTTAGGTATACTGGTATATTTTTTCCACATGCAGCAAACGCTGTTGCAAATGTAGAATGTGTATGAACTACTGATCTTATTTCTGGTTTATTTTTGTATATAATTCTATGACTTTCAGTATCTGTAGAGGGTTTTAATCCTCTAAAGTGTTCTCCAGTTTCAATAACAACACTTGCTATATTACTTGTATTAATCTTATTAAACAAAACTCCACTAGGTTTAATATATAAATTTTTTCCGTCTGAAACACTAACATTCCCTGATGTCCAGCTTACTAATCCGAGTTTCCCCAATAAATCGTTATATTTTACGCATTCACGTACAGATGACATTTTATTTTTCCTTAATCATCTTAATAATATTAGTTGAGGAATACCCTTCTTTAAATGGATAAACATAAATTTCTATATTCTCCGGAATATTGTCTCTGTTGCGTATTTCTTCGGCTGTCCATTCTCCACCTTTTACAATAATTTGGGGTTGTAAATCTTTTATCAAATCTTTAGTATCAATAGCATCAAATATAATTACTTCATCTACTGCTTTTAAAGATTCGATAATTTTTTTTCTATCATTTTCTTTATTAATAGGACGTTTTTTGCCTTTTAATTGTCGAGTAGCCTTATCAGAATTTAGTCCTACAATTAATTTATCACCCAATAGTTTGGCAAAATTTAAAAGCTCCACATGCCCACTATGAACGAGATCAAATACTCCATTAGTAAAAACTATTTTATTATTAGGATTAACATCTATTTTAGCAACTCGTTTAACGTGACGGTATTCTCCAAATTTAGCATTTAACCAAATTTCTACTATTTCTAAACTAGTAGATAAATTAACTACCCAAGCTCCTAGACAAAGAATATTAGCATTATTATGTTCTCGTGTTAACGGAGCTGTTTGAGTATTGTGAACTAAAGCTGCTCTAATTCCTGCAACTTTATTAGCTGCAATACTCATTCCAATACCTGATCCGCATATTAAAATTCCTAATTGAACATCGTCAGAAGCTACAATGGTAGATGCTTGGTGAGCATAATCCGGATAATCTACTTTTCTGGTATCAAACGGACCAATATCAATTGGATTAAAAATAGAAGTTTTTATTAAATAATCTTTAATTTTTTCTTTTAATTCAATTCCGTTGTGGTCTGCTGCTAAGACTATGTTATGCATTTTTTAACCAATCCTTAACATTAATAGCTTTATCATCTATATAGATATCAGCAGAAGGTTTTTTTCCAATATTTAATGTATGATAGGGTATATTAAATTCTTCTAGTTGTTGACGTGTTAAGTTTTCGTAATTTTTACCAGAGCCTGACCCTCTTGCTGTTTGAATAATGATATGATGACCTTCTTCGTATAGCTTTCTTAATTTTTGAATACTTTGAAAAATAGGTAATGCATCAGGATAGCGCATTTTACCGTTTTCATCTTGAGTTTGTGTAACTAAGGTACCGTCTAAATCAAAACAATAAATCATCTAACACAGCCTTTACTTTACTTACAGGAGGATTCCACCCATTATCTTGGTGGGAATTTTCATATTTGACTAGATTTACCTCTGTTTTAAAAGGGTTCCAATCATGTTTATAACGTCTTTCATTATCTTTTCCTCCACTTTCAATACATTCTGAAATGAGTATTTGTGGGCATCCACACAATGATGCGAAATGCATCGGACCACTTGAAGTTCCAAGTATACATTTGGAACTTGCTAATACATCAGCCGTTTTTTCAAGTGGAATATTCATTAAATTATCACTATGAGGAACGTGAATTGCGTGTTCCGTAATACCAATTGACGCTACTTTTAAATTTTCTTGAAATAAGATTTCCCCTAATTCATTCCATTTTTCCGGAGGCCAATTTTGATTGGCTGTATGGAATTTAGTTGTTGATCGAGCATGTATTACTACATCATAATTTAATTCTGAATTCACTGTTCCATATTTTATAAATTTTTGTCTTTCTTTAAAAAGTTTAAGATATTCTTCATATCGAGGACCACTTGCATGATATTGAATAATAAATTGCTGAGTAGGAATGTATAATACGCTTGTTAGATTCAAGCTGTTTATTATATTTTCAATCCAGTCTTTAGGCATTTCTGCCCAGTCTAAACATAATGCTCCTGTTACATCCTTTCCGGGGCAGTCCCATTCAATATATTGAGCACAGAAATCCTCGTAAATAACGCCTCTTCCCGTTCTGCTAATTACGTTAATTGATTTAATATGCGGATAATCATACTTTAATTTTCGCAAATAACCCTGATAGCAGAATAACTCCCAACCGAATTCTCCTACCCACGGTCCAGCTAATATATTTTCTACATCATATATTTTTTGAGATACTTCTTCATGATTTAATTCAGGGGGTACCCACTCTTGATTAGTCATATTATGTAATCCAAGGTCTTTTTAATACAGTTAATCCGTTACAATTTTCATAGTGTTGGTCAATAACCCATCCTGTATAGGGATTTTCTAAAAATTCTTGTATGGCATGTCCAATACCTTTAGTTTCCCAGTGTGGGCACAGATAATTGCCTTCTTCATCTTTGTTATTTTGTCCTTTTTCTCCATAAAATTCTGTATCATGTAAGATAATATATTTTTTTACTTTTTGAGCATGAAGCATTAATTCTTTTGTTAACTGAGTATAAGTATGTAAAGTATCAATAAATAAAAGATCAACAGTATTAAATGAAAATTCTAAAGAACTTCCCGTAATAAATTTAAAATCAATATCATTGGCTTTGGCAATATTGGTAACAGTATCAAGATTTAGTTTAATTACTGTCGGTTCTTCATCTTTTTTACGATTAGGACTAAAGGGTTCAAAACTTAAAGCAAAAATATCAGGATTAACAATATCCAACGTAATAAAATATTTTGGAAAACCACTCATTAACCCAATAGTACTAGTAAAATCATTGGTTCCAAATTCACAGACTGTTTCACATTTACTAGCGTATTTTCTTAATGTTGGTAGGTGTTCATAAACATCTGAAGGATACCATCTAACAAAATCATAGACAAGATCTAAATGAGGCGCTTCTCCTTTTTTAGATTCAAAATTAAGGGTAACGCCTCCTGAATTATTAAATTTATTTAATTCTTGATTTAAGTATTTTTCTCGGTCTTCGGAAGTAACTACATCTCCAATAAGGATTGCATCATTCATTTTAGAGTTGGCTCCAAAGAGGGTGCCAATCTACGACTGGAGTCATGTGGTGTTTAGTTAAATGAGTTGCTACTCCTGGAACTGGACTAATGCAGGGGTATGATTGAAAGGCTTCCTCTGTAAAATTATGAGGAGCATGCTTTCTTATAATGGGTAGGGCATTTTTCCAGGTTTTAGCTTGTGCCATTAATGTATAAGTAGCACTGGGATTTGTTCTCCAATGACAAGCTGAGCCTACCATTAATCCACAAGCTTGCTTATCCATTGTATATCGATCAGGATAATCATATGGAACAAGAAAATGTTCCCACATTTTATCATCAATTACCTGCCGACAAATATTTAAAGATTCTCTGGTATGAAGATAATCATCTTCGACAATATAATGAATTTCATCTTCTTGACCTTCATTAATTCTTTTATTAAGTCTTTTTTCTAGTACATCTAATAATTTAAATGTATGTGCCCTATCTTGAATATCATGTGGTTCAACCTCAATGTATTGAGTAGAACATGTCTGAGATTCTTTCATAAATTCTAATGCTCCTGGGTTAAGTTCGTCGTGTAAAACAACAAAAGAATCTTTACCCGGAAGCGCCGCTATTTGAAGACTCATCCAGCATTTAAGTACTATTTCATCTTTATGACAATTAATCCAGCGTGCTACTCCACTAACTGTTTCTTCTTTACTAGTACATCTAAAATAAATAATCATTGATTAATTACTCCTAATCCACAGCTTCCTACAAAGCCGGTATGTATATATTTGGGATCGTTAAAAAATTTTTCAAAAGCAGGTCGTTCATAAAATTGATAAAGCCATTCGTTACGGGAAATATAATCTATTTCTGGCTTAGTAGAGATAGTTGAAAGTGACCATTCATGGTAAGCATAAGTGCATAAAGGAAAAGAATTAACAAGAATTTTTACAATTTTCATACAAAATTCTTGACGATGATCTGCATCTACAAATATTAGATCTGGAGTTTCTTCAATTTCATTCAAAAACTCAAATGCATCGGCTTCGTAAAATTCGATGAGTTCTTTGTCCATAGCTTCAGCAAAATGAGGACTTATTCTACGAGGTAATTTTGCGTCTACGCATAAAATTTTACCATTATTTTTATTAGTATTTATAGCTGCCGCCATTAACGCTGCACTCATTCCTTGAGCTGTACCTATTTCAAATATTATTTTAGGTTGAATACGTCGTACAAGTGTATATAAGATTAAACCTTCAATATAGTCTAAGGTTCCTGATCCCGCGTATTCTCCGCCAAAGTCTTGATGACACCAAATAGATTCTTTTAAAAACCATTCATCCCAAATAGTGTCATATTCTTGTTCTTCAAGTAAATAATTATTAAAAAAATCAGATAATTGTGTCCGAGACAAATTATCTGATTTATATTTTTGTTTGGTTTGTTCTTGAAGTATCATTCTTTATATTATATAGAAAATTTTAAAAAATAGCAAGTGGGGGTGTAAATACAAAGAGTATTGAAAGTAAAATAAGGAAGGTCCTAATAGACCTTCCTTATTGATTTCTGAATTTAGGGTATAAAAAATGGGAGCTAACCATGGGCTCCCGCGAATGTATTACGGCATCACCCGAACAAATGAAAGTTTCTGTTGCCAGGTACTTCCAAACCCCGAGTAATTACGCTGCTAGAGCGTAATCCTCAAACGCTTCATTATCATTGGCGTTTATTGTTTTCTTGCGATTAAGGCTGCTTGCGCACCTGTCTCTCCAGTTGCTTTTACTGTATCAGTCGATCCTATTTCGCCCCCAATATAAACATATTTAATATTGCAATATCCACACTGCACAGGTTTATCTTTTACATCATAATATACTACAGGATGGTCCTTACTGCACGTAACATAAGGTTCCATAATAGAGATAGTCTGAATTTGATATGTCCACGGTGTATTGGTGGAGGCGGTGGGTATTGCACCCACGTCCTGGCTACCTATTTTGCTTCTATCATTGAGACATTTGAAAAAGTTTTGTATCAATTTCGAGTTCTTTAATTTTGTCCACTTTAGTTTTCCAATTAAAGATTCGAAAATCATCTTCTTCTAAATCCCATACTAATTCCATACCTTCTGGATAATTTTGTTCTTTTCCAGCACCACTAATTTTAGTGGCGACAAAATCACTAGGTAAATCTGGGATTCGAGCAAAAAACATTTTCCTCTCATCACCAGATTTTTTCTTAAAACTACCTTTAAATGCTTTCATATAAATATCTCCTTTGATACTTATATCATACATTATTTTTGAGGATGTTTCCAGTTTTTATTGGGTTTTGAAGGTGAGGAATGGTGTTTTATTTTATTTTGTTGACTTAATTGTCGGTTACGCTTAAACAATCTAATTTCTGCTTTTTCTTGAGCAATTAAGCGTTTCTTTTCATTTTTTTTAAATCGCGCAATCCCTCGTTTCTGTTCTAGGCGTTTTCTTTCACCTTTACTGAGATAGTATTCTCTTTCTTTTATCTCTTTTAAAACGCTTTCACTGTTTAATTTTTTTTGAAGGATTTTATAAGCTTTTCCTATATCGTTATTATATACTTCTATTTTCATATTAATAATTTACTTTTTATTGTTTTTATGGGGTATTTACCTATTACTGTTCTAGTTAGGACATTATTTTTAAGTAGAGCAAAAGCAGGAAAACTAGTAATTCCATATTTCTCACAGTTAGGATTATCTTTAAACGACTGTGATTCCCGATTGGTTACATTTTCACAGTTATTTAAAACTAAATCTACATACTTTTTTTGATTTACATCTAAATAGAATCCGATTAGCTTAAACATTGTTTTTTTACTTGCCAAAATCCCCTAAATTTGTTATCATAGTTTCAATAAGATCAATGCGAGACCGAAGTTTATCAATATCTTCTTGTAAATCTTTAATAGCACCGTTGAAATCAGTAACAACTTCACGAATGTGCCCTTGTAAATCTCGCACTTCAATCTTTAAGTCTTGTCTTGTTAAATACATAATATTAACTATAAATTATTTTTAACAAAATGTCAAATAAAAACTAATAGTGAAAAGAGTAATTATGCCCAGAAAAAAATCTAATTCAACTACTTTAGCTACCGCATCTGTTAGCGGAACTACAGATATGTTGAATTTACTAACAGACGCATCTTACGTAGTTAAATGGAATGCTCCATTGGCTATAGTATGGATGAACGATATAGCACCTAGATTGGTGAATTATATAGAAATAGATACTTATAATACAATGGTTCGTCGTATAAATAACTATCTAAATCAATTAGAAAAAATGAGATACTATAATAGTCAGGAAGTATGGGGTTCTTTATCTCCAACTCGACTTGAAGAAATATAATGTATAAACAATCTAAAAATCCTTATCTTAATTTAATGAAATCTTTTAAGAAAATTCATCAAGACGCTACCCTAAGTGTAAGTGGAAAACTTAATATTTATAAAAATATACTTACTTCATTAGAAAATGAATTGAAGGTTTATAAATTTTATCGGCACCCAGCATTTAATAATAAATGGTATGCTAAAGATAACGTAAGTAATAAAAGTATAATAGAAAGTAAATTTAATTTAAAAAATCCTTGGCATTTATTTTTAGATAACTTTAAAAAAATTATGAACTCCTCAGTATTAACTGAAGAGACTAAACATAAAAATATTGCCATTGAACTCATTTGGTTTTATAATACTCCTAGAGTAGAAGATTGGGTTTTTACTAATACTAAAAGGAAAAATAATTATGCCTAGTCATCAATGGATTAAAAAACATCAAAGAGGACAAATCGGACAATTAATTAAGAAAATGATTGAAAATAGTTATGATGAACATTTGGGATATTGGTATGAAGTCTTGAATGAAGCTAGAGAAGGTATTGTCCATGATGGTAAATTTTCAAGGGATGGAATACGTTGGCTTGATAAATTAGCTTCATTAGAAAAAATGCTAATATCTGAAGGATTAACTGACGAGTTAAAAACTCGTGCATCTGTTAGTAGGAAGACTGATGAAAAATGACGGATTAGCTGAAGTTAAACATACTTATCATCAGGGGTGGCTAGTAATAATTAATCACTATGAAGGTACTCCTGAGATATGGGGAAAATATATACATGAAGAAGAAGCGAATCAAGAAGCTGAAACGTGGAATTCTGGAAGGTTAGGAGATAAAAGAAATGAATCATGATATGAAGTTAATGCAAAATGTTCAAAAGCAATTATGGGAAGTAATTATGTCTTACCCTGAAGAAGATAGATTAAAAGTGGCATCAGTAGCTTTGAAAGTTACTATTCAACTTTATCAGACCGTGTTAGATACAGAATCTTTAGAACATGTTTTTGAATATGCGTTAGATCATCTTCCCGAGATTCCTTTCGTTCTTAGTGAAAAGAGGATAATACATTAATGCCTGAAGGTCCTGAAGTTACGATTGTAACTAAACAGTTAAACAAGGCAGTTCAGAATAAAACCATTAAAGATATTGAAATAGTATCTGGGCGTTATCTTAAAAAAGAACCTAGCGGATTTACGGATTATGTAAATTGGACTGTTAATGACTTTCCACAAACAGTGTTGGAGGTAAATAACAAAGGTAAATTTATCTATTGGGTAACTACTTCTGGAGTAATTTTTTCTACTCTCGGAATGACGGGTACATATAAAACTCAAGATAATAAATATGCTCGTGTTAAGTGGGTTTTTACTGATAATAGTGAAATTTATTATTCAGACATGCGAAATTTCGGAACACTTAAATTTTTTCATCGTGAAGGGTTTACAGCAGCACTAGAAAAAAAATTGAGTGAATTAGGTCCCGATATGCTAAATGAACCATGTGACAAAAATACTTGGTTACAGATATGCGAAAAACGAAAAAATCAATCTTTAGTTAAATTTTTAATGGAGCAAAAAAATGTCTCAGGTGTGGGTAATATCTACAAATCTGAAAGCTTATTTCTTGCGGGTTTGGCTCCGCATCGCACGGTGGGGGAGTGTAGTACAAAAGAGTTGTTACGACTCTATGATTCGGTCAAAACTGTTTTAAAAAACAGTTTTGAAACAGGAGGCGCTACGATTAGAAATTATTCAGATTTATACAACAATCAAGGACACTACGTATCTTTTCCATCCAAAGCTGATGAAATGATGAAATCACGTATTGGGGTTATGGTATACTCTCAAAAAACAGATCCATATGGTAATCCAATTATAAAAATTAAATTGGATGATCAAAGAACTACATACTATTCACCAGAGGTTCAAAAATGAATATTAGAAAAAACGGTTATCGAAAATTATTAAAGCGCGTATCATATATTTTAGAGGATAATCCTCAAGATATTGTAGACGATGATGAAGGACTCATATATACTGGCGGCTTATGGGAATTAGTTTCTCCACGACAAATAGATGAAGAGGACGAATCTATTCCGGATTCTTTAAAGGAAGAAATAATTGATAATCCTAGAAAAATTGGGTCGGCTAATTTAATGTATGTTCAAGATTTAATTGAAAAATACTGTGTTACTAATCCCACGTATGTTAATAAGCTACCAAAAACTTCGAATGTTGTAAGTTTAGAAGCATGTGTTAAAGCTTTTACTACTCATATCTTAGACGAATTGATAGCAGAAAAAATAGTAAGAGTAATGCCCCATATTAAAAGAGAACAGTCAATCAAATTAGTAGTAGATAATACTAGAGAGGAAAAGTCTAATGTCGCAAGCTAACGAAAAAATATATCAGACTTTGGATAAAACAGACGTAAGTGATCAAATTAATAAAATTGTAGATCAATTTCAAATACAAGAAGATGCACGAGAGATTGTTAATGGAATTATTAAAGAAATGAAAGATACTTATGGATTACCACCATCAGTAATTAGATCAACGGCTAGTATTATCCATAAACATAATAAAGAAGAAATAGAAGAAAAAAACGGACAGGTTGAGGAACTTTTGGTTTTTTGTCAATAAACACTTTTTTAAAGGAAATGAATTATGAAAATGATACTTACATATATTAATTGGTATAAATATGATATTTGTCATAATTGGAATGCAAGTCACTGGAATAGATTATGTGGATACTCCATTATGGTTTTATTTGGTCTTAATATAGTGTTTCTCACATTGTTACTAATAATATCTAGTTAAAGAAATATTTAACTTGCCAAATATTTAAAAATGATGTAAAATAAAATTATGGAATAACCCATAGGGAATTGCATAAATGAATTCCCGATATTAATCTTGCTTAATGAGGAGAAAAAAATGGTTAATACATCGATGGTCACAACATATGACTGGACGCCTTTTAGACGTCACACTGTAGGGTTTGATAATATCTTTAATCTTATGGATAAATTTTTAGACGATTCTACGATAATTCCAAATTATCCCCCTTATAATATTTATAAGATAGATGGTAATAAATATTGTATTGAACTTGCTATAGCAGGTTTTACAGAGAAGGACGTTGAAGTAACGTATGCACAAGACACTCTTACGATTACGGGACATAAAGAAGAAAAAAATAAAGATTCCGTTATTCATCGTGGGATTGCTAATCGTAACTTTACTCGAACTTTTAACGTTGCAGATGATGTAATTGTTAAGGGTGGTTCACTTAAAAACGGCGTTCTCTCTATTGATTTGGAAAAAACTATTCCTGATGAGAAAAAAGAACGTGTTATTAACATATCTACTTAATAACTTATAAACTAGATAGAAGGGGGTTTAAACCCCCCTTTTTTTATTTACAATGCCTTTTCTTGGATATAACCCTAAAATTTTAAACTGCTATGATAAGCTAAGTGAGCCTGTAGTTGATATTCCAGCTACAGACGATACTGCTTGGTTATATTTTAAAAACGAAAGATGGGTTTATAATAAATTAAATATTGCATTATCTCAAAATATAGAATGTGGTCCTATTGGAGTTAAACCGTCTTTATATCCTGTAGTTGTCAAACCTATCTATAATATGTTTGGTGGAGGAATAGGGGCACAAAAAATAAATAACTCGATTCAATTAGAAAATTATCGGTATCCTGGATGTATGTGGATGGAATGGCTTACGGGTGCTCATTATAGTTATGATATTATGGTTTTAGAGGGAAACCCTATCTGGTCAATTACGTTTGAGGGACACTCAATAGGAAAAGGAATGTTTGACTATTGGGAAGTTATTAAACCTTCTACGTCAAATATTTCGTATGTTTATGATTGGATAAAAACTCATTTAAAATCTTATACAGGTTGTATTTGTTTAGAAACAATTGGGGAACAAAGTCCTACTATTATTGAAATTCATTTAAGGATGGGAGACGTTGATAGGCTGGGCAATTATAATCTAATAACTAATGTTATTAGATTATATGAAAATAAAATATGGAAATTTAAAGAGGAAATTCTTGAGTTTTATTTATTTGCTATCTGGGGTGAATTTGGGGTAAAATATACCATATCTCAAAAAGTCGTAGAGACAATTTGTAAGGATTTAATTAGCTATCAAATTGATAAACCAGAATTATATTATCAAAACCCTATTGGAGGAGTAAGATTAGCAATTCTAAATGACTCCAATAAAAAGAATTGTTTGACGGCACGACGTAATTTAATAAACCAATTTACCCCAACTATTCCTAGATATCTTCGAGATAAGTTAATAAGTTGAAATAGTATTTGCTAAATGCTAAATATTATGTTACTATACATTCATGTTAAGTTTAGAATTACTTAAAGAAAATTCTTCTTTTCTTTTACAATCTATCGAAGAAAAACCTTATGACAACTCTCTTTATTCAAAAAAAATTGGTTATCAATTATTCGATTTTATGTATTCTAATGATGGTATAGGTTTGTCTGCGAATCAGATTGGATTAAATTACCGAATGTTTGTGATGGGCGATAAGGATGTTCAATATATCTGTTGGAATCCTCAAATTCTTGAGTATTCTGGGAATTTAGTAGAAAAAATGGAAGGATGTTTAAGTTTTCCAAATTTATTTCTTAAAGTAAAAAGATCCAAAGAAGTTAAAGTTAGCTATTTAAATGAATATGGGTTACAAATTATTTGTAACTTATCTGATAGTTGGTCTCATTGTTTTCAACATGAATTAGATCATTTAGATGGAATTCTATTTACTCATAAAATTAGTAAATTAAAGCTAGATATGGCGTTAAAAAAACGCTACAAATTAACAATGAAAAGGAAAATAAATGATTAAGTATTTAACAGCCTTAGTGGTAGCAATAACGCTATTGTTTCCACTAACTTCTGTAGCACAAAACACGGAAGCACCCGTCAAGAAAATTAAGGAAATGTTATATCCTACTGTAATGGTGGATTTAGCAAAGGGAGCTGGATCAGGTACTGTTGTTTTTAGTGATTTCAGAAAACATATATCATGGAAAGATGAAGGCATTTGGACATTAGTTCTTACAAATCATCACGTAATATCTGACGCAATTTCTATAATGGATAAATTTGACCCAAGAAAAGGAAAAACTATACAAAAAGAAACTCGCAGACCTGTTCATGTTCGACTATGGGACTATAATGATTATAGTACAGCAGTAGGTACCACAGGACGAGTAGCTCGTATTGTTGCTTGGGATAGGGATCGTGACCTTGCTCTTTTACGATTAGACGATAAAGAGCGTGTAATTAAAAGTATTGCTAAATTCTGGCCAGAAAAGGTGGGTGGCCCATATTTGTTTCAAAAGGCATGGGCCGTCGGTAGTGGTTTAGGAAATCCGCCATATCCAACAGAAGGTTTATTAAGCGGTATTAGTGGAAAAGATAGACAAGGACGTGCTTTATATTTGTCCAGTGCTCCTATTATTTTTGGTAATAGTGGCGGTTCTTTATGGGCATACAGTAAGAAACGAGATAGATATGAGATGATTGGTGTACCGTCAATGATTAGTGCTTTTGGATGGGGGACAGCTGTTCCACATGTTGCATGGTCCAGACCTATTTCTGAAATTCGTGCATTTTTGAGAGAAAATGACTTTGGATTTGTTATAGGAGATGAAGATGTTGCAAAAAAAGAACCCAAAGTTGATGAAGACTCGAAGGAGGTTAAATGAAGTATTTAACCTTAATATTATTAACTATGTTAATTGGGTGTCAGACAATTGATACTCTTTCTCCAGATACCTCATCAATTAAATCATTTGTTAAGACACAACAGAAAGCTGATAAAAAAATCCCTGCTCCCTCTCCTTCGCCTAATAACACAGATATTATACAAACTATAAAACCTGTAATATGCGGTCCTATGGATGAAGTATTACATAGTATGATGAAAGAATATGATGAAAAACCTTTTGCAATGTGGCAAGATTCAACTCATGGATACCCGGTAATATTGTTAGTAAATAAACAAACTCGAACTTCTACAGTATTAGAATCTCCGGGTCTGATTGGAGATTCCGTATATCATAAACAAGCGTGTATTATATCAGTAGGAGTGAATACCGTGGTAGCTGAACCATCTTCCGTGAAAACGCATATACACTTAATCGAAAAATAAATGTTTGAATATAAATATGATGTAGAGTCGGAAACCTTACCGTCAGGACGAACTTATTCTACTCCTGACGGTAAATTTCCATCTATTACTACAATACTGGGAAAAACTTCAAATCAAGCTTGGTTACAAGCTTGGAAAGATAAAGTTGGAGAAGAGGAAGCAGCTCGCATCTCTAAAGAAGCTACGGATAGAGGTACCTTAGTTCATGAATATGCTGAAAAATTTTTTAATAAAGAAGATATTTATGAAAATTTAGCTAAGGAAACTAAAGATGTTATCCAGATGACCAAAGATTTGGTTCGTTCTGTAGAAAAAGGTGTAACTAAAATATGGGGTCAAGAATTAGTTTTATGGAGTAAAGATTTAAAATTTGCTGGACGCACTGATATGGTAGGAGAATGGAAAGGAATTCCAGCAATTATTGATTTTAAAACTTCCCGTAAAAAGAAATATATTAGACAAATAAAAGATTACTTTCTTCAATGTACTGGATATGCGTATGCTCATAATGAATTATATAATACCAATATCAAAAAAATAGTTATTGCAATTACGGTGGAGAATAATGAACCGCAAATTTTTGAAACTAATGCACTTGTACACGTTCCTGATTTAAAATACAGAATTACTCAATTTTATAAGTTGAATTTGGAAAAATAATAATTGCTATGAGGGGGAAGGTTCAATATAATAAAAATTATATCTCTAAAAGTTTAGAAAATTTCTTTCTTTTCTGTGAGTTATTACCAATTGAAAGAAAGATAGTTAAAGATTGTTTATCGGCCCAAAAACAGTATGGAAAGTTAACTACTCGTCGCTGGGTACGTATTATGCAAATTTATACAAAATATAAAAAGTTGGAAAATTAATGATTCATATTACAGAGGCAGCCAAAAAACATTTGTTAGAGATTACTGCTGACAATTGTAAAAAAATTAAATTAGCCGTAAAAGGTGGAGGATGTTCTGGATTTAGTTATGATTGGCAGTTAATTGAAGAAGGGTTAGATGATGATGAAAAGTTTCCACTGGATAATAATCACAATCTACTTATAGATGGGATGAGTTTACTATATTTAGCAGGGATGACCATTGACTATAAAAAAGATATTTTTGGAAGTCTTTTAAAAATAGAAAATCCTAACATTCAATCTTCGTGTGGGTGCGGGGAATCTTTTACTGTTTAATGAAATTAACTTAATGAAAATGACTTTAGCCACTAAATTAGTTAATTAAGGGAGAATAAATATGGATTATATCACAAAAATTAAAGATTGGGCTGGTGCTATTACTGAATTAGGAATTGTAGTTGTCGCTCTGGTAGTAACTTTACAAATTCTATTTGGAGGTTCTGCGGTCCCATTCTTTGGAGTCGACGTTATTTCGAATATCACAAGTATCGTCGCTAAATTAGGAAGTCATGGACTAGTTGGACTCGTAGCCATTGGCGTAATTGCTTGGGCATTTCATAGACGAGGGCCTGGTGTTTGAATTTTAAAATAGGAGAAAAAAAATGTTTAATTGGTTAAAAGCCAGACTAACAGAAAAAAGTTCCTGGAATGGTGTTATTGTAGGAGCTGTTGCTTTAATTAGTTTACTCGGCGGCTATAGTTTAATTGAGACCGCCCTCTGGGCAGCCATTGTTTGGGCTGTTTATAATTTTTGGTGGAAAGAAAAAGTATAATTTTCCACTAAGTTTTGGCCATGATAATGGTTAACAGTGGCTAAAGTCATTTTATACTAAAAATAAATAAAAGAGAATTGGAATAAGTCATGCTTAAAGTATATATACTTATAGTTGTTATTGGACTATTGGGGGGTGTACTATATGGTGGTTATTACTATTATAAAGACACACAAGAGAGAATTCAAATCCTTACTGAAAATAGCGCAAAGTTAGAAACCGCAAAAAAAGTACAAGATAAAACTATAGAGACATTGATTGCTGATCAAAAAAAATTTGAAGCACTTAACAATGAGTTGCAAACTAAATTAAATGCAGCACATGACTATAAGAATACTCTTATAGATAAATTGCGTAAACATGACCTTGTAAAATTAAGTTTGAAAAAACCAGGGTTGATGGAAAAGAAAATAAATGATGGAACTAAAAAATTATTTAGATCACTGGAAATTCTTACTGGTGCCAAGCCTCCTGCTAATACTTCTAGTGTCAAGCGGGTGCAGTAGCTGGAAAAAAATTCTTCCGGTAGAAATTAAAACTGTAGAAGTTGAGAGAACGGTTCCAATACAGAATCGCCCTTCTCCCGTAAAAATGAACAACATATATTTTTATGTTGTTACTGAGCAAAACTTTAAAGCGTTTAAGGAACGCTTTATAAAAGAAAATGGTGACCTTGTGGGATATGTGTTGAGTGTAAGGGACTACGAAACTCTGGCGTTGAATATGGCAGAATTGAAAAGATATTTACAACAGCAAAAAGAGATTATTGTATACTATGAAAAAGCAGTGACACCGAACTCTAATAAAGAAGAAAAGAAAAAGGATAAAAATTAATGAAAAATTTACTGATGATTACCGCCACTGCAGTTTGTGTTATGTTACTTTCTGGTTGTCTTGCGACAAATCAACAGAAAGGTGCGGTGATTGGTGGAGCAACTGGCGGTATTTTGGGAAATCAAATTGGCGGTGGTTCTGGTAAAATAATTGCGACAGGAGTTGGCGTGTTACTTGGCACAATGACAGGCGCTGCTGTTGGTCAAAATATGGATAAACCTCCTACTGTAGTTTATCAAACTGTGAATAAACCTCCTACTGTAGTTTATCAAAATGGGGTAGCACCCGGTCCGTGTTCCAATATTCAAAATTCTGGAGTTCGTAGTTCTTGTCAACAAGGTCTTGCAGACCGTAAACGGGAAGAGCAACGTCGAGCAGAACAACGTGCCTATCAATGTTCCCGTTATGAAAAATGTAGGGAATGACTGTTTATACAGCTTATTTAAGATGTCCTCGATGTGGGTTTAATCAACACACATGGGTAAAACGAGGTAAATTTTTACCCCATAATACTACTTTATGTGAAAGATGTCAGGTTTTATATCCAGCCGATGAAAACTTATTTCAAATTTTGTTAGCAAACTCAGTTAGTTCCAGTCGTTCATTACTGAATGCTAATGTTTAATTTAACTTGACATTTATCTTCCTTTATAATATAATAAAAAAATAACTGTATTATACAGGAGAAAGAAAAATGAAGCTATCAGAAGCATCCAGTGTGTCCTCTTCTTCAGAAGAAGGGCTTTTTTTATGGGATGACGGTTATGAAGAGATAACTCCCGAAGCTCATCGAAAAATAATTGAAAGATTTTTAGTAGCAGGTGCAGAGGCTATCAAAAAAGGTGTTTGGTTTGGAAACTAGTAGACTTAAAAATTTGGCATTAGTAAAACCAGAGGAATGTATACTCCGTGCCGAATACATGGTGTAATTTAGAACCAAACGATGTTGCTTTGGTTATGTTCAGTGGGGGGCTTGAAAGCTCAGTGGCTGCCGAAAAGGTAATGCGCGAAACTGATGCTACCTTAATTTTAGCTCATATTTTAGGGCCGCATTATTGGGCATCTGCCCAATACCAAGGTGCGCAAAAAATAAAGGAATATTTGAACACTATAGCGCCAGTTAATATGCTGGTCTTTGAAAATAC
>Ga0310121_10002684_pt1 | contig 16680 bp, 14 predicted proteins | sample CB27_Tmax_986_MG_FD_203504 | JGI IMG/M metagenome (GOLD analysis project Ga0310121, IMG submission 203504) | Marine microbial communities from Western Arctic Ocean, Canada - CB27_Tmax_986 | ecosystem: Environmental > Aquatic > Marine > Oceanic | place: Canada: Western Arctic Ocean | collected...
GAAGGCAAGATTGGTGACTGGGGCGAAGTCGTAACAAGGTAGCCGTAGGGGAACCTGCGGCTGGATCACCTCCTTTCTGGAGACGCCGAGTAAGGTTCCTTAAGTAGGGGATCGGAAAGGCTCTCACAGGTCTACCCGCCCGCTCTCGATCTAGGTTTTCAAAGACTGTTAGTACAAAGTTCACGGCCCAGGCATATGCCATGGGCCGTGATTTTTTTAGGACCTGTTGTTTCGAGTGTAACTTCAGTTACCCAACAGCCCACGAACCAAGAGCATGGCGTCAACTTCAACGCGCACCGGCTACATAGCACTCGTGGGTCAGCCCAACGCGGGCAAGTCGACCTTGATGAACGCCATGCTGGGCGAGAAGCTCTCCATCGTTACTGCAAAAGCTCAGACCACGTGGCAGCGCGTGACGGGGATCGCCACTACTGAGAACGTTCAGATGATCTTTCTGGACACGCCCGGACTGCTCGAGGCCAAGGACCTGTTCCAGAAGTCGATGCTGGGGGAGGCGTTGACCGCGCTCCGTGAGGCCGACGTCGTTCTTCTGGTACTGGACGCGGGCCGGCCGCTGGACGCTGTCGCGACTACGGCCATGCAGAAAATCCTAGGCCAGTCCACCGCGCCCCTGATCGTCGCGGTCAACAAGGTCGACGCCGTCCCGCATGCAGCCGTTCAGGACGGCTTTCGCTGGGCCGAGGATCTAGGTGCCCGTGCTTTTGCTATCTCGGCCCTCTCCGGGACCGGACTAGAGGAGCTGAAGAAGGCCCTATCGTCGTCGCTCCCCGAGGCTCCATTTCTCTATCCCGCAGACGAGATTGCGTCCGCGCCGGTGCGCTTCTTCGTGGCAGAGTTGGTTCGAGAGACCATCTTCGAGCGCTACCGGCAGGAGATCCCGTACTCGGTCGTCTGCCGGGTCGAAGAGTTCCGTGAGGACCAGGAACCCGTATACATCGCTGTTGGTGTCTTCGTGGAGCGGGAGTCGCAGAAGGGGATCCTGGTGGGGAAGGCCGGCGCCGGCATCCGCGAACTCGGGGCCGTCTCACGTGAGAAAATCGAGCACTTTATGGGCCGATCCGTGTACCTCGACCTGTGGGTCAAGACGCTGGACGGGTGGCGACGGAAGCGCGCCGACCTCACCCGCCTGGGTTTCCATGTCCCCGACGAACCGAGATGAGGCTCCCTCTCACTTTCCGCCGCCTCGCCCTCGCACTCTCTCTTTCGCTCCCTCCAGCCCTCCCCCTAGGGGCGCAACAGGGCGAGGGTGGTGCTTCCGAGGGTGGCATCTTTCTCCTCCTTCCGGTGGGTGCTAGGGCCGTTGCGCTGGGGCGGGCCATGACCGCGCTTCCAGGAGCGGAATCCGTCTTCTGGAATCCGGCGGGGCTTGGCGACCTGACGGCCTCGCGCGTTTTCCTCTATCGGGGAGACTACGTAGCCGGTGAGGGGACCTCTGCATCGGGCCTCGTCAGCCGGGCTGGCCTGGGCACCATCGGCGTCACCTACCATCTGCTCGACGTGGGCGAGCAGGATCTCACTGACGAGCAGGGTAACGTTCTCGGCACCATATCCGTACGGAACCACTTGGGTGTGTTCTCAGCCGCCACCCGGTTCTGGAATCGTCTCAACGTCGGCTTCAATTTCAAGTTCGTGCAGTTCCGCCAGTCCTGCCGCGGCCAATGTCTGGATGCCGGAGTGACCGCCACCACCTACGCTGTCGACGCCGGGCTCCAGCTCACTGAACTGGCTGGCCTACCCCTTAGATTGGGCGTGATGGTGGCGCAGGCGGGTCCACGTTTTCAGGTAAGAAACGAGGAACAGGCCGACCCGCTACCCACGCGTGTCCGAGCCTCCGCCGCGTACGAGATCACCGGCAGTCTCGGCGAAACTGAACAGCTTTCCCTGACGCTGATTACCGAGGTGGAGGATCGGTGGCGAGACCTCGGGTCTCCCGCGCTCTACATCGGCAGCGAGTTCGGCGTGGAAGTCGAGGAGGCGCTCCTGGTAGTGCGGGCCGGATACGTGAGAGGGAACGGCGAGCAGGTCAATGGGGCCGCGATCGGCGTGGGGATCGGATACGAACGCTTCGAGCTGAGCATCGCCAAGTCCTTGACGTCCAACATCACCGGGGTTTCCGAGCCGGTTCATATCACCTTCGGTCTCGGATTTTGAATGTCGTCCTGGCGATGATCCGTATCCTCCTGACTTGCCTGGTACTCGCCGCGGCACCCGCGCGGCTCTTGGCCCAAACGGCGCGTTTGGTCGAGGGCGACTGGAGCACAGGCGCCGCTCTTCTCCTAGGGCCCCGCTCCGAGTCCGTCTGGCCGGCGGTGCAGAGATCCGTGCCAAGGTGGGATTCGGCAGAGCCCCCTGCTCTTTCCCCGAGCCTCGCCACCGGGGCCTCGTTGCTCCTTCCCGGTACCGGCCAGCTGCTTCTCGGGAAGGGTCGTTGGGTCCTGTTTGCGAGCCTCGAATTGCTGGGCTGGTTGGTGCACCTGGACCAGCGGCGCGACGGCCATCGGCTGCGTACCGAGTACATCGACATGGCGTGGATGGTGGCTCGGTCCGGAGCCCCCCGACCCGGAAGCAAAGGTGACTTCGAGTATTACGAGCGGCTGGTGTCGTGGACCCGGTCGGGAAACTGGGATGCGGACCCGGCGCGCGTGGGTGTGCAGCCGGAGGATGATGGGGACACCTTCAACGGGGCCACATGGGCGTTGGCGCAGGATATCTTCCTCCCGCCGGGGGAGGGGGAAGGTCATCCGTCGTTTGCCAACGCTCTTGAATTCTACCAGGACCGGGCATATCCGTCAGAACTGCTCTGGGACTGGACCGGGAAGGAGGCGAGCCTGAACCAATACCGCGATCTCATCAAGCGCAGCGATGAGGCACTTCGCACCGCCACCGTCGTTCTGGGGGCCGTGGTAGCAAACCACTTGCTGTCCGCTGGACGCATTCGTTTCCTCTCACCTACCGGTCGGAGGGTCGGTCTCGGCTAGTGCGGGGCTGCGAGAGCGCGCGCATGGTCCCGTCCTGGAATGGACCTTTGAGGTCTGGCCGTGAGCCTGGGGGATGACCTCCCCTCTCCTGCTGAAATCCTAACGGCGATACGAGAGTCGGGGCGCGGACCCTTGAAGCCCAAGGAACTGGCCGGTGAATTGGGTGTCGCGACGAAGAAATACAGTGCCTTCAAGGGAGTTCTCGCCGTACTCGAGGGTGACGGGCGAGTGTACCGGGTCAAGGGCGGACGATACGCGGTCCCCGAGAAGATCAACCTCGTGGTGGGGCGGTTGTCCCTGATTCGCTCCGGCGCCGGATTCGTGGCTCACGAAAGCGGCAAGCGCCAGGACGTCTACGTGCCGTTCGGAGACCTTGCCTCAGCCATGGACGGCGATCAGGTGGTGGCCCGGATCGAGGGACGGCCGCGGGGCCGCAATCCGGTGGGCCGGATCATCAAGGTCCTGGAGCGCGCCCACCCACGCATCGTGGGGACCTACCGGCGCACGAAGCGCCTGGGGTATGTCGTACCACGCGAGCGCGTCATGCCCCGCGACGTCCTCATTCCACAGGGTGACGAGCAGGGCGCCAGCGACCGGGATGTGGTCGTGGTGCGCATGGTCTCTTTCGGTGACCGGAAGCTCAATCCGGTGGGCGAGGTAGACGAGGTGCTCGGTCCGATCACGGCCCCGGGCGTGGACATCCTCGCCCTGGTCCACAGCTACGGCCTGGCCCCGGACTTTCCTGAGGAGGTCCAATTGGCCGCTGAGGAGCTCGCCAGTGCTCAGCGGCCCGAGGCCGACCCCGGACGCGTGGATAGACGCGAACTCCTCGTGTTCACCATCGATCCCCTCGAAGCAAAGGATCACGACGACGCTCTGTCCGTGGTCCCCCTCGGCCCCGACCAATGGGAGGTGGGCATCCATATCGCCGACGTCTCAGCGTACGTTGAGCCCGGCAGCCTGGTCGACGTGGAAGCGTTGGACCGAGGCACCAGCGTGTACATGGTGGACCGCGTAATCCCGATGCTCCCCCATGCTCTCTCATCCGACGTCTGCTCGCTCCGCCCTGGCGAGGATCGCGCGGCCGTGTCGGTATTCGCCACGCTCGACGCGGAAGGTCGGGTGGGGGATGTACGCTTCGAAAGAACTCTCATTCGGAACCGCCACAAGTTGTCCTATGAGCAAGCTCAGGATGTGCTCGACGGTAAAGATTCTGTCTCTGCCGATGCCGATGCGGCGGTCGTTACGCTCGCCGAGCTGGCCCGGCGTCTACACCGCCGACGGGAAGAGCGGGGCTCGTTGGATTTCGACCTCCCCGAAGCCCGAGTCGTCCTCGGATCCGGCGGTGAGCCGCTGGACATCCAGCGAGTGGCTCGCATAGAGAGCCACCGCCTAGTGGAAGATTTCATGCTGCTGGCCAACGAGATCGTGGCCAAGGAAGCCGTGCGACGACGGCTTCCGATCCTCTACCGCGTGCATGAACCGCCGACCGAGCAGAAGGTCGCGACCCTGAGGGAATTCCTAAGATCGTTGGGGGGGTCACTTCCCAAGGGGGCTTTGAAGCCTCGGGACCTGGAGCAGGTGCTCGAACGCGCGCGCGGGCGACCCGAAGAGAGCCTCGTGAACAAGGTGGTGCTCCGCTCCATGCAGCGTGCACGCTACGCTGCGGAAAGCCTCGGTCATTTTGGCCTTGCACTGGAGCACTACTGCCACTTCACTTCTCCCATACGCCGCTATCCCGATCTGGTAACGCACCGGGTCGTGGTGCGGGCGCTGGTGGAGGGTCGGCCCGTGCCCGAGTCATGGGGAGGGGAAGAGCTCGACGCCGTGGCGGAACGCTCGAGTGAGCGCGAGCAGGCGGCGGCCGAGGCGGAGCGGGATTCGGTTGAGCTCAAGAAGGTAGAATTCATGGAGCGGCACCTGGGGGATCAGTTCACGGGCACCATTTCGGGAGTAGTGGCGTTCGGATTCTTCGTGTTACTCGATGACTATTTCGTGGACGGGTTGGTTCATGTAAACGCACTCCACGACGACTATTACGAGTTCAGGGAGGAGGAGTACTCTCTGGTGGGTGATCGCCGGGGACGTCGCTTCCGTCTCGGCGACCGCGTACGCGTTCAGGTAGCCCGGGTGGAAAAGGAGGAGCGCAAGATCGATTTCCTCCTCGAGGAGATTGTGCCCAGTGGCGGAGGGCAAACGCTTGTTTGACCGCACGCGGCCGGTAAATATTATGATGGGTCGGCGTCATCCATTCCCCCACCCCCATCGAGCATGAGGTCTGAGCGGTCGATCGTCTATTTCGAGCCCGGTCGTTCGGCACCCTCGCAATCTGTTGTGGGGTTCGCGCGAGACCGTGGTTTCCACCTTCACCAAGTCGGCTCGGCGGCTGAGGTCAGCGCTCTGCTGAACCGGTCGTTCCCTGCCTGCGTGGTCTTAGATGCCCGGGCGGATGGCGCGCAGGTGCTTGATCTGTGCCGGTCGATGAAGGTCGACGCGTTCACTGCCATCGTGCCGGTGGTCGTCCAGGTGCCCGCGGAGGGGAGGCAGCTTTCCGCCGACGCGCTGGAGGCCGGCGCGGACGAAGTGGTGGGCGAAGAGACCTCGGACCGCGAGAATCGCCTGAGGCTGGACCTACTCCTGCGGCGTGCCGACCGCGACGTGAGTGTCCATCCGACCACCCGTCTTCCGGGTACGGTCCAGATCGAACGCGACATGTTCGACAGGATGGGACAAAGTGAACCCTTCGCGGTTTGCTACGCCGACCTGGACCACTTCAAGGAGTTCAACGACCGTTACGGCTACAACAACGGAGACCGGGTCATTCTGCTCGTCTCAAGGATGCTCCGGGATCTAGTGCGGGCGCTTGCCCCGGGAGGCTTTGTCGGACACATCGGGGGGGGACGATTTTATCTTCAACGTGCCTGTACAGTACCTTGAGAAAACCTGTGACGAGGTTCTCCAGCTCTTCGACGAACTCATCCCCTATCAGTACACTGAGGACGACCGCAGGGCGGGATATTTCCTTGGCAAGGATCGCAGAGGCAGCGTTCATCTCATCCCGCTGATGACCCTCTCGATAGGGATAGTGACTAATCAGGAATTGGCCTTTTCCCACACTGCTCAGATCAGCGAGCTAGCAGTCGAGATGAAGACCTACGCCAAGTCGTTGCCGGGGTCGCTCTACGTGGTCGACCGTCGGCACGCTCCTCCCGACGGGGAGGAGGGGGCGGAGTCGGATGTGGATGTCCCGGCCGCGGCGACGTTCGGCCCGGGCGGGTCGTTCTTCCCATCCACGTGAGATTTCGCTCTTAAGCCATGATCCTAACTGTCGCGTGCTCCGCTTGTTCGACGTCATTCCCCGTTGATCCCCGCAAGGTGCCGGATGAGGGGGTCTACGCCCGCTGCAGCGCTTGCGAAGAGGTGTTCTTCGTTGAGGCTGCGATGCCCGTGGCAACGCCGGCCCCACCGGTGACCCTTGAAGAGGAAGCGAGTGGCGTTGCGAGCGATGCCGGGGACAACGGCTCGTCTCCCGGACCCCACGATGTCTCGGGCGCCGCAGACGGGCCAGCGCAGGAGGACGACTGGGTGTTCGAGGTAGAGCCCGAAGTCGACACCTCTGTCCCTGATATGGAGCGGTTGGACACCGTTGAAGAGGGGCTCAGGAACGCACGGGAAGAGAGCTCGTGGCTCTCGGAGCCGAGCAGCCCTACCGGGGCACCACCGGAGGAGCAGCTGGACATCGTCGAAGAGGAGATCGAGGAGGAGGAAGAGAGTCCTTGGTTCACAGAGCCGAGCAGCCCCTCCGGGGAGTCGCCGCCCACGGAAGCACCTGCTCCCGAACCCGTCATTGAGGTCCCGCCGCCGCCTGCTCCACCGCAGCCGGCGGCTCCCGCCGCAGGATTCACGTTTGGCCGCCGCGACCCGCACGAGAAGGCGTCCCGTCTGGCCCGGGTCCTCGTGTCGGATATGATCGCGTACAATAAGGAACGCCATCAGCAGGCCTTGGACGGCGGCACCTTGAGGGAGGACTTCGAGGACGAGATCGAGAAATCTGTGGCCGAGTATGTGGAGCAGGTGGGCAGGGAATTGGCTGATAGCACGGATTACTTCGAGAAGGCCCTCAACGAGATCTTGGCTCGCGGACAGCAGATCTTTTGAGAGTGGCGGTCGAAGGGGGCCGCCTCCAGAGCGGTTGATGCTCCCCTCGTCCTCCCGCATATTCTGGAGACGTAGCGATTGCCCAAGGCCGTCCGTGGGGACGGCCTTTTTGCGTGGAGGGAGGACATGACGGGTGAACAGCTTGACCGGCTCTCCGGGCTCGTGTCCAGGGTGGCGGAGCTCAGGGGGTACCTTTGACTTGGAGAACCGGAGTAAGCGTCTGCTGGAGCTTGAGGACCGCATGGCGGCGCCAGGCTTCTGGGATCGCCCCGACAAGGCTCGGGAAGTCATCCAGGAGGCCAACCGACTGAAGCAATGGGTCGAGCCTTGGGAGGAACTGTCGGGGAAGGCCGTAGAGCTGCAGGAGTTGGCAGATCTCCTCCAAGACGATCCGGATCCGGGATTGGAAGAAGATTGGGGTAGTGAGATCGAGGGGTTGGAAAAGGGGCTGGACGTGCTGGAGCTTCGCACCATGCTCCAAGGTGAGGAGGATGCCAAGGACGCCATCGTCACCATCCAGCCCGGCGCAGGGGGAACCGAGTCGCAGGACTGGGCCGAGATGCTCGTGCGCATGTATACGCGTTGGGCGGAACGACGCGACTACGCCGTGAACGTCCTAGATGTCCAGCCGGGCGAGGAGGCCGGAATCAAGGGTGCCACCCTCGAGATCAAGGGAGATCACGCGTACGGTTATCTGAAGGCGGAGAAGGGTGTACACCGGCTGGTGCGCATTTCCCCGTTTGATGCTCAGGCTCGACGCCACACCTCGTTTGCCAGCGTTTTCGTATACCCGCTAGTTGACGATGATATAGAGATCGAGGTCGACGAAAGCGATCTTCGTATCGACACTTACCGGGCCTCGGGAGCGGGTGGCCAGCACGTGAACAAGACCGACTCGGCCGTACGGCTGACCCATCTCCCCACCGGGATAGTGGTCGCTTGCCAACAGGAGCGTTCGCAGCACAAGAACAGGTCCACGGCCATGAAGATGCTCAAGGCCGCTCTTTACGAGCACGCCTTGGCAGCGAAGGAAAAGGAGAAGGCCGCGCTGGAGGCCACCAAGCCCGAGATCGGCTTTGGCCACCAGATTCGTTCCTACATTTTCCAGCCGTACACCATGGTTAACGATCACCGCACCGAGCTGAAAATTGGTGACGTGCACCGGGTCATGGACGGAGATGTCGATGCGTTTATCGAGGCGTATCTCAAGAAATTCGGCGCGGGCGCTGCCGCGTGAGCTCGGGGGCCCCAGGTGACTGAAGAGCAGAGCCAGGTCCTACGTGACCGTCGCGGAAAGCTCGACGAGCTCCTGCGGCGGGGCATCCGGCCCTTTGAGTACAGTTTCGACAGATCGCACAGTAGTGCCGCAGGTATCGCTGCGTTCGCATCAGCGGAGGCCGGCGAGTCCCTCGATGCCGACGGCAACGGCCCCCGGGCAAGTGTGGGGGGGCGTATCGTCGCGTGGCGCGGACACGGCAAGAGCGCGTTCGCTCACCTCGAGGACGGTGCCGGTAGGATCCAGCTCTACTTCCGCCGGGATGTTCTGGGTGACGAACGCTTCGGTGTGCTCGATCTGGTGGACCTCGGGGACTGGCTGGGGGTCGAGGGTCCTCTGTTCCGCACCCGCACGGGCGAGGTAACGGTGCGGGTCGAAGCTTGGACGGTGCTCTCCAAGTCGTTGCGTCCGCTTCCCCTCGGTAAGAGTGAAGTGGACCTGGAGTCGGGCGAGCGGGTGCAACACGCAGCGTTCACGGACACCGAGACCCGATACCGTCAGCGGTACGCCGACCTGGCAGTCCATCCCGAGGTAAGGGAAGTCTTCCGCACCCGTGCCCGGGTGGTGGCCGAGATGAGGGCATTCTTGGACAAGGACGGCTTCCTCGAGGTGGAGACCCCCGCGCTCCAACCCCTGTACGGGGGAGCGACTGCCCGTCCCTTCGTCACCCACCATCACACCCTCGACCGGGCTATGTATCTCCGGATCGCGGACGAGCTCTACCTGAAGAGGCTGATCGTTGGTGGGTTTGAGCGGGTGTACGAGATAGCGCACGACTTCCGAAATGAAGGAGTGGACAGGCTCCACAACCCCGAGTTCACCATGCTGGAATTCTACCAGGCCTTCGCCGACTACCGGGACATGCTAGAGCAGGTTGAGCGCCTGATCGGGCACGTGGTTGTGACGGTTACTGGTGGGAGCGAGCTAAACTACAGTGGCGAGCGTCTCTCGTTCGCACGTCCGTTCGCGCGCGTGCAGTTCATGGACGCCCTGGGGAAGGCGCTGGGCTCGGATCCCATGACGATGACCGGAGCGGAGCTCAAGAGCAGGGCCGAGGCCCTGCACGTGCCAGAGTTGGATGGGGCGGGGCGGGGCAAGTTGCTGGATAAACTTTTCGGTGCTCTGGTCGAGCCACTCCTCGTCCAGCCGACCTTCGTACTGGACCATCCGATCGAACTCTCGCCCCTCGCGAAGCCGCACCGCTCGGACCCTGGGGTGGTCGAGCGCTTCGAGCTCTACGCGATGGGCACGGAGCTCGCCAACGCCTTCAGCGAGCTGAACGACCCTCTGGATCAGCGCGAGCGCTTCGAGGCACAGCGGGCCCTGGGCGTGGCGGGTGACGCGGAGGCGCATCAGGTGGACGAGGATTACCTGCGGGCTCTCGAATACGGCATGCCTCCTACGGGCGGAGTAGGCATCGGCGTCGACCGGTTCGTCATGATGCTCACCGACCAACCCTCGATCCGCGACGTAATTCTCTTCCCGGTGCTCCGGGAAGAGGATTAGGGCAGTGAACGTTACCAGGAATTCCCAGGGCTCCTCAAATCGGATGCAGGGGTAGGAGCGGGAGCACGGCACCCGAGGCGTACTCCAGAGTACGCCGCAGGGTGACGAGCGGACAGCGACGCCCCCCTGCGCCGATTTGAGGAGCCCTGTCGCCGTGAACCTAGACTGGTATATAGCGAGGCGATACTTGTCCTCCCGCAAGCGCGGGCGGCTCCTTTCCCTCATCACGTGGATCGCCCTCGGTGGAGTCACGGTGGGGGTAACCACCCTGATCGTGGTGATCGCGGTGATGACGGGGATGCAGCAGGACCTGCGCGAGAAGATCCTGGGGTCGACACCTCACGTGCTCGTACTCGAGCAGGGAACCGCCCTGCGCATGAATGGTTGGCAGGGCGTACTCGATACGGTGATGTCTGTGCCCGAGGTGGTGGCGGCGTCTCCCTTCGTACTGTCCCAGGTCACGATTCGGCGCCAGGGCCAGGATTACGCCCAGGCTGCCGACCTCTACGGTGTATCCACCGAAGACCTGCCAGGGTCGGTTACGGCGATGGAGGAGCAAATACGCTCTGGCGTCCACAGCCTCCGGACGCCGCCTTCGGGGCTCGCGCCCATCCTCATGGGGAGTGGCCTCGCCACCCGCCTACAGGTGTTCTCAGGGGACACCTTGGTGGTGGTGTCGATGGAGCACCTGCGTCCGGATGTTTTCGGTGGACTAACGCCGACACTACGGATGTTCGAGGTCACCGGCAGCTTCACGACCGGAATGTATGACTACGACACGAAGAATCTCTACACGACTATCGTCGCTGCCCAGGATCTCTTGGGGCTGGCTCCTGACGTAGTGTCGGGGATCGGTGTGCGCACTGGAGACGCGGACCGTGCCGGTCCCGTAGGGGACGAGCTGCAGCGTCGTCTCGGTTTCCCCTACTTCGTCGAAAGTTGGATCACGACCAACAAGGCTCTCTTCAGCGCACTCAAGCTCGAGAAGCTGGTCATGGGGCTGATCTTGTTCCTGATCGTGCTGGTGGCGGCGCTCAACATCGTGAGCACGCTGGTCATGGTCGTGTCAGACCGGACGCGCGAGATCGGCATCCTCAAGGCCATGGGGATGACGCGCAACGCGATCTTGCGGGTGTTCGTGCTCCAGGGGGTATGGATCGGCCTGATTGGCACCGGGCTGGGCGCACTGTTCGGGGTCCTGGTCTGTGGGCTCCTGGCCAAGTACGAAATCATCAAGATTCCTCCGGATGTCTACTTCGTGGACCACTTGCCAATCCGTCTCGAGGTCACTGACGTCCTCTTCATCGTAGGTGCCAGCATGGCGGTCGCGCTCGTGGCCACCATCTACCCGGCTCTTCAGGCCGCCCGGTTGCAGCCGGTCGAAGCCATTCGGCACGAGTAGGCCGTGTCTGAGGTCGCCCCTCCTCGCTTCGCGAATCCCGCGCCGGCTGCGATGCCGGCCGTGACCATGGCGATCGCCGCAGCGGGGCTGCATAAGACATTTGTGGGTGGCGACGGCGGCGAACTCAACGTGCTCGAGGGTGTGGACCTGCTCGTCGAGCCCGGGGAGGCGGTCGCAGTGGTCGGCGCCTCGGGAGCCGGCAAGTCCACCCTGCTCCATCTGCTGGGCGCACTGGACAGGCCCACGGCCGGAGAGGTTTTCGTGGACGGTCGGGCGGTCTCAGGGCTAGACGAGGAAGCCCTGGCTGGAGTTCGCAACCGTCACATCGGCTTTGTCTTCCAATTCCACCATCTGCTGCGCGAGTTCACCGCCCTCGAGAACGTCCTCATGCCCGCTCTCATCGGGGGCACACCGATGGGCGAGGCCGAGGAGCGCGCCCGCTATCTGCTCTCGGCGGCGGGGATGAAACATCGCCTGGCTCACAAACCGTGGCAGCTCTCAGGGGGGGAGCAACAGCGTGTGGCCGTGGCTCGAGCCCTCGTGAACGAGCCCCTGATCCTGCTCGCGGACGAGCCGTCTGGGAACCTGGACCATCACGCCAGTGGTTTGTTGCATGACCTGCTCTTCCAGCTTCGGCGCGATAACCAGCTGGCGATGGTGTTGGTGACGCACAACTTGGAGCTAGCCGCGAGGGCGGACCGGATCCTCCGCCTCGACGGCGGACGGCTCCATCCGAGGGATCGCGGGTAGGGGCCCTCCACCAGTAGACGAGGATGACGATGGTCTGTGACAGCTGTAGCCAAGGTGAGGCGGTCGTCCACCTCACCCAGATCGTCGACAACCAGATGACCACCAGCCATCTGTGCGAGCAGTGCGCTGCGGCCAAAGGGCTCGACACGGCCGAAGGACAACCCAATTTCGCGCTGACCGATTTTCTGGCCCAAATGGGCGAGGCCCCTGAGGAGGACTCGTCTTCGGAAGCGACGTGCCGATACTGTGGGTTAACGTTCGCCGCTTTTCGGGAGACTGGGCGGCTGGGGTGTCCCCACTGCTATGCGACATTCGAGAGTCACTTGAAGGGGCTACTCCGCCGCATCCACGGAGGCACGCAACATGTGGGGAAGGTGTACCTCCCCTCAGACCCCACCGCGTCCGAGCGCGCCAAGCGCCTGGAAGGGCTCAGACGTCGCCTGCGGCGCGCGGTCAAGTCCGAGGACTTTGAGCGAGCAGCGGAATTACGCGACTTGATCCGGACCATGGAGCCCGGTTGACCGCGGCTGAGCCGATCGCTGAGGAGGGAAGAGTGAAATGAAGGAGCGGGATCCCATGGAGGACCTGACGGCCGTCCCCGATTCGGGTCTGAGCTGGCTGGATGCTAGCGGCGACCATGCCGACATCGTGCTCTCCACCCGGGTGCGGTTGGCCAGGAACCTTCAAGGCCACGCCTTCGGCCCGCGCGCGCGCGTCAACGACCGCGAGGCAGTTCTCGACCAGGTCAGGGACGCCAAGACCAGGGTCGTTCCGCTGGATGGGTCCACCGTCGTCAATCTGCAGGCGCTGGACACTCGTTCCAGGCGCATCCTGCTAGAGCGTCGTCTGATTTCAAGGGAGCTTCTCGGCGACGGGTCCGGACCTGCCCGGGGGACAGCGCTGGTGCTGTCAGGACTCCAGCCCCTCTCGGTCATGGTCAACGAAGAGGACCACCTCCGCCTTCAGAGCCTGTTGGCCGGTCTCCGGCTCCAGGAGGCCTGGAGTCTGGTGGACAGGTTGGACGACGAGCTCGGCCAGCAGCTTCCCTACGCCTTCCATCATGAATTCGGCTTCCTGACGAGCTGTCCCACCAACGTCGGTACCGGGGTCCGGGCCAGCGTGCTCATGCACCTGCCGGGGCTCGTGCTCACGAAAGAGATCGGCAAGGTGCTGCAGGGCCTCACCCAGGTGGGGCTCACCTTCCGTGGGCTCTACGGGGAGGGCTCCGAAGTGGTCGGCAACTTCTTCCAGGTGTCGAATCAGACCACGCTGGGGAAGAGCGAAGAGGACCTGGTCGATCACCTCGACAAGATGGTTCGCCGGGTGATCCAGTTTGAGTCGCACGCCCGCCAAGTGCTGTTGAGGGATGCCAGGGCCGTCACCGAGGACAAAATCTGCAGAGCCTATGGTTTGCTTAGGTACGCCCGCACTTTGTCGTTTGAGGAGCTCATGAATCTCCTGAGCGGCGTGCGGCTCGGAACCAGCTTGAAACTCCTCCCTGGGGTCCGTGTATACACCCTCAATAAATTGATGATTTTTACGCAGTCAGCTCACCTTGAGCAGGCTGCGGGTCAGGACCTACCTACCCACGAAGGCGATGCGCACCGAGCGGCCTACGTGAGACGCATGTTGGCGATCGAAGGAGACGTCGATCCGGAGAACTTTGCGAGCGGCGCGGCAGGGGACGTCGCATGACCTTTCCTGCGGGGATACCTGGAACTAGAGCATGAACTACAACTTCACCGACCGCGTACGGAAAGTCCTGGCCATGGCCAGGGAGGAGGCGATCCGCCTCCAGCACGACTACGTGGGGACCGAGCACATCTTGCTAGGGCTCATCCGCGAAGGTGAGGGTGTCGCGGCCGCTGTCCTCACCAACCTAAACGTCGATCTCGATCAAATTCACGAACGGGTCGAGGAATCGGTGCGTAAGGGCAAAGCGACGATCGCCCTTGGGGAGCTTCCCTATACATCGCGGGCTAAGAAAGTCCTCGAGTTCGCGATGGCCGAGGCGCGTGACTTCAACCATTCCTACGTAGGTACCGAGCACCTGTTACTCGGCCTGCTCAGGGAAGAGAAGGGCATCGCCGCGCAGGTGCTCAACTCCCTCGGTGTCACGCTGGATGAGGCGCGCGCCGAGACGCTAAAAGTGTTGGGGTCGGACGTGAGCCAGTCCGAGCCGGCTGGCATAGGTGGCGGCCAGACCCAGCAGCTTGGAGGGAAGGGTGAGAAAAAGTCCAAGACACCGGCGCTCGACCACTTCTGTCGCGATCTGACTGAGCTCGCTCGCCAGGCCAAGCTCGATCCCACCATCGGCCGCACGTCCGAGATGGAGCGGGTTGTCGAGATCCTTTGCCGACGGAAGAAGAACAACCCCGTGCTGATCGGTGAACCCGGGGTCGGCAAGACCGCCATCGTCGAGGGCTTGGCCCAACTGATCGCCAAGGTCGAGGTTACCGAGGCGCTCAAGGGTCATCGCGTTCTAGCCCTAGACATGGCTGCTGTGATCGCCGGTACGAAGTATCGCGGCCAGTTCGAGGAGCGCCTCAAGGCAGTGATGAACGAGATCCAACAGAACAGGAACGTGATCCTGTTCATCGATGAGCTCCACACGCTCGTGGGTGCGGGCGCTGCCGAGGGGGCGATCGACGCCTCCAACATGCTCAAGCCGGCGCTCGCCCGCGGCGAGCTTCAGTGCATAGGGGCGTCCACGCTGAACGAGTACCGTAAGTACATCGAGAAGGATGGGGCCCTCGAACGGCGGTTCCAGCCGGTGATAGTAGATCCCCCTTCACCGGACGAGACCGTCGCGATCCTGAAGGGGCTGCGCTCGCACTACGAAGACCACCACCGGGTGACCATTCCGGATGGCTCCCTGGAGCAGGCCGCCAAGCTTGCTGATCGCTACATCACGGATCGTTTCCTGCCGGACAAGGCGATCGACGTAATCGACGAAGCCGGAGCGCGGGCCCGCATCGCCAGCCAGGTCCCGCCTCCCGAGGTAGAGCAGTTGAAGGAAAATCTCGCCGCGATCAACGAGCGTAAAGAAGAGGCTATCCGGGACCAGGACTTCGAGCGTGCGGCTGAGTTGCGGGATCAGGAACGCGACCTGCTTCAACAAATAAAGGAGAGGCAGGAAGCCTGGGAGGAGGAGCGCAAGCGCCACCGCCCCGAGATTTCGCAGGAAGACGTAGCGTTCATCGTGAGTCGTTGGACCGGCATCCCGGTGACCCGTATCCGGCAGGCCGAGACGGATCGCCTGGTCCACATGGAGGAGGAGCTCCACCGGCGCGTCGTGGGTCAGGATGACGCGATAGCGGTCGTCAGCCGCGCGATTCGCAGGAGCAGGGCCGGCCTCAAGGACCCGAAGCGGCCGATCGGAAGCTTCATCTTCTCGGGTCCCACGGGGGTCGGCAAGACTGAGCTGGCGCGTGCGTTGGCGGAATTCCTGTTCGCCGACCACGAGGCGTTGATCAGGGTCGACATGAGTGAGTACATGGAGAAGTTCTCGGTGTCGCGCCTGATCGGGGCCCCTCCAGGATATGTGGGCTATGAAGACTCCGGCGCCCTGACCAAGGCGGTGCGGCGGCGCCCCTACTCGGTCGTGCTGCTGGACGAGATTGAAAAAGCGCATCCGGACGTGTTCAACATCCTCCTCCAGGTCCTCGACGAAGGGCACCTGACGGATAACTATGGGCGGGTGATCGACTTCAAGAACACGGTCCTCATCATGACCTCGAACTTGGGTGCGCGGGACATATCCAAGGGTGGTGGGCTTGGGTTCCACAAAGCCGACGCCAAGAGCAGTTACGAGGTGATGAGGGACAAGGTGAGGGAGGAAATCGAGCGCGCGTTCAATCCCGAGTTCTTGAACCGTGTGGATGACACGATCGTGTTCCATGCGCTAACCCGAGAGGAGATTGGCGAGATTGTCCACATCGTGTTGAAGGAAGTGAAGGATCGTCTCGCGGAAGAGCACTTGACGTTGACGCTCACCGCCGAGGCAATCGACTTCCTGGTGGGCAAGGGATACGACGAGAAATTTGGTGCTCGGCCCCTCAAGCGGGCGATCCAACGCTACCTCGAGGACCCACTCTCGGAGAAAATCCTGATCGCTGAGTTTAGCGCCGGAGACGAGATCGAAGCCGGTCTGGTGGAGGGCGGGGACGGCCTGTCACTTCGAGCCGGCTCGCACACCAAGACGTGATCCGGATTCGTAGCCGAACGAGTGCCGTGGGACGGGTCGCTGTCTTTGGGGTGGCCCTCTGCATAGCGCTTCCACCTACTCGGGGCGCGGGGCAGCAGATCCCGCCCGCCGGAGCGCAGGGCTCGCCGCTGGGCCGGGTCGCCGTGGATTCCATCACAGTCTACGGCAACCTCCGCGTCCCCCTGACTTCCGTGCTGGCGATGTTCGCGGTGCTTCCGGGTGACACCGTGTCCTTCCGCGAGATTCAACTGGGCGCCAAGGAGCTGATGAGGTCTGGTGAATTCGCAGACGTCCAGGTGCGGGCCGTTGACACGCAGGGGGATAGGGCTGTCCTGGTGCTCGAGGTGGAGGAGCGTCCCCAGGTACGCAGGGTCGTGATCAA
>Ga0310121_10002686_pt1 | contig 16676 bp, 17 predicted proteins | sample CB27_Tmax_986_MG_FD_203504 | JGI IMG/M metagenome (GOLD analysis project Ga0310121, IMG submission 203504) | Marine microbial communities from Western Arctic Ocean, Canada - CB27_Tmax_986 | ecosystem: Environmental > Aquatic > Marine > Oceanic | place: Canada: Western Arctic Ocean | collected...
ATGCCCGTGCCGTGAGATGGACTTGGATCTAAAGCCTGTGTACGCAGGTGGCCGGATTGGCTGGCCGCGCTGGGATCGAGGCACGCTCGTTGCGACTTAAAACAAGACGGGTTTAACCGTTTTTTTTCGATCGAGCCCGTGAGGAAATGGTGGGCCGCGTTGGGATCGAACCAACGACTTCCTGATTTAGAGTCGGTCTCGGCATCACGGCCGGTGACGGCCATTGGGACCCTTTGTTTCGGAAGTTGTTGCAATATATTGCAAGCGCGTCTCGGGGGGCGATGTGGTCATCGCGTCGCCCCACCAGACGCACCGAATCCCGCCGCGTCTCGAACCGCACCGTGTAGTAAAACGCCCCGCTCGCTGCCTCCCCCGATGCTTCGGGGGGCGGGCTGTGTGACGGCGAGTTCTGAGGTTAATATCTCTTATCATCACTGGCGATGGCCACGTGGAGACTGAGGACATGACGAGACTCGCGGTTGGACGATTCATCACAATGGTGTGCGGCAGCGCTTTGGCGGTGTCACTCCCGGCGCAGCCGGTACGCGCGCAGGCCAACATCGACTACACACCAGTCACCGACGAGCGGCTGCAGTCGCCAGACGCTGACGACTGGCTGATGTACCGGGGCACATATGACAGCTGGGGCTACAGCCCGCTCGACCAGATCACGAAGGCCAACGTGGCCGATCTGGTGCCGGTGTGGTCGCTCTCGACAGGGGTGACCTCGGGGCACCAGTCGCCGCCGATCGTCAACAACGGCATCATGTTTGTGACGACGCCAGAAGACCAGGTGCTGGCCGTCGACGCGCGGAGCGGCGACCTGCTCTGGCGACACCGCCGTGAGCTTCCGGACGATTCGCTGCGGTCGCACTGGACCAACCGTGGTGTCGGTCTCTACGGCGACCGGGTGTTCTACACGACCCACGACGCCTTCGTAGTCGCGCTCGACGCGCGGACTGGTGAGATGGTCTGGGAGGCGGCTGTCGCCGACTATCGGAGCGGCTATTACATGACGATGGCGCCGCTCATCGCCAACGGCAAGGTGCTGGTGGGCGCGTCGGGCGGCGAGCGGGGTATCCGCGGGTTCGTCGCCGCCTACGATCCCGGTACCGGGCAGGAGGTCTGGCGGTCCCACACGGTGCCAGGCCCCGGCGAGCCTGGCAACGAGACCTGGCCAGGCGACACTTGGCGGACCGGTGGAGCGTCGATCTGGGTCACCGGGTCGTTCGACCCCGAGCTGAACCTGACCTACTGGGGCACCGGTAACCCAGGGCCGTGGATCGGCGACCGGCGGCCCGGAGACAACCTGTACACGAACGCGGTCGTCGCCTTCGATGCCGACACCGGTGAGATGAAGGGCTATCACCAGTATCACCACAACGGCTCCTGGGACTGGGACGAGGTCTCGGCGCCGCTGCTGATCGACCTGTCCCGTGATGGCCGCACCATCAAGTCGCTCGTGCACCCGGCGCGCAACGGCTACCTGTGGCTGCTCGAGCGCCAGGCGAACGCCATCACCTTCGTCGACGCCAACCCCTACGTCAGCCAGAACGTGTTCCTCTCGATCGACCCGGTGACCGGACGGCCCGAGTACGACCCCGAACGTATACCTGGTACGAACAGGCCGGCGACGTTCTGTCCTTCGCACTGGGGCGGCAAGGACTGGCCGCCGGCCGCCTACAGCCCGCAGACTGGCTATCTCTATATCCCGGCTAACGAGAACTTCTGCTCGACTATGGTGGGACGGGAAGTCGAGTATCGACCTGGGGCCAGCTATACTGGCGCGTCATCGCAGGTGTTTGTGGTCGACGATGCCGACCACCTGGGTGAGATCCAGGCCTGGAATCTGTCGACCGGGGAGCGGGTGTGGACCCACGAGTTCCCCGAGTCGCAGAACTGGGGTCCGATTCTGACGACCGGTGGAGGGCTCGTCTTCGCGGGTGGCACCCACGATCGCTACTTCCGGGCCTTCGACGCGGAGACCGGAGACGTGCTTTGGGAGCAGCGGACGAATTCTGGGGTCATTGGCGTCCCGTCGTCCTATGCGATCGACGGCGTGCAGTACATCGCCGTGCAGTCGGGCTGGGGTGTCGACGCCCAGGGCATGCAGCGTGCCGTGAACACCCACCTCGAGCGCAATATCCAGGTGCCGCAGGGTGGGGTCATCTGGGTCTTCGCGCTGCGACAGTGATCGGACGGACGGCCGGGTGCGGTGGTGCGCTGTTGGTTCGCGCACGCGCGGAACGTCATGGCGCTTGGCCCACAACATCTTCCGGCGTGATCCGATCAGGTCGTTCGCCGATCTACCGGCCTGCGGCACTTTCGACACGGCGGGGGAGCCGAAGAGCCCGACCCGCTGTCCGGTGACGCTCGGGCTGGGCGACCCTAACGTTTCTACGCAGAACGGGCACGCGTGTACGTCGCATTGGTGAACAGGAATAGCAAGCGTCCACTTGCGGACCTTTCGGCCCGATGCTCAATTCGAACGAGCGGGTGCGGCTTTCCGCCAACCTCAATACCATCGCGGTCGATGATCGCCTTGGCTGCTTTGTGGCGCTACGGCAAGGCAGTAGATCTGCAAATGCACCTGGGCCGGGAGGTTTCCATGGCACCTGTAGACCTACATGAACCGTTCCCACTCCGCCCGATCGACCTCGTGGAGATCGTCTGGCGGTACCGGCGGATCAGCGTCCGTCCTAGCCGGCAAGGGGCTTGGCCTGTGCCGATCCGGCCGATACGATCCGCTCAGCTTGTGCTGTACTCTAAGGCTGTGGACCGCCACAATTTATCCTCGTGAGTCCGCAGATCCTGAGGCCGCCCAACCTGCCAGTACAGCGTCCGCGATCTCACTCACACCCACACCATTAGTGACTTGCGTAAACACCAGCGGCCCGCTGCCGCGCATGCGCTTTGAATCTCGAGCCATCACATCCAAGTCAGCACCAACCAGTGAGGCGAGGTCCGTCTTGTTGATTACGAGCAAGTCTGACTGCGTGATACCAGGGCCTCCTTTACGCGGGATCTTGTCCCCACCGGACACGTCGATGACGTAAATCGTGAAATCAGCGAGATCGCGGCTGAACTGAGCCGCCAAGTTGTCTCCACCACTTTCGACAAACAGCAGATCAGGCTGAATTTTTGCCATCAGCTGCGCGAGTGCATCTAGGTTCTGGCTGACATCATCCCGCACGGCGGTGTGTGGACAGCCACCGGTTTCGACGGCAGTAATACGCTCATGTCCGAGTGCCTCGTGGCGGACGAGGAACTCGCCGTCCTCTTTGGTAAAGATGTCGTTGGTCACCACCGCGAGGCTGTAACGATCGCGTAGTAAACGGCAGAGCGCCAGCAATAGTGCGGTCTTCCCACTTCCGACCGGACCACCGATACCGACCGTGAACGCACGCGACTGATAGTCCCGGACGAGCGGTCCTGGACGATCCGAGAAAAGCCCAGGGCCCTGGGGCTCATCGTGGTCATGCGAGTGGTGAGGTGTGTCGTGCATCATGAGGCTCATCGTGTAAAGGGGGTAAATGTTCTATGACTGGAACAAACGTGAGTACAAACGGTCATGCCCAGCCTGTAGCAAATCGATGATCGGCGCAGTCTGGCAAACATCTTCATCGCCGAGCGCACGACAGTCATCATGTATTAGGTCGAGCGGCGGCCCGGCCTCGTACTGCAGACGCTGCGCTTCGTAGCTGCCAACGATCCCGAGACGCACCGCCGCGGACAAAACTCCTCTCGCAGCCCCATAAAGCATTACCTTTCTCGCAGTCTCGAGAGACAGACCGATGACCCTAAAAGTGAGGCCTGAGAACGGTGCCACATGTGCCCGTCCTGCCGCGGCATGTTGGCTAACCGTGGTCATCCCCTCACATGGCCAGACACGAGTTGCTGTCGCGACGAGCGTCCGTCCCTGCACACGGCTTGCTCGATTGGCGACGCTGTTGATCAGAAATGTGTCTGCGAGTTCGTCGAGCGCTCTCCACCGTTCGGGTCGCCGATAGGCAGCGTTCAGTAGCGGAATGGAACCGTAACCAGTCTGTTGGATGGAAGCATGTAGAAAGCGCTGCAACGCTCCAGAGTCTGGTACGTGACCAGACTGCCAGGCAGACTCTAACCCCCACGAGTGTGCAAACACACCAACTGGGAATGCCGAATCCACCACTTGCCATGCAAGCCAGTCGGACATGGTCAACTTAGAAGAGGAAGTAGCGCTGAGCGAGCGGAAGCACATTCGCTGCCTCCGCCTGCAGTTCTTCACCGTCGGCCGTGACGATATACGTCTCTGGGTCAACACGAATGTCGGGGAGCGCGTCGTTAAGTCGCATGTCACGCTTTCCAATAGTTCGGCAACCGCGCACGGCCGACAGGGTCTTTGTCAGACCATATCGATCGACATCGCCATCTTGAAGCGAGAGATTGGATACAAACGCCAGCGAGGTCGCGCCAGTCGCACGCCCGTAAGCCCCGAACATTGGCCGCATTAACTGAGGCTGCGGGGTTGGAATCGAGGCGTTCGCGTCGCCCATCTGAGCCCAAGCAATGAATCCGCCCTTGATAACCACGTCAGGTTTGACCCCGAAGAACGCAGGTTTCCACAGCACCAGGTCGGCTAGTTTCCCAACTTCGACCGATCCGACCTCATGGGAAATACCATGGGCAACGGCCGGATTCACCGTGTACTTGGCCACATACCGACGAATGCGCAGGTTGTCGTTTTCCCCCTGCTCGCCGTCGAGCCGCCCACGTTCGTTCCGCATCTTGTGTGCCGTCTGCCAGGTGCGCGCAATTACCTCGCCAACGCGCCCCATAGCCTGACTGTCGCTAGCCATCATGCTGATGGCTCCCAGATCATGAAGCACGTCCTCGGCCGCAATCGTCCTGTCACGAATGCGGCTCTCCGCAAAGGCCACGTCCTCGGGTATGTTCTTGTCTAGATGATGGCAGACCATGAGCATGTCGAGATGTTCATCAAGCGTGTTGACAGTGTAGGGGCGCGTGGGATTGGTCGAGCTCGGAAGAACATTAGGCTCACCGCACACACGAATGATGTCCGGAGCGTGTCCGCCGCCAGCCCCCTCCGTGTGATACGTGTGAATTGTGCGCCCTTTGAAGGCCGCGATAGAATCATCGACAAACCCAGACTCGTTCAGCGTGTCCGTATGAATGGCGACCTGCACGTCGAATCGTTCGGCCTCGGACAAACAGCAGTCAATAGTGGCCGGTGTTGAGCCCCAGTCCTCGTGGAGCTTTAACCCGACAGCACCAGCACGGATTTGATCTTCCAGACCGTCCGGCATCGAGGTGTTACCTTTACCCAGGAACCCGAAGTTCATCGGAAGAGTATCGTTCGCCTGTAGCATGAGCTGCAAATGCCTGGCACCGGGCGTACACGTTGTGGCCTTGGTGCCGGTGGTTGGTCCGGTCCCCCCTCCAATGAACGTCGTAACGCCGCTCGCGAGTGCCTCGTATACCTGCTGCGGGGCAATAAAGTGGACATGTGCGTCAATCCCTCCAGCCGTCAGAATCAAACCTTCGCCTGCTATCGCCTCCGTGGTCACTCCGACAACCATGCCTTCGGTCACACCAGCCATCACGTCTGGATTCCCAGCTTTTCCGATGCCAGTAATCCGGCCACCCTTGATGCCAATATCCGCTTTCTGAATACCAGTCCAGTCAACGATGAGCGCGTTCGTGATCACACAGTCGAGCGCACGCTCATCCGAGACGCCGGCTGCCTGCCCCATTCCATCGCGGAGAACCTTGCCACCACCGAACTTGCACTCGTCTCCGTAAACCGTAGAGTCTTGCTCCACTTCCGCGACCAATCCCGTGTCCCCCAACCTGACACGGTCGCCCGTCGTGGGACCATAGAGGTCCGCATAGTGTCGCCGGTCCATACGATGAGCCATGACTACTCCCAGTTCTCCATTTTTAGATCTTGGGCCACTACTCCACTTGCCCAGGCATTTCCGCCACGCACGATCCTACGGCCAGCTATAGGGACCAACGTGACGGTCTTTGCCTCCCCTGGCTCAAAGCGAACGGCCGTGCCAGCTGGAACATCGAGCCTACGGCCGTAAGCGGCACGTCGATCAAAGACTAGTGCGCGGTTTGTTTCGAGGAAATGATAGTGGCTACCGACCTGAATCGGCCGGTCACCGGTGTTGGTGACCTTCAACTCAGTCGTCTCGCGTCCCTCGTTCAACGCAATCTCACCCTCGGATACCAGCAACTCGCCCGGGATGCCCTCGACCTCAGACGGCGCCTGGCCGACCGACGTATCACCTGTCGGCGCCGGCAGAAAGCTACCGTAGAGTGCCAGCGTCGAATCTCCACGCTCAGCTACGATCGGATGATGCACCGTCACCAACTTAGTCCCATCGGGGAACGTACCTTCGACTTGCACCTCGTCTACCATCTCCGCCACCCCCTCGACCACATCGCTCGTTCCAAGTAGGCAGCGACCCAGATCCATGAGTTCCGCGACCGATCGCCCGTCGCGAATGAATTCCAGCAGCTGCGTGGCAATGAGCGCCACCGCCTCCACATAGTTCAGCCGAAGTCCACGAGCCAGCCGTCGCTGCGCAAGGGATCCAGCCTGGTGCAGGATGAGTTTGTCTATTTCACGTGGTGTGAGATGCATACACCCCTACCATTTCCGTACCCACGGATTGTCGCCGAGCAGTGTGGGCACAAAGTCGAGGAAGCCGTGTAGCGCGTAGCTTACGTCTTCGACCGACCGGCCCGCCACACGCAAGACACAACCGCCCCCTTCGAGAGGGGCAGCTGCAAGGAGACGTTCCGAGCGCTGCCTGACCGGCTGATCCCCGACCTTGGCCACGATATGCTCGGCCTCAAGCTTTAGAGATGCCCCGATCACCAGCGCCATGGCAAGCACGTCATAGTCTCCGAGCCGTTCCGCTAAATCACCGTCTAAGGCGCGCAGTGCCAACGCGTCATGAACCAAAAGACGACCTCCGACACGTACTGTGGTCCGACTGACGTATTCGTCGAATGCCCATCGCTCGCCAGACTCACGACGACCAGACGACACCCAGTCGAGCAATACCAACCCAGCCCCAACAGCCAGATCAAATCGCTGCATCTGATGATAGCGGGACTGGGCGAAACACACCACGGGGTCTGGAGTTAAGATAAGGAGGCCGTTGTCACAAACCTCGCCGACCATTTTGACCTGAGTGCCGTGTGGGGACCGGTAGACCTTTGTGGACGCCTGCGTCGACACGAAGGCGCAGGCTCCAGCACCGACTGTGGTCTGCAGTGAGATCGTGTCACCGTCTACTAATCCACCGCCATAATTCGAAGTGAAAATCCAGGCAGCATGACCGTGATTGCTTGGAGTGAGGAGACGTAGGGGACTGGTCGCAAAGGCCCGACAGACGAAGCTGCGATCGCGGTTACGAGCCACAACGAGCCGCCCACACCCTGGCCTTCCCCTACCTGAAAGGGACACATTGCCAAGACCGACCCGCTCGTCGTGTAGGGCCTGAGTCACACTGCAAGATGCTCGCGCACGTCTTCATTACTCAGATCCTCGATAGAACCGCCGGCTACAAAGCGCCCCTTGTCGAGAATGCGGAATTCACTCGCCACCCGACGAGCGAACAGCAATTTCTGCTCGACCAGCATCACCGTTACGCCAGCCTCACTATTGAGCTTGATAAGAATGTCGCCAATTTCTCGAACGATATTGGGCTGAAGACCTTCCGTGGGCTCATCCAGAATAAGTAGCTTCGGCTCGAGCACCAACGCTCGACCGATGGCCAGTTGCTGCTGCTGCCCACCAGAGAGGTCGCCGCCGCGACGTCCCAACATCTGTCTTAGGACAGGAAAGATGTCGAACACCTTCGTCGGGATCGTCCGTCGGCCATCCCGACGCCCAGCCAGTCCTATTTCGAGATTCTCGCCGACCGTCAGTTGTGGAAAAATCTCGCGTCCCTGAGGCACGTACCCGATAGCCAAGCGCGCTCGCCCTTCCGCGTTCACGGCACGTAAATCAGTACCGGAGTACGTGATTTCACCGGACTCAACAGGAATCAGTCCCATGACGCACTTCAGCAATGTCGTCTTACCCATACCGTTGCGACCCATAAGACACATGCGTGAACCCGCCGGCACGTCGAGGTTAATGTCCCAGAGCGTGTGGCTCCCTCCGTAGGATTGGTTGAGGCCCTTAATTGAAAGCAAACTCATGCTCCGAGATAGACATCGACAACCTGCTGGTCGTTCTGGACGGTATCCATATTACCTTCTGCAATCACGCGACCTTCATGTAAAACCGTGACCCGTTCTGCAATCGACCGGATAAAATCCATGTCGTGTTCGACCACGATCACAGAGTGTTTTCCGGCGAGCGACAGCAACAATTCCCCAGTTCGCTCGGTCTCCTGCGGGGTCATTCCGGCTACCGGTTCATCAACCAGTAGCAATTCCGGATCCTGCATCAAGAGCATACCTATCTCAAGCCACTGCTTTTGCCCATGGGAGAGCGCGCCCGCCATGGCTGCGCGCTCAGCTGCAAGATCAATAATACTGAGCACTTCGTCGATTCGTTCACGTTGAGCCGAGGTCAGGTGCGCCACGAGTGTGTACCAGAAGGACTTGTTGTCTGCCAAGGCCAGTTCCAGATTCTCGAAGACGCTGAGAAACTCGAACACCGTGGGCTTCTGGAACTTACGGCCAATGCCAGCCTTAACAATTTCTGTTTCGGTGAGCGTTAAGAGATTGATGTTCTTTCCAAACCACGCCGACCCTTCGTCCGGACGCGTCTTCCCAGTAATGACGTCCATCATGGTCGTCTTGCCGGCACCGTTTGGCCCAATGATACAAAGAAGTTCGCCAGGGTCCACGTGAAGCGTGAGTGCATTGAGTGCCTTGAACCGATCAAAACTCACAGTAAGTTTGTCCAGGTATAAGACCTTCCCGATGAGCACGGACGGCTTTCGGCGGACCGCGGCTTTCCGCTTTTCCTGCCACGCGTTGCGGGTACTCGCCTGGTCCTCAGGCATCCCAGGGGGCACTGTGGTCATCTGTCTCGGCTCAGCGTTGGCAGAAAGCCTGCCAGTCCGCGCGGGAGAAAAATCGTCACGCCGATAAAAATTGAACCGAGCGCATACAGCCAGAATTCTGGTAATGCCGAGGTGAAGAATGTCTTGAGGTAGTTGACGATTACGGCGCCAGCAGCCGCGCCGAACAGGGTCCCACGCCCCCCCACAGCCACCCAGATGACCACCTCAATGGACTTAAGGGGTTCAAACTCACTCGGGTTGATAATGCCAACTTGAGGCACATACAATGCGCCAGCCACACCGGCCATGACTGCCGAAAAGACGAAGAGCCAGAGCTTGTAGGACTCAACGCTATAGCCCAAGAAACGTGTCCGACTCTCCGCGTCACGGATCGAACGAATTACCCGTCCTGCGCGCGACGTTACAATCATCCTGCATGCGCTGTAGCTGATCGCCAGCGTTACAGCCGTGACTAGCAGTAAAGCCGAGCGCGTACTGTCACGCTGTAAGTCAAAGCCCAGGAGCTCTTTAAAATCCGTGAAGCCGTTGTTGCCTCCGAACCCCATGTCGTTACGGAAGAAGGCAAGCAATAATGCATAGCTGAGCGCCTGCGTCATGATGGAAAAATACACGCCAGTGACCCGGGAGCGAAACGCCAACCACCCGAACACAAAGGCGAGTGCGGCTGGCACGAGCGCGACCATGATGATCGCGAACCAAACTTGATCGAAGCCGTACCAAAACCACGGCAAGGCGTCCCAATTGAGAAACACCATGAAATCCGGAAGTACCGGGTGGCCGTAGACTCCTCTCGTGCCAATCTGCCGCATAAGGTGCATCCCCATGGCGTAGCCACCAAGAGCGAAGAACGCCGCGTGGCCAAGGCTGAGGATTCCGCAGAACCCCCAGATGAGATCCACGGCGGTCGCCAAGATCGCGTAGCACAGGTATTTACCAATGAGCCCTACGACATAGCTGGACAAATGTAGCGGCGAGGACTCTGGAACCGCCACGTTGAGGAGCGGTACAAGGAGCCCTACACCAGCCACGAGGGCGAGAAAGCCAAGGCTGGCGCGATCTGCGAACAACACGGATAGGGCTTGCTGGCGGAGTTTCAAGACCCCTCTGCGGCGCGGCCAGTTTGTGGGAACAGTCCCCTGGGACGGCGTTGGATGAACAAGATCACCCCCACAAGAACAAAGATTTTTCCGAGTACCGCCCCGGCATAGGGCTCGAGCACCTTATTGACTGTTCCCAATGACATCCCACCAATGAGCGTGCCCCAAATGTTGCCGACGCCACCAAACACCACCACCATGAACGAATCGACGATGTACGCCTGGCCAAGGTTCGGACCAACGTTGGTAAGCTGGCTGAGCGCCACGCCGGCCATGCCGGCGATGCCTGCCCCCAAGCTGAAGGTCATGGCGTCAACCCATTCGCTCCGGACGCCCATCGCCCGCGCCATCAAACGGTTCTGCGACACGGCTCGCATCTCCAGGCCTACTCGAGTATGTTTCAGAACTGTCAACAAGACAGCGAACACAATCAGGGTGAACAAGATAATGTAGAGTCGGTTGTAGGTGAGCGAAAAGGCTTCGTTGAACTGCAGTGTGCCGCTCATCCATGTTGGCGTCACCACCGGGCGATTGTTCGCCGAGAATACGGTGCGCACGAACTGTTGCAGCACCAGGCTCACCCCAAACGTCGCTAGCAACGTCTCGAGTGGTCGGCCGTAGAGAAACCGAATGATTGTCCTTTCGATGAGCACGCCCACCGAGCCGGTGACAACGAACGCGGCGGGAATAGCCACGAGAATTGAAAGCTCGATGTGCTCCGGCATTAGGAGTTGCACGACGTAGGTCGTGTAGGCTCCAAGCATCAGCAACTCGCCGTGGGCCAGATTGATGACGCCCATGACGCCGAACGTAATGGTTAAGCCGATCGCTGCCAGTGCCAGCACGGATCCCAAGCTGAGACCGAAGAACACCGTCTCGAGAATCGAGTAAAACGTGCGGGCCTTATCAATTCGGCTCACGGCCTCGGCGGCCGCAAAGCGCAGATCTTCGTCAGCTTCGATGAAGCTGCCATCCTCGTCACGCTCAAGCAATGCCGATAGGCGGTTGTAAACGTCTGGATTCAATCGGTCCGCGAGGGTGTTAACCGCAGCGAGCCGCGCGTCGGGCTCATCTTCGTCAAGGTCTGCAAGGGCGAGTGCCGTACCAATTTCGTACAAAACGTCGGAATCAGTCTCCTCGGCTGCGCGCCCACGGAGAAGTTCGACTGACGCATCATCGAGCGAGCGGAGCATCTGTTTTACTGCATCGACTCGAATATCCACCTCAGGACTGGACAGCGCGAACCTGGCAATAGAAATCCGTATAAATCTCCGTAACCGGTTGTTGGTAATGACTCTGTCTAACTGGTCGGGCTCCGCCGAGCCAGCCTCCTGCAACGAAACTGGATCGATGAGCGCGTACGTCGATAACTCCTCGTCGTTTGATTCAATAATGAAGGGCTGCTGGTCTTCCTGACGGAAGAAAAACCGGTCTTCTAGCAAAGCCGTGAGCACGGACCTGGCACTGGCATGCCCGGTGTCGAGTAACTGTTCAGCGATCGACTCTTTCTCGCGGAAGTTGGCGTCGGCGAACTCCACCACTACCGCAAGAAAGCCGTCGTCGTCTGTCTGAGCCGAGGCCAAGACAGGGAATCCGAAAAAGCATACGGCGAGGAGCAGCCAGACCGGCCGCCACTCGCCGTATATCACCACTTTCACTGAGAATGCTCGTTGGCGTTGCAACTATTTATTAATAAGTCGTTCCTGAACACACATTGGTCCGAGTGTTGTAGTTCCCACAGTTCTGTTCCACCCAGTCCCCTATCGTGTCCTCGCTAACAGGCAAATGGTCGGACCACGCGTCTCCCTCAACTGTACCGTCGGTCTGCCAGACCACGTCGAACTGGCCGTTCGCACGCACCTCCCCAATGTAGACCGGTTTGGTGATGTGATGATTCGCAAGCACTCGGGCCACGCCACCCGTTAGGTTGGGTGTTTCGATGCCTGGAAGCGCGTCGAGCACCGCGTCCACATCGGTCGTCCCCGCCTGCTCTACCGCCTGCGCCCACAGATTGAAACCGATGAAGTGTGCTTCCATCGGGTCGTTCGTCGTCCGGTCGGCATCGTTGACGAACGTCTTCCAGGTCGAGATAAATTCGGAGTTGGCAGGCGAACTGATGCTCTGGAAATAGTTCCATGCAGCCAGGTGACCGACGAGCGGGGCGGTATTGATACCCGACAGTTCTTCCTCGCCGACCGAGAATGCGACAACCGGAATGTCCTCTGCCGAAACCTCCTGATTGGCGAGTTCAAGATAAAAAGGAACGTTGGCGTCCCCATTGATCGTGGACACCACGGCCGTCGCCTTCCCCTCGGACCCATAACTCCGGATAGTGGACACCCGTGTTTGCCAATCTGAGTGGCCGAACGGCGTATAGTTAATGGAGATGTCCTCGTCAGTCACACCCTTCTGCTTCAGATAAGCCTCGAGGATCCGGTTCGTGGTACGTGGATACACGTAGTCGGTACCTTCAAGCACCCAGCGCTCGATACCCACCTCCTCCATCAGGTAGTCAATTGCCGGGATCGCCTGCTGATTCGGGGCCGCGCCGGTGTAGATGACGTTCTTCGAGGATTCCTCTCCTTCGTACTGGACCGGATAAAAGAGGAGTCCGTTGAGCTCTTCGAACACCGGGAGCACCGACTTTCTCGACACGGACGTCCAGCACCCGAAGACGACGTCGACCTGCTCCGACTGGAGCAATGAGCGCGCCATCTCGGCAAAGAGAGGCCAGTCCGACGCCGGATCGACCACGACCGCTTCAAGTTGTCTTCCGAGCAACCCGCCCTTCTTGTTCTGCTCCTCGACCATCATGAGGATCGTATCCTTCAACGTCGTTTCACTGATGGCCATGGAACCCGAGAGCGAGTGCAAGACACCGACCTTGATTGGTTCCTGCGCTCCAGCGGCCGCCGGCAACGCCAGCCCGACGGCTAGACAGACAATGAGATAAGCATGCTTGAGTTTCATGGTTTACTCCTGTGGGTAAGCGGGTGGTTATATCTGTATCTGCAAGCCAACGCCGAACTGGAGATCGTCCATGCGAACAGCGCTGTAGTCCGTGTTCTTGAAAAAGATCATCAATCGTGCGTTGAACTCGTTCAGGATGTAATTGAAGTTCACCTCGCTCGTCTTCTGGTCGAAATCTGGATACGCCGCGTTTCGGTCTTGGCTAAACTTCGCAATACCGTACTTACCGAGAATCTCGAATTGGCCCGGTGCCGACGTCTCTGGGAACAGGTAAGCGGCTAGTAGGAAGCCGCCCGTCAAAGTCTGATACGCCGAACCTGGAACAGTGGGATACCCTCCCAACCCGTTGTAGCGAACCAGCTCCGATTCGATCGAGACCGCGCTGCCACCACCAGTCATTCGCTCAAGTAAAAAATCAAAAGTGGAAGCCATCTTGGTGGTCAGTGAATCGATCAACACCCCATCATTCCCGATCACCGCCGGTTGCACATCCCCAGCCTGTGTCTGTGCGGCGAGACCGATCGCCAGGAGATTGCGTTGGCCATAGTAGGTCCCGTTCAGATAGTAGCCAGCCTCTGGGTCCCAGAAATCCACCTGTATCCGCCCAGCTGTCATCAGATTAGTGCTGCTATTGCCAACGCCTGTCGACGACCCGTCGAACACGCCCGCGGACAGCTTGACCTTCCCGAACTGGCCCCAATAGGTTGCGCCGTTTTGGCGACCTTGGAAGATGAACGGATAACCATCCTGCACACTGTCGCTATAGACAGCCCAGTGATGGGAATAGTAGGGACCGTAGAGGTTCGCGCGGTCGCTCGGCGGCAAGTGCCTGCCGAACCAGATATTGAATTTATCCGATATGCCAATCTGGGCCACCGCATCGAGGATCTGTACCTCATTGCCCTGGTTCCCGAAGCCGGCCCCGCAGGCCCCACCTTCAGGACAGACAAACAGCGTGCCCCCGTAATTGATGTCGGTGTTAACCATGAAGCTGATGTTGTCGGACGCCTGACCGTTCACGTAGAAACGCAGGCTATTAAGCCTGAAATTGGCTACCGCGTCCCCGTCAGCGGGCTTATGGTGCAAGAAACTGGTCTGCAGACCCGCACCCAGAGTGACCGGCGGTGGATCTTGAGCATACAGCGGCGCCACGTTCCCCCACAGCAAACATGACACCAGCAGTACCAGCGTCCAACTCCAACGTGATATACGAACTCCAGCGTCCTTCCGACTCCATTGAGTGAGCACAGTCATCCTTTCCGCAATGTGTACCGTAATGCCACAGCGACCAGTCGCGTCGAGCCCACCTCAGCGCTTACTGAGGTCAACAACCGAGAACTAAACCTCTTGGAGTAAGGATAGAAGCAACTTCCGTACCAAGTCTCGACACATGTACTTCGGTAGCGCGACTCGTCTCGATGCCGTGTCGATAGACCTTCTCCAAGTGTTCAATTGGCAGTTCTTTACCCGGATCTTGCGACGCCTGATCGGCATAATCGTGAGTTTCTCAAGAGGCTTGCCCAGGGGACGATACTTGTCGTTGTAGCATCCATGAACCGACATTTATGTCTCATCCGTGATTTCCGAGAGCTTTCTCGGACCGAATGAATGTGACTATTTAGGTTTAGATCGAGACAAGATTAAGACAAAAACGTCTATACAGATTCACCAGTCTACAGAAACGTCGTCCGAGACCACTTAAGCCATGTTCGCCGAACACACCGTCACGGATCTTGACCAACCGTCGGTGAGGATTTCTACTGGGTTCCGACGGGACCTCGTAGAATTTCCCCCTTTCGATACGGTTGCCCGAGCCGTGAGGTGACTGCCAACCAATAACTGGAGCGGAAGAACGCGTTTTTCACCCGAGCCTGCCGATGGTAGCCAGCCGTCTTCTTCCAGCGGCGCCGTCCACTCTCCTTGACCGCCAGGATCGTGCGATCACGGGCGCTTGACCTTGGTCCGTGTCGAGACACGTTGGCCGTGCTCGTGGGGCGGAACCACGACGGTTGCACCACGCGCACCCCCAGCATCGTAGGACCCGACCGTGTCGTAGGCGGCATCTGCCGTCACGGCGATCTTGATTGACCACACCGACAAGTAGGAGAGGCACGAGCGGGGCAGCGGAGCCCTCCGTGGGGCCTGCGACACGATGTTGCAACTCGTACAGACCGACGACCAGTTGCGGCTGTGCTGCACGAAGCAGAAAGACTCGGCGAAGTTCGCACCGGTTGATCTGCGGATGGTGCGAGCGGGGGGGGATGTGTCATACAGCTCGCCGGCGACACGCCCAGACATGGGATGAGCGACACCCAGCGCAAGGTTCTCCGCGCGCTCCGCTCCGGCTTCATGGACGACGATGGGGCAACGAGCAGCGAGTGGCAGTCGGCGATGCCGACTGTCACCGAGCGGACGTATCACCGGGCGAAGAAGGTGCTCATCGAGAGCGGCTATGTTCGCACCCAAGGCCAGCGTTTCGTGTGGAGCGGCAAGGCGGCTGAATCTGAGTCACTGACACGCTGACTGACACGGCTCTGACATTGACTGACATCGACATTGACACTCGACTGACACTACTCGCTGGGGTCTATAAGACCCCCCCGCGAGGTGTCAGTGTCAGTGTCGCTTGAATCTCTATGTGGCTTGCTTTATGGACCGTGGGGGGAGGCGTTTTCGCACGATTGCAGCGAAATGAACCAGATCCGAGGGGTATGTGATGGCAGGAGTCCGAGGACAGCGGTCAGGTGGTCAGAATGCGAAGACGACCGCGCAGTACGACCTGGAGGGCACGCGGAACGTCACCAGCTTCAATAACGCCGCCTAAAAACCGGCCCAACATCAATCCTTGCACGGCCGCTCGCCACACTTGGCCGACGTCTGACGAAAGGAGAGGCAGGGTGAAGTCACCTACTCGTAGTCAGAACAGGCGTCTCTGTTTGACTCGGGGGTGCTACCATTCATGGTCATGCATCTGCCTCGCATGTATCTCTTCCATTCAACATAGCTTGACCCGAGTTGATACCCTCCGGCTTTTCCGCCGACTACTCCTTCCAACTGCTCGTCCGTCAGTGCCGTCGTGTCGTTCTGCTTGGTTGTCATCGTCTGTGCTCCTTGCAAAAGTTCGCCTGCGGCTCATCCGCAGTTGATGATGGCAGTGTAGAGTCCGGTGACGAACCTCACCATGACGCACCACACAGAGCCTCTGTGAAATTGATCACAGAGCACCGACGCCCAGCGCCTCGCCCGCGAATGGGACGATGCGTACCCGCGCTAACCACCGTCCCCGTTGAACCGCCCACCAGTCAGCGGTAGGATCGGCGTCTACATCGACAGGGTCGGCTAACAATCGGTAGAGCACGGGTCAGTGGTCGGCTAACAGAAGATTCAGGATGTCAAACGGTGCCGGTCAGTTGGGTGAATCGGTCGCGCCACGCGATGCTAATAGAGCCCGCTGGTTCCTGCTGGGGGCAGTGATGGTCACCGGGGCACTTTACACCCTTCCGTACGGTTGGTACGTCGCCTATCCGTTGGTGCTCCTATCGACCTACGT
>Ga0310121_10002687_pt1 | contig 16676 bp, 17 predicted proteins | sample CB27_Tmax_986_MG_FD_203504 | JGI IMG/M metagenome (GOLD analysis project Ga0310121, IMG submission 203504) | Marine microbial communities from Western Arctic Ocean, Canada - CB27_Tmax_986 | ecosystem: Environmental > Aquatic > Marine > Oceanic | place: Canada: Western Arctic Ocean | collected...
TCCTTGAGCTGCTTGATCGCCTCCTCCACTGAGAAGCTCTGCTGTGGGTGGTTTGGGATGAGCTTCGCGATCCGGTCCGTTTCGCTCGGCTCGAACCCCAGGGTGCGACCGACGTCTCTGATCACCGCCCGAGATTTCATGGTACCGAACGTGATGATTTGACCCACCGCGTTCGTGCCGTACTTCTTGCGTACGTACTCGATCACCTCTCCGCGGCGCTCGAAGCAGAAATCGATGTCGATATCGGGCATCGAGATCCGCTCCGGATTCAGAAATCGCTCGAACAGCAGGTCGTGCTCTAGCGGGCAGAGATTCGTGATACCGAGCGAGTATGCCACCAGGGAACCGGCCGCCGACCCTCGCCCGGGTCCCACCGGGATCCCGTTTTGGCGCGCCCAATCGATGAAATCCCACGTGATCAAGAAATATCCGGCGTATCCGGTTCCCTTGATGACCCCGAGTTCATAGTCGAGCCTCTCCCGCACACGATCCGGAAGGGGTTCGCCGTAGCGCGCCTGGGCGCCCGCGACCGCCAGGTGGACCAGGTATTCGTTTTCGTCCCCGTGGCTAGCGGGCAGGGGAAAGGCGGGCAGATGATATTTCTTGTCGAAATCGAGGTCTACCTGGTCGGCGATCGCCAGGGTATTCGCGATCACGTCCGGCCGGTCAGGGAAGCGCTCCGAGATCTCCTGGGCGCTCTTGAAATAGAGCCCCTCGTCGTAGCGCATCCGGTTCGGGTCCTCGCGGTCCTTCCCCAGCCCGATGCAGAGCAGGACGTCGTGCGCATCGTGATCGGCGGCGGTTAGGAAATGGGCGTCGTTCGTAGCCACCACCGGGAGGCCCAGCTCGTCGGCGAGACTGAACACCTCGCTGTTCAGCTTCGCCTGACCCTCTGAGTCGTGGGCCTGCACTTCGAGGTAGTAACGCCCGTCGAACACGTTGGCGTACCACTGGGCGGCCTCGCGGGCACCCTCGCGGTCTTCCGCGAGCAGGTGACGAGCCACCTCTCCCGCCATGCACGCGGAGCTAACGATGAGTCCGTTCGAGTAGCGCGCAAGCATCTCGCGATCCACCCGGGGCCGGCGGTAGAAACCCTCCGTGTAACCGATCGAGGAGAGCTTTACCAGGTTGCGATAGCCCTCCTTGTCTCGAGCGAGCAGAACCAGGTGGTAGTAGGCCTTTTCCGCTTTGCCGCTCCTACTACGGTCACGCCGATCCCCCGGGGCCACGTACGCCTCCATCCCGAGGATCGGCTTGATCCCCGCCTTCTTGGCAGCTTTGTGGAAGGTCCAGGCCCCGAATAGACACCCGTGGTCGGTAAGAGCCAGCGCCGGCATTTCGAGCTCCGTCGCCTTGCGGACGAGGTCGGAGATCCGGTTGGCGCCGTCGAGAAGAGAGTACTCCGAGTGGGTGTGGAGATGGACGAAGCTCACAGTCTCATACGGGTCGCCTGAAGGGTCAGCAGGACACCGATGAAATCTAGCTCGCCTGGGAGGTCGGGACCATCGCCACCGACGCGGACGAAAGAGGGGCTCCCCGACGCCGGGGAGCCCCTCTCCGTCGCCGCAACCGTTGCTTCTAGAGCGAGCGCATCATCAGGTTCATGTGGGTCTCGCACGCATCGAGGCCGCCCTCGCCCTCCTGCCAGCCGACCCGTCCGTCGTTGTTGGCATCGAGCCCGGCGCGAAGCTGCTGCGCCTTCTCGTTCAGCTGTTCGAACAGAGGCTTCGCCTCCTCGGCAGTGGTCGCGTCCTGGATCTGCTGTGCCAGCACCGCAATTTCGTCGGCCCGCTGGGCTGTGTTCCTAGCCGACGCGGCGACGTGGACCGAGTGGGTTGTCACGCCCGCGGGCTGATCCGCGGCGGCGCCAGCCATCTCGATATGGTTTGCGATGTTGGTCGCCGCCTTCTTGAGCCCGTAGCCCTCGCCCGGTCCCGCTGCTATCAGCGTGGGATCGACGGCATGGAGCACGTGGCCACCGTGCCGCTTCATGTTGTCGAGGCTGGTCAGGTCGCGCATCCCGAACCCCGCGTGTTGGATCGCGACGTCCGCCTCGGCGACCGCGGTCTCGAGGAAGCCCTTCTGTTCCGGCGTGTCCCGGAACGACGTCAGTACGTGCCCGACATGCGGACTGATGGTGGCCTGCGCGGACGCGCTGCTTGCGGAGAACAGAGCCGCCAGCGCGAGCGCCGCCATCGTGGTGCTGTTCAGGCGCATCGAATACCTCCTTGGGATGTGGGGCATGCGGAGATGCTCAAAGCCAGGCCCGGGTGTGGAGATCGAGGGTGGAAAAAATGCAAGAACGGTGACGCTCCGGGGGCCCGGCTCTGACCCAGCTAATCTGAAAGGCAGGGTATGGGTTCCTCCTCCACCCGTCAAGCAACGCAGGGCTGGGAGATGCGGACCCAAGGTAAAGGGACCGCTTGGGCTGCCCTTTTGGGCTTGCACAGGGGCTCCCCGGGAGGCCATATTGATGTGTTATGTTTCTATACCCCTACGAGGAGCCGAGAATGAAGCGTGTCGTCTCGCTAGCCCTCCTCGCGGGAGCGCTCTCAGCGGCCCCGGCCGCCGCCCAACGTGCACCTATCGAGCAGAATTTCCTGCCGGTGGGCACGATGGCCCCCGACATCACTGTGACCGGTGCCACGCGTTACGGCGTGATCCAGGCCCCGGTCAAGCTGAGCGACTTCCGCGGTGAGACAGTGGTTCTGGCGTTCTTCTTCCGCGCAAGGACGCGTGGCTGAACAATTCAATTTACGGCGTACCGTGACGAGTACGCGAGCCTGTTCCACGATGGACAGAAGGTAGTTCTGATCGGCATTTCGGACGATTCGGCCGATGAGCTTCATTCCTGGGCGAAGGATCTCGGCTACCAGGGACTGTTCGGTAGCGATGATGGAAACAAAGGGTTTATCGCGTTCGGCGGGACCCCGCGTGACAACGGCGCGGTTGGAAGCCGTGCGGTGATGGTGATCGATCCGGAGGGCAGGATATCGTCGGTGGTAACGGCGTTTAATCAGAACGACCCCATGGCCTATGAGCAGCTCGCCATGGAGATCGACAGGGTGACGCCCGAAGCTCAATAGGCTGGGGCACGATCACCAGGAAGGAGAAGGGCTCGGTGCGTCACTCCGTACCGAGCCCTTCTTTGTTCAGTTGGCTGCCAGCACCTCTCCCACAGCGCCGATCAGATCCTGGTCAGGCCCGACACCTGCATAAACGACCGTCCCCTCTGCATCCAGCAACAGCACGATCGAGGTGGTAGCCGCCTTATAGGCTCGAACCGCGTTGCCCTGCGAGTCGTACACGTAGGGATAGCCGGGATCGTGGTCTTCGACGTGGCGCTTGACCCGGCGCGGAGACTGGGCAACGCCCACCGCCACCGCCACCACGTTGATCTGGCTGCCTGATTCCGCCTGGATGCGGTCGAGCTGAGGCTGGAGGGCCTCGCACTGCTCGCACCAGGTGGCCCAGAACTCGAGGAGGGCGGGTTTGCCCTTGGGTACCAGATCCAAAAGCTGGAGGGGCTCGCCATCGAGGTCAACCACGGCGGCCGGAGGGGCCTGGGAACCCAGCGCGAGTCCGAGCGCGTCCTGGGCCTGTACGGTGGCGGGAGCGACGAGCGCCAGCCCCACCAACCCCACCGCGACGTTCCTAAGGGATAGGTTCATGTGCCTTCCTCAGAGATTGTAGCCAGCTTGCACGAAATAGTACTCCGCCATCGCGAACATGATCACGGCCGCTGCCCTCTTCATCCAGACCATCCACCGCCCGGAGCGAGGCAGCAGGGCAAGCGTCCCAGAGAAGACGCCGACCACCACCAAGAGCGCAGTCATACCGAGGGAAAACACGAAAAGATAGACGAAACCCATCAAACCGGCGCTGGTGGCCGCAACCCAGGTCAGCACAACCGCGAAGGCGGGGGCGCCGCACGGCGCCGCCACGATCCCGGAAGTTGCCCCGAGCAGGAACACTGCCCCGTAGGAGCCTCCCCCTTGTCTTCCAGCCAACTCCATCAGCCGCTGGGGAACTGGGACCGGCAAGACGTCCAACATGAAAAGGGCGAAAAGGAGCAGAAGGTTCCCGATCGCGAAGCGAGCCCAGGGGCTCGCGCTCACCGTCCCGAAGAGGGTGCCGCTCAGCCCAGCGAGGAGGCCAAGCAACGCGTAAAAGGTGGCCAACCCCACTACATAGGTCAGGGTCAGGCGGATCGTCCGTCCCCGGGTCTGCCCCTCCTGCGCTGTGCCCGTGATGACCGACATGGTGATCGGGATCATCGGATATATGCAGGGCGTGAGGCTGGTCAGGATCCCGGCACCGAACAGCGTGGCCAGGGCCAGGAGCGGACTGCCGGCCAATGCGCTGGCCAGTCCTTCGTTGGTCGAGAGCTGCAGGAGTGGGTAGAAGGTCATAGCCCTACTTCTCTCTGAACACCACGAAGGATCCCTTGAAGGAGCCGATCACGGCACCTTCCGCCCGGAGCACGACCTCGATCTCGATCCTTCCCCTCCCCCGGCGCTCGACGGTGCGCAGCATCCGCTGCCACTGCTCCGGGACCGGGGCCAGACACTCCGCGTCCACCTCGGCAGCGGCCGGCTCAAGATACTCCATCCGGCTTCGTTGGATGACCAGGTGGACGTCCAGCCCTTCTTCTTCCAGAAGTTTCTGATGGGCGAGGGCCCAGGCTGCCAAAGTGGCGAGGGCAGCGGCACTCCCACCGAAGAAGGTCTGACGGTGGTTGAGGTTGGCTGTAAGCGGTGCTGCCAGCAGGACACCCTCGCCGTCAGACCGTCGCACCTTCACGCCCAAAGCCCGAGAAATCGGGATCTGCTCGTGCAATAAACGCTCAAGTGCCGCGGCCGCCTTCGGCCTGCCGCGCCTGTCAATCAACGATGAGGTTGGCATGGGGCCCATACGTTAGTGGACCGTCACAGGGGACGACAGACTTCCGCGGATGAGACGCAACGCAGCTACCGGCCGCGGCGTGTGTCCTGCGGCGCGGCGTCTCGGGTGGTGGGCTCGGAACCCGGTCTGGCTGGCGGGCCCACCGCATCCCCGCGCGACGCCCGTCCGTCGCCGATCGCACGCCGCACCCCGTCGGCAGCTGCACCGGCACTCTGACCCCGACGAATGGCCGCCCTGACGCGGGCACCCAGTCCCAGCATATCCTCATCCGCTGCTCGCCGGCGTGACCAACGCTGTGAGGGCCAAGATACCTCCCTCGCCCCGGTTGTCCGCCCGCAGCACGAACACCAGATATTTCGTCGAGATCAAAATGATCAACGCCCAGAAAATCAGCGAGAGCACACCCATTATGTTGGTGACAGTAGGGACCACGCCGTGCGCAGCGCTGAAGGACTCTCGCAGCGCGTACAGGGGGCTCGTGCCGATATCCCCATACACGATACCTAGCGCCCCGAGCGATAGCCCGACCAAGTAACGGCCGGATGGGTCGGGGGGTGGCTCTGGGTCGGGAGACGTCAGTGAGTCGGGGGTCAAAATCGGTACCTGATCCGTTCGTTTTCGGGGCTCTTCCATCACTTCAGTTCCGCGGAAAAGCGGTGTGGAACACAAGGACATGACACCCCCGGCTCGTGGCTCACGACCATCGCTGAGCCTGGGCATCTCCCAGCAGGTCCACGATCTCCACCCGCAGGCCCTCACGCCCGATGAACATCCGCCCCAGAGTGACAGGAAGGTTGGACCGGCGGGGGCCGGCACTCCCGGGATTCACGTACAACACAGCGCCCCTGCGCTCGATTCGGGGGGCGTGGGCGTGGCCGTAAATCACGGCCCGGAGCCCGGCCGTGGCCAGGTCCAGGTCGAGGTCGTCCAGGATGTGGAGAAGGTAGACGTCCACGCCATCGGCGACGCTGACGATTTCGGTCTCATTCAGTAGCCGCCGGAGCTCGCCGTAGTCGGTGTTGCCGCAAACCGCTCGGACCGGGGCGATCCGTTCCAGGGCGGTGAGAACCGCGGGATCGCCGACGTCACCTGCGTGAAGAATGAGCGAGCTCCCCGCGAGTGCTGCTAACACCTCGGGCCGCAGGAGGCCGTGGGTGTCCGAGATGAGACCAACAAAGCTGCTCGCCTGAGGGTCTTCCACCCCTCTACAGGTACTCGTCCATGAGTTCCTCTAGGGCGGCGCTGCCCGGGCAGAGGCTCTCGAAAGGAAGATCTCGAAGAGGAGTGGCCACGGTCTTCTCACGGACGTGCAAGTCCGCGCTGTCCTCCTGGATGTAGAGCAGCCCAGTGGCGATCTCGCCTCGATCCTGCCGCTCTTTCAGATAGCTATACGCCACGCCGCGGTCGGTGGGATCGTAGCTCGCGTCCACCTTGCGGAGGTAGAGGGTCGTGCCGTCGTGCATCGTGACGGGGCGCACCACGCCAGGCTCGTACTGGGTGGAGATCTCCGCCTGGATCGGCACAAAACCAGTGCCCACCACCTCGTTCTTTGACTTGCGGATGAAGGTATAGCTCTTGGTGGAACCCTCGTGGTTGTTGAACATCACGCACGGGGACAGCACGTCGATGAACGCGAATCCGCGGTGCCGGATCCCCGCCTTCAGAATCGGCACCAGCTGCTCCTTGTCCCCGGAGAAGCTGCGCGCCACAAAAGTGGCCCCGAGCACCAGAGCCATCGCCACGGGATCGATCGGACCAACCTCGTTGGCCTCGCCTTTTTTGGACTTCGAGCCGACGTCCGTCGAAGCCGAGAACTGACCTTTGGTGAGACCGTACACGCCGTTGTTTTCGAGTACATACAACATGTTCACGTTGCGCCGGATCGCGTGACAGAGCTGCCCGAGACCGATCGACAGCGAGTCGCCGTCGCCCGAGATGCCGATGTAGGTAAGCTCCCGATTCGCGGCGTTGGCTCCCGAGGCCACGGCCGGCATGCGCCCGTGCACACCGTTGAAACCGTGCGCCTGGGACACGAAATACGCAGTTGTCTTGGACGAGCAGCCGATCCCGGAGAGCTTCACCGCGCGATGGGGCGGAAGGGCCAACTCGAAGAACGCCTGCACCACGGCCGCGGTGATCGAGTCGTGGCCGCATCCGGCGCACAAGGTGGACATGCCCCCTTCGTAGTCCATCCGGGTGAGCCCGAGCGCGTTCCGCTCGAGCTTCGGCATGTGGATCCTGGGCTTGGTGATCGATGTCATGGCTGTTCTGTCCTCACGCCCGGAGGCGGGGAAGCTCGCCCGGGCGTGTGCTGCGGGACGCCGCCGCAACGCCATCCGCGTGTGACTCCAACGCCGGCAGCACCTCTTTCAACACGTGAAGCGCGCAGATCGGAGTCCCGCTGTAGTGCCGCACCGAACGGAGCTTTGCCTTCTCTACGCTGGTCTCGTTGACGAGAAGCGTGCGGAGCTGGCCGTCCCGGTTCTGGTCCACGACGAAGACCGTGTCGTGTTCCGCGAGCAGCACGTCAACGTCCCGCGAAAACGGGAACGCGCGCACACGGAGTAAATCCATGGCCAGACCGCGCGCTGCGAGCAGGTCGATCGCCTCACGGCAGGCGCCGTCGGAGCTCCCCAGGCACACGAGTAGGGCGACAGCACCCTCTCGACGCTCGATCACGGGAGCAGGAAGCGCGGACCTCGCGGTCTCGAACTTGCGGACCAGGCGGTCGATCACCTCCTGGTAGCCCTCCTCGTCCTCGGTGTAGTCCCCGTGCTTGTCGTGTCCGGAGCCACGCACGAAGTACGCTCCCTTGGCGCTCACGCCGGGCAGGGTCCGCGCCGCGATCCCGTCGCCGTCAACGTCCAGGTAGCGTGAGAAACTCTCGAGCTCCGCCAACTCGGGCTCGCCTAGCACCTTGCCCCGGTCCCAGCGGTAGCCGTCGTCCCAGCGCAGGCGGGGAGTGCGCCAGTCGTTCAATCCGATGTCCAGGTCGCTGACGACGAACACCGGCGTCTGGAAACATTCTGCCAAGTCGAAGGCCGCGACTGTGAGGTGAAAGCACTCCTCCGGGTCGGCCGGGAAGAGCGCGATGTGCTTGGTGTCCCCGTGAGAGGCGTACGCGACCGAGAGCAGATCACCCTGTTGGGTACGCGTGGGCATGCCGGTCGACGGGCCCGTGCGTTGGACGTCGAAGAAGACGCACGGCACCTCGGTATAGTAGGCGAGCCCGATGAACTCGCTCATCAGGTCGAGCCCGGGGCCCGACGTGGGTGTGAACGCGCGCGCCCCCATCCAACCCGCGCCCACCACCATCCCAGCGGCGGCCAGCTCGTCCTCGGCCTGCAGGATGGAGAAGCGCCTGGTGCCGTCCGGATCGGTTCGGAAGCGCTGGCACAGTATCGTGAAGTTGTCCATCAGCGACGTCGCGGGCGTGATCGGATACCATGCCCCGACGGTCGCGCCGGCATAGACGCAGCCCAGCGCAGCTGCTGTATTCCCGTCCATCAAGACATATCGTCCATCCGGAGCCATCCTCTCGAGCCGGATGGCAAGCGGGCAGTCTAAATGAGCGCGCGCATAATCGTACCCCAGGGCAACCGCAACATAGTTCGACTCGAGCAGCTCCTTCTTGCGGGAGAACGTCTCCTCCAGGAGATCCCGCACGATCTGCATGTCCAGCCCGAGCAACGCAACGAGCACCCCAGCATACGCGATGTTCTTCATCAGGACGCGCTCGCGCGCTCCGGTGAACTTCTCCACGCACAGGCGCGCAAGCGGAACACCAAGATACGTGACATCCGGGCGGATGAGCGTCTTGCTGAGCGGCCAGGAGTCGTCATAGAGGATCCAGCCACCGGGCTGCACCTCGGCCACGTCCTTGGCGTACGTGGAGGGATTCATCGCCACGATCAGGTCGAAGCAAGGGGTGCGCGCCAGGTGACCCTCCCGGCTCACCCGCAGCTCGTACCAGGTGGGAAGGCCCTGGATATTGGAGGGGAAGACGTTCTTGCCCGAGACCGGAATCCCCATCCGACAAATCACCTTCAGGATGAGCCCATTGGCGCTCGCCGAGCCGGTCCCGTTGACCGTCGCCACCTTGAAGGCGAAGTCGTTCACCCGGGACTCTGTGGGGAGGTCGCCTCCCTCGTCCATCCCGGTCATACCTTCACCGGCTCCCCGCTGAGCGCCACCGGTCGCCCTGCGTACGGTTGCAGGAGATCGAACTTGCGCATGTCGAACGCCGCGGTCGGACAGCGCTCGGCGCATAGCCCGCAGTGGATGCAGACGTCCTCGTCCTTCACCATGATCCTCTTGGTCTGAGGCAGCTCACCCGACGCGAAAAGTGGTTGGGCGAGGTTCTGAGCGGGCGCGGGCACAAGCACGCGCAGTTCGGCCTCCTCTGCGTCCGGGGTGATAAGAAGGCACTGCACGGGACACACGTCTATACAGGCGTCGCACTCGATGCACAGATGGTCGGTGAAGTGGGTCTCCATGTCGCAGTTGAGACAGCGCTCCAATTCGCGTACGGTCTCCTCGATGTTGAAGCCCAGCTCTACCTCGACGTCCAGCCCTTCGAAGCGTTTGGTAAGATCGACGTGACGCATCTGGGTGCGCAGGGCATGATCGTAATCGTTCGAGTAGCTCCACTGCGCGAGCCCCATCTTCTGACTCACCAGATTCATGCCGACAGCGGGCCGGTCGGTGACCGGCAACCCCTGACAGTACTGGTGTATGGAAATCGCGGCCTGGTGCCCGTGCTCAACGGCCCAGATGATGTTTTCGGGACCCCACGCTGCGTCGCCACCCGAGAAGACGCCCGGACGCGTGGTCATGTAAGTGGCTTTGTCCACCAACGGCATGTGCCACTCGTTGAACTCGATGCCGATGTCGCGCTCGATCCAGGGGAAGGCCGCGTCCTGACCAATCGCCAGTATGACGCGTGCGGCGGGGAGAAAGACCTCGCCGGTCACCTTCTGCTTGAGACCGCCCTTCCCGTCGGGCACCCAATCGCTGATCTCGAACGTCATACCCTTGAGCTTGCCGTCCTCGAGTACGAAGTCCTTGGGGGCGTGGTTTTCGACGATCTCTATCAGCTCTTCCTCGGCGTCCTCGAGCTCCCATGGGGACGCCTTGAAATGCTGCTTACCCTTGCGACCCATCACCTTGACCCCGACGGCGCCGATCCTCCGCGCAGTCCGGCAGCAGTCCATCGCAGTATTGCCAACCCCGATGATCAGCACCTTCTCCTCGATCTCAGTGACGTGTCCAAATGCCACCGACTCCAGCCAGGTGATGCCGATCTCGATCCAGGGTGCGGCTTCCTGTCGGCCCGGAATATCGAGGTCCTTGCCCTTGGGCGCGCCGCTGCCGATGAAGACCGCGTCGAAACTGCCCTCCTCGAGGAAGGCCTTCATCGACGTGATGTCGTGGTTGAGCTTAAGGTCCACCCCAATGTCGAGGATCACGTCGATCTCTTCGTCGAGAACGTGGGGCGGGAGCCGGAACTTGGGAATATTCGTGCGCATGAGCCCGCCCGTCTCCCCGTGCTTCTCGAAGATCGTGCACTGGTAGCCGAGCGGTAGGAGATCGTTCGCGACGGTGAGCGAAGCCGGCCCGCACCCGATCAGCCCGATCCGCTTCCCGTTCTTCTCTTCCGGCGCCGTCGGGAGGAAGGCCGTGATGTCGCCCTTGTGGTCCGCCGCGACGCGCTTCAGGCGGCAGATCGCGACGGGCTTCCCGTCGATCCGGGTACGCCGGCACGCGGGCTCACAGGGACGGTCGCACGTGCGTCCCAGGATCGCCGGGAAGACGTTGGACTCGCGGTTGAGCATGTAAGACTCGGTGTACTTCCCCTGCGCGATCAACCGAAGGTACTCGGGGACGTTGGTGTGGGCGGGACAGGCCCACTGGCAATCCACGACCCTGTGATAGTACTGGGGATCCGAGGTGTCGGTCGGCTTCATGCTAGGCGCGTGCGCGATGGCAAGGCGACGTTCATTGACCCATTGGAGACAAGCCCACCTCGGGCGGAAACCGCCCGAAATGAGGCCGCTCTCCGCGGCGGACGGCGTAAGATGATAAACACGATCCGGTACCTAGCAAGGGGGTGCTATGCGAGGCCGGGGAGTGAGGGGGTTGCTGCGACCGGGCCGAAGCGGATCACCCCGGAAGTAGCCATGGGAACCGAACTGTATTTCACGCCGCTAGTTTGAAGCTCTCGAATCGAGTGAGTTTAGCCGTTGAGGTCACCCCTGGAGTCTTTGAGTACCTCGATGCGGTCGGGCCCGTTCGGCACCACGCAGAGGAACTCGAACTTTTCGTCCCCGAGCGCCTCATACCAATGCGGAGTACCTGCAGGAATGAAAACAACGTCATCCGCTGACACCTCGACCACCTGATCACCGATACCGATCCTGGCTCGACCGCATAGCACGTACTGCTCGTGCTCGACAGTGTTGGTGTGGGGCGGCATGCCCCCGCCTGGCTCCATGACGAAACGCCGCAACGCAAAATTCGGGCCCTCGTCCGGCCCGATCAGCACCTGCCTCGTCGTGCCCTTGCCGGCCCCAACTACCTCGGCCCTGACACTCGCCGCGCTCCGCACCGGCATAGGGAATCTCCTCTCGCACGTCAGCCCCGTTTCGGCCGACGCCCCTGGTTGGGATGTTTCAGGTGCTCCCAGGTCTCACCCCGCCTCAGCATATAGATCGTGCTCGGCGAAACGCCCAGCCGCTTGGCCCACTCGGTGCCAGGCGTCAGCCACCTCCCCCGCGCATGATCCCAGTCGTCCAGCACCGCTTTGGCTTGCTCGGCGGTGAGCTCAGCGTTGGGTGAGTGCTCCCCTTGGAGCCAAGCGTTCCGACCCCGCCAGCGCCCGGACCCCTGGAGCGGGCCCGGCAGCTTCCGGCCGGCGGTGCCCATGCAGTAATGACGGACCTGGTCATCGCTGTACTTGGGATGGCGCCGTGCGATCTCTGCATAAGTGAGGCCCTCAGCAGCGAGATCGCGCCAGGAAACGACTAAGGGCCCTGATGGCTTGGGCATGGGTTCGAAATCACAAGTCTCAAGATCGGCTAATTCAGGACCCCCGATGATAGGCACAGCACGGCGGAGTTCAACCCCCCCACTTCAGATCCAGCGGCGGACGGTCCCCTGGTACGAATCCCACTCACCACCGAAGCGCTCTCGAAGGGCGCCTTCCTCTTGCTCAACCCAACGTTGAGCCGCCAAGCAGTATAGAAAAAGGATGGAGGCCGGCGCCATTGATCCCAGCAGAAGAACGACTCCGCACAGGATAGGAAGCCCTGCAAGGTACATCGGGTTGTGGGTCCACCCGTAAGGACCCAGGCAGACGAGCGCAGTGGGGCGACTCTCCGGATCGGCAGTCGTGCCCGCCCGGCGGAAAGTACGGGTCGCCCAACCGTGCAGCGCCACTCCCGTACCCACGGGCACAACCCCCAGGACCGTCCAGGGTGGTGCGAGCCAGTGAGCACCGGGTGCGATTACGTGAAGACCCTGCATAGCCACCAGGCATCCGAAGAACCAGACCGGAGGGGAAGGTGTTGTCATTTCTGAGTCCGGATGCGGTCGCGAAAGCGTTGCCGGAACCTTGCCACCTTGGGATCGATCACAACCTGGCAGTACTGCTGACCTGGGTTGCTACGATAGTAATCGGTGTGATACGACTCGGCAGGCCAGAACTCAGACAGGGGCTCGATCTCGGTGACCAGGGGATCTGAATAGTGACCCTCCGCCGCCACCTCTCGCGTCACCGCCTCGGCAGCTGCACGCTGCGCCTCCGAGTGATGGAGTATTACCGACCGGTACTGGGTACCGGAGTCGGCCCCCTGACGATCTTTGGTGGTCGGATCGTGAATAGCGAAAAACACCCTGAGTAGGTCCTCGTAGTCCAACACTTCTGGGTCGAAGCGAACCTGCACAACCTCGGCGTGACCGGTTCCTCCGCCGCACACTTGCTGATACGTGGGGTGGGATGTCGACCCCCCCGCATAGCCGGAACGGACCGACTCCACTCCCGCGAGTTCCTGGAACACCGCCTCCAAGCACCAGAAGCAACCTCCCCCCAGCGTCGCCTCTTCACTCTTCCCCGTCATTGTCCACCTCCAAGACGAGCGTGGTCGATTCGTTCGGTCAGGAGCTGCTGCGCCAATCGGCGCTTTCCGCGAGCGGCGACTGGGATTAACCTGAGTTGTCCAGGCTCGTCCTAGTGTATGTGACGAGTCGCAGTCGCGCGTCGCGTCCTGAAGGAGATCCCCCTTGGGTAACAAGCTCCCCGTGTTCTACAACTGCGCCAACTGCCCCGGCTATTGCTGCACGTACCACCAGATCCCCGTCTCGAGCGCGGACATCCGGAGGATCGCTCGACGCTTCGAGGTGGACGAAGACGTAGCCCGCACTCGTTTCACCAAGCCAGCAGAGGACGGGAAGGGAAGGGTGATGCGCCATCGCGAAGACGAGATCTTCCAGACCGCCTGCCGGTTCCTCCACCCGGAAAAACGCCGTTGCACAATCTACGAACACCGGCCCCATGCCTGCCGCTCCTACCCAGGCACCCCCCGGTGCGGCTACTACGACTTTCTCATGGCGGAGCGCAATCGGCAAGAAGAAGATGACCTCGTCGTCGCAGCTTGGGTGGCCGACACCTGAGGCTAGGTCGGCCAGACCCCCCTAGCTTGCCGATTTTGGCCTTTCACCGTCGCTTCGTCCCAGGCCTTTTGGGACCGATGAGTTTTTCTATCCAGCGGACGATCACGCTCGTCAATTCTTCGATGACCATCGCGTCGGTGCGTCCGGATCGCTTTGGAACGTGAAAACCATGGTCAGCGCCCTCGACCACATGCAGCGCTGCCCGCGAAAGATCTCCACACACACCGCGCATGAGCTCGAGGTCGGCCAACGCGTCGCGGGTGCCCTGGAGGAAGAGCATCGGCACCGGCACCTCATCAAGGTGTGCAGCCCGCTCCCTGCCAGGGGGTCGACCCGCACCGTGCAACGGGAAACCTAGGAGCACGATCCCGCGTACATTCAGACCCGCTTCAGCTGCCGCCGCTCGCGACGTCATGCGGCCACCCATGGACTTCCCGCCAGCAAATAGAGGGAGATCGGGAGCAGCCGCGGCCCCCGCTGCGACGGCGGACCGGACAGTAGCTTCGAGCACTGCCGGCCGGTCAGGCCGCCGCCTTCCCGCCTCAACGTAGGGGAACTGGTAGCGCAGCGTTGCCACCCCATGGGCGGCCAGCCCTTCCGCGGCCTGCGTCATGAACACGTGCTCCATCCCAGCTCCAGCCCCGTGCGCCAGAACAACGAGGGCACGAGCGCCGGCAGGGCTAAGCATCAGCGCCCCTACTTCACCCCGCTCTGGAGTGGCGACGAAGCGGATCGGTTGAGCGTCCATCGGCCTCCTCTACCCGCCGCGGTGCCTAATCAAAAATAGCGACGCGTAATCCAGTGGGTGCCCCACAAGCCGGCACCGGTCCCCACCATTGAAAGGACGAAGGCGATGAAAAAAGATATCGGCGCCCCTAGGTACCACCCGACATACGCCCCTATGGTCATGCCGATAAAATTCAGCAGCTTGCTCATAAGCACTCCTGAACTGGTAGCGAGGGAAGTACACGGGACATCACTACCGCTCAACCCGTCAGCTCGGCAGCCAAGGCTCGGGCCCTCGCCAGCCGCCCAGGGATGCCTGGACGGCTCTCCCAGTTTGCCGTCACGTGCAGGCCCGGGGGAAGGCACAGCCCGTCGAGTGCGGCCCAGGAGCGATCCCACGCCGGCATCTCTTCACGTGCTACCGCGAGAGGTCTGCTTTCGTACCCCGTGCACACCCGGAACTCCTCAACCGCGAGGCGCGCGAGCGCGTCGTCGTCTCGGGTCACAACGTCCGGACGTGAGCCGCCGCCGAGGTAGACCGTGTAGACGTTAGTGCGACCGAACAGACTGTCGTTGAACGTCACCCCGCGAAGAGCGAGTGGCTCAGCGAGGGACACCTGGAAGCCCAGGCCCGACAGCTCCGTCTCTGCGTGTAGATGGACGACGCTGAGCGGATTGTAGCGCAGGCGCGAGAGGCGCTGAGCGACCTCTTGTGACAGGGGCTGCATAAGGCGGGCTGCGACGGGGGCGGGCACGGTGAGCACCACTGCGGACGCTGCGAGCGTCTCTGTGGCCGTCTCCACCAACCACCCTGCTCCCCTCCGTAATAGAGCACGCACCACCGTCCCGGTCCTCACCCGCGTTCCTAGTGACGCCGCGAGCGAGGCTGGTAGCGTCTCCATTCCATCCTCGAACGAACAAGCAGTGGGCGGCGCGATGCGGCCGCCCGCCCGTAGGAGCTTCATCACGAGGCTCCGTCCCACACCGAACTCCCGGAGAACGTGCTGGAGCGAGAGACCCACCACCATGTCGGCGGGGTCCGAGCCATAGAGTCCGCCGTAGAGCGGGCCGACCAAGGTCTCGTACACCTCTCGGCCGGCCTTGCGGGTAAAGTAGCGGGCGACGCTCTCCTCGGGATCGGGACCCCCAGTGAACGGCTCTAGCGCGAGCCGAACCTTGGCGGCTGCGCTCACGATGTCCGAGGTCAGGAAGTCTCCTATCGTGAAGGGGACCCGCCGCAGGCGACCCCCGCGGTACACGAACAGATCACGGCCGGGATGCGCGAGCACGAGCTGGGCGCTGAGCCCCAACTGTTCGATCAACTCGGCCATCCCCCGGGTCAGCCGCGTCCGCTGGGGACCCCAGTCCAGCAGGTGCCCGTCGACCCAGCCGCTCCGTATCACTCCTCCCACCCGCTCGTCCGCCTCGAGAACGACGAAGTCAGCGCCACGGGTGGCCAGCTCACGACCGAGGGCCAGCCCCGAGATCCCTCCCCCGACGACGACGATCACCGTGGGATCACCTGGCCCGGAGAGCAGGTACGGACGATGGTGAAGAGCCTCGCTAGAGGAGCCGCCGCAACGAGAGGCGGCCGCATCGTGTAGAAGAATGAGCGGTTTCGGCGGGCCGCCGAACGACCGGGCGGGGCCCTCCATGGTGCCATCGGGCGCCGGTCGAGGCAAGGTCCATGGGCCCATCTCCGAGAGGCTGGAAAACGTGAATCGACGCGTCGATCAAGGCCCGGAAAACGACCCAGGTCGCCCCATAGGGCCTCGCTATTCCTCGCTCGAGACCCTGAATGCAGTCGTGGCGGCCTGCCGGAAATGCCCGCGCCTGGTTGCTTGGCGCGAACACGTGGCTCGCACTCGCCGTGCTTCCTACGCGGACCAGGAGTACTGGGGACGACCCCTCCCGGCCTTCGGCGATCCCAAGGGCCGCTTGCTGATCGTGGGCCTCGCTCCCTCCGCCCACGGGGCGAACCGCACCGGACGGATGTTCACCGGAGACCGATCCGGGGATTGGCTTTACCGCGCGCTCCACCGAGCGGGCTTCGCCAGCCAGCCCCACTCGGTATCCAACGTTGATGGGCTCGTGCTGAGTGATTGTCTGATCACCGCAGCGGTCCGTTGCCCCCCTCCAGGAAATCAGCCGCTCCCGATGGAGCGGGCGAACTGCCAGCCCTACTTGGAAGCAGAGCTAGACCTTACCCCACGCGTAAGCGTGATCGTGGCACTTGGTGGCTTCGCCTGGACCCACTTGTTCCGGGTGCTTGCAGGGCTCGACTGGACCGTGCCCAAGCCGCGCCCCCGATTCGCGCACGGTGCTACGGGAGAGACACATCGCCCGCTTCCACACGGGGGTGCTCCGGTGGCGCT
>Ga0310121_10002688_pt1 | contig 16675 bp, 13 predicted proteins | sample CB27_Tmax_986_MG_FD_203504 | JGI IMG/M metagenome (GOLD analysis project Ga0310121, IMG submission 203504) | Marine microbial communities from Western Arctic Ocean, Canada - CB27_Tmax_986 | ecosystem: Environmental > Aquatic > Marine > Oceanic | place: Canada: Western Arctic Ocean | collected...
TCAACCTATAGTAATGCTCTAGGTCAACGTGGGCGAAGCAAATGCGAAAAAATCCTGGAGTCCGTTAAGTGTAAGGGTTTTCTTTTGATCTTTGTAAGTATATTCAATAGTATGCTTTAAACTGGGGATTGTCTCAAGAAAAGAATTCATCTTACTCAAATCCTCAGTAGACATCTGTTCAACGAATTTTATCTGTTCTTGTTTTGTAGCATCCTTAAACGGAAAAGCCTCGTCATCTTTATAGATTGTATCAATCAAACGAGCAATTATATTGAACATTCTCTCTACTTCTGACTTCCCGCTAATAGATTTCAGTTCATTCAATAGACCTAAATTTGGATAACTCATCTCAAGGGTTGTATCTTCTCTTAGTTTAATGATGTTGTGATCTTTAGGAACATCAATATTGATTTCGTTAAGGTTTAACGTAATTTCAATATAGTCATCCTCTGTTGGTTTCTTTTCTTCCTTCTTCAGTTCCTCTGATCGTTCTGGTGGAAGAAATTTAATTGTCGAAACATCATCGACTGACCGTATTCTTAACTGAACCATCAGATATTCAAGGTCGAAGGTTGCAAGTTTCTCAACATTGATCCTTGTAGTTAAAATACAGTCCTTTAAAATCTTAATGATAGCATTATACATCTGCTCCTCATCTTCACTCTCAATCGCCATCAATAGAATCTTTTGTTCTTTAGCTAAGAACGGTCGGATTCGAATTTTCTTTCGGGTTGATGGTAATTTAATTTCATACTCAGGTACAGATAATGTAGGTAGTGGCATGTTATAATCATCCTTTCTTAATGATATTATTGTGGCGGCTTTGGTATTTCCTTTGTCGCCTCCTATAGTTTTATAAAGTTACATGTTTCAACTATGAAACCTCATCCGGCCAGGTCAACCCCGGCTCCCGCATCTACGGCTCCCGCATCTATATCAAGTTCACTAATCTTAGTCCCTCTAATATCTCGGCCAGTCTTGCTAGTGCTTGCAAGCTCTACGGGTAACCATTTACGATATGCAAATGTTACGCTTAATTTATGTATTGTGTTTTCTTGTGAATGATCAAGTGTTAGTTCTGCTATACTCATAGGAAAAGCCTCGATCAGTTTAATTGCGTATGGAGAACTATCCTGTGTAGTTAGTTGTCTTACCTCAATATCACTTACAAAATCTGAATAGTAACTAAACTCATGAGTAACAGGGTCCATGATTAATGCTTGCCACAAATCAAAGTATTGCTTTTCATACATGTCACGACCTATACGAAATGTGAATGTAGCATCAGCATAGATTTGTGAGTATGGAGATTTTCGATACGGACCAAAATGCTGAACTTCTTTTGTTGCAGTTGCTTTACCGGGGAATGTTGCCCCTTCACAAGCAAAGTTAATACGTTCCCCTGTTAAAAACGGAATACCAAGACTACCAAGTCCTGTAACTCCCATTGTTGTGGAAATTACACGATCAATGGTTTCTGATAAACTTCTTTTGGGATGTATCAATCCGGGGGGTGGAGAGATAAGAACTTCAAACCGATTACTACGAGATACACCATAAGCATTCAATGATGCTATGATATTTCCCATGAATGGTGGGAAAATACTTGAACCACTGAAGGGTAAATTTTTAATAAATGGTTGTAGTTGTGACATTGTATGCTTCTCGGTAGACTAGTTTTTTCTTATAAGACGTTGACTACGCATCCAAACCTGTCTCTTATTAATTTGTCGAAATTTCTCTACAGGTAGGTGAATCGCTATTTCCCACTCATTTCCCGGCACTCTAATAATCTGTGAACGAATATGTTCTGGATCATATCTCTTTATCATTGCCTTATATGCTCTATACTTTCTTGATTTTTTCATTGTTGGATAGCGTAGCAGCAACCTGCTGTTTTCCTCTGGCGGTTGGTTGGTTGCCCATTTTATCGAATTACTCAAGAAAAGCGCCCGTGTCTTATAGTCCACATAGTGAAAGTTCAACCCAAGAAACGATCCATTTTTGTAAATCTTTAGTAAATAGATAAGAGGAAATCGGTCCCAATATGATAAATCACGCTTTCCTTTGGGATTATAAAAGAACATATAGAATCGTCCACGAAACCTTTGCTGTCTTCGTCTATCTGCATCTTTCAAAATCTCTTTTCTAATAGCACCATCTGCCTGAAATTTAGGTCTTAGTATACGCCGCTTTAATTCAAACCACTCGAATGCCTCCTTTGAAAGAGACTCTCGATTTGTTGCTGCAAATTCTTCTGATATGTTATCAAAAAATGTCTTCTTCTTAGCCATTGCTTTATTTATACGCTGACAAGTCTTTTTCTGTTAGTACAATAAAACTCCAACCTTGCTTATTTGCGTACTGTTCGGCTGCTTGCCATTTGGCTTTATTGATTGACCATGTTGCTAAATCTCTTGCATATCGTTTTCTTTGTTTCCAATGCGCACCTTCCTTTAAGATTGGAGCTTTACACTGCTGTGATGACTTGATTTCAACCAGCTTTTCCTCTATTTCTTGCTTATTATTTTTGTACCTGATAAAGAAATCTACGAAATATCGATGTCGCCTATTATCAACTGGAGAGATATACGGAATCGCTAATTCTTCACTAGCCCAGTTCATTACATTTGAATGTCGGTCTAAGTATGACATGAAGCGATATTCGAGCCAACTTCTATAAATAATGTTTTGTGGGTTCCCTAAGTATTTACTTGGTTCTTTGGGACGAAAGCGGCCTTTATAAGACATTAAAGTTCCAATATAAATAAGTTGTAATTCCCCTGTATATTTAGTGAGACACAGCTATGGCACAAACACTTGATCCTTCACAAGCACAAGGTAAGTCTGGAAAAAAGACTGTTGCAACAATTGCTGCTGAACACTCTAAGTATGATTTTCAACAATTGATTTATCCTTTAGAACTGGAAAACGATCCGGGTCTTGGTCATTATATCATCTTTTATATTAACGAATCTTCAGGATCGAGATTTAAAACAAGCCTCCAAGAAACAACAGACTTGGCAGCCGAAGGTCTTGCTGGATTAACTGGAGCGTCCTTTGAAGCAGCCACTAAAGGTGACCTAGCATCTCAAAATCAGTCAATCACAAGGCGCAAATTAGGATTAGATAGAACTACTGTGCGATCTAAACGAGCAATTATACTCTATATGCCAGCACAACTATCCACTACGTATGGGTTTCAATATGAAGATACGGATCTATCTGGGGCTGTAGCGTTGACGGGTGCAACTTCGGCAGCATGGAATCAACTTAAAGCGATGGCTACTGGTTCTGGTGAAGTCGTTGACACAAGTGCCGCAGGAGAGATAGTTAAGATGAAAGGATTGAAAGCACTTCAGAGTGTCGCTGATACAGCAACATCTTTTGCGGGATTGGGCGGTGCAGCAGGAGTCGTGGGTGCTACATTTCGAGCAGTTACCAACCCACATATGAATGTTTTGTTTAAAACGGTTGATCCAAGAACATTCTCATATGAGTTCGATTTTATGCCAAAAAGTGAAGATGAGGCTCAAGTTGTTCATAATATTATTACAGCTTTCAAGTTCTATGCACACCCGGAACTACAGGGTGATCCTGGAAAAGCATCGTATGGTACATTTTGGACATTTCCCGGTGAATTTGAAATTGAATTTTATAGTCATGGTGTAGAAAATAAGTTCCTTCATAAGCAGGCGGTTTGTGTTTGCACAGGAATTAATGTCAATTACGCTCCTGATGGACAGGTTGCTTTACATAAATCTGCGACTTCTGGGGGTGGGTATACCACTGGAAATCCCCCTGTTCGCACAACTTTATCAGTCTCATTTAAGGAAATAGAACTACTGACCAAGGAAAGAATTGCTGAAGGGTATTAAGCTATGGCATATTTTTCAAACTTCCCAAAAATCATCTATGATTTAAACAAAGATAAGAACCGAAAGGTTATTACAGATATTTTACGTCGTGTTGCGATTCGTCAAAAAGTCAAGACAAATGCTAGTGTATTTGAAAATTATCAAACAAATGGATTGGATCGTCCAGAAATTTTAGCTGATAAAATCTATGATGATTTAGAACTCCACTGGATCATAATGATGATGAATGATGTAGTTGATCCTTTCTATGATTTTGCATTAGATGATCAGAGTATGGAAACAATTATCGATACGAAATATCCTGGACAAGCTTTCTTTTTGAATGATGGTTTAACAGACGATGCAACATACCCACACACAGATATTTTTTCTTATACCCGCGCAAGTGAACCTTCTGTTATGTTTCCCAAAGGAGCAACCTTGTTAAATAATACTCAAGGGTGGACTAATGAAGCCACAGTTTATAGGTTTAATAGAACATATCAAAGGTTAGAAGTTACAGACATTACTGGATCGTTTTCTGCTGGTGATCAGATTTTGGCAAGAGTTGGTGGTGAGACAGTAACTAGAGCAACAATAGGAAGAATCGTAACCAGTAACCCATCTGCATTACATCACTTTGAAGATTCCGATGGGAACTTTCTACCACCACTTCCAACTAGTCTTGTTGAGCCAATCACAAAGAATTTGAAAGAGTACATAGACAGATTTAAAAAGCCTATTCCTATACCAGAGGAGTCTTCGAGTGTAGTAACAAATAGAGGCTATGAAGATTCTCTCAACGAAGCGAAACGCGAGATCAAGCTACTTTCTCCAAAATTCGTTTCAATAGTAAAGCAGGAATTTGAAGAATTGATTAAACAATAACATACAATGGCTGATAATCAAAATAAATTAGAGCAAGTCAACTCGGTTGATATCGATAAGTTAACTATTACGACACAAGATGGAACAGAGTTTGATCTTCGATCTGTCTTTGGTGTAATTAACATCTTTGAGGATATCTTCAGCAACACTCTATCTGGAAATATTCTGATTACAGATGGAAGTAATTTTGTCAGTCGATTTGCAATTAGTGGTCGAGAACGTCTGCATATTAGATGGAGAACTCCAGGTCGTGAATCATTTACTGATATGACATTTCAAGTTTATAAGATATCTGGTCGAAGTCCAGTTTTAGAACGAGTTAAATTTTATACGTTTCATTTTACATCTCTTGAAGGAATTAAAGATACTATTACTCGTATTGATCAATACTATAACGCACCAATTGGAAAAATTGTTGAGGATGTCTTCAATAACTATCTACGAAATGAGGATATTCCTAAAGAGTTGATCGATATAGGGAGAACAAGAGACAATGTTGCTGTCACAGTTCCTGGATGGAATCCATTAAAGTTGATTAACTGGTTATGTAAACGCGGTGTTTCAGAAACATACAGAAATTCAGATTATTTTTTCTATGAAACGATCAATGGTTTTCATTTAATGTCATTAGGTTCATTAGCACATCGTCCAGTTGTAAAAGAATATATTCAATCTACAATGCCTGTTCGTTCTACGGAAGATCGTCGTGTGCGTGAACTCGACACAGAGTTTCGTACATATGAAGACTTCACAGTTCATGATTCATTCAATACATTTCAACATACACAAAACGCATCCTTTGCCTCAAGATTGATAACACATGATCTTGTTACCAAAAAAATAGAAGAACACACATATGACTATTTAAAACGAACAGATATTAATAATTATCATAAGCCCGGAAACCAATCTCACATGGAACCTTATCCCATGTTAGCAGAAGGTGACATGCTTACAAAGCAAGCAAAGATCAATACATTTTTCTATCCAAAACACAAAAATCTTCATAATGGATTTAAAAATAATCATGCAGAGGATTGGTTGCAGGAACGAAAGTCAAATCTGAATCTAATGGGACATGTAAAATTATCATTAACTGTTCCAGGAGATACGGGAGGTCCAGGTAGATCTAGAGAGGTTGGTGATGTTGTTATAGTACAATGTCCATCTATAGAGTTTGATCAACCAGAGTTTGAAGCAGACCCCTATCTAAAGGGAAAGTATATGATTACTGCTATTCGTCATATGATCAGTCTTGATGATTATAAACTTAAATTGGAAGTTTCAAAGGACTCATTACCATCACCAATTCCTACAAAAAACGTAGAAGCTGATGTTACACCATCGAGTAAGGGGTATAGGAATGAAGTTTCCGCAGCACCAGATGGTGGTGGACCCCCCGCACCACGACGCAAACGACGACGCGGACCAGATTGGTCCGCTAACGTAGCGGAGGGGCAGGAGGGCGACGATGACGCACTCGACTAGCAGGAGGCTCCCTATTGTCTGATATGATTTGGTATGGTGTTGTGGAAGACCGTAAAGACCCACTAAAATTGGGTCGCTGCCGAGTCCGCATACTTAAACATCATACAGCCATTCGAGGAAAACTGCCAACTCAACATCTTCCTTGGGCATATCCAGCACAACCAATTACCTCTGCTGCAATGAGTGGTGTTGGTCAGACCCCCTTGGGCCCTGTTGAGGGAACGTGGGTGATTGGATTTTTTCGTGATGGGAACGAGGCACAGCAACCAGTTTTCTTTGGTACTCTAGCTGGGATTCCAGAAGAGCTAGCCGATATTGGAAAGGGATTTAATGCTCCTACTGATCCGCGAGATAAGACTGGAACAAAGCCAAGGTTTCCAAGAAAGGATCATCTTAACGAACCAGATACAAATAGACTAGCACGAAAGGAAAATCTTGAGGAAACAATTTTATACAGAAGGGAGAAGCTATTAGACTCTGACGTTGCTATTGCTAATAGTAGCAAAACATTCTCAGAACCCGACTCTTCTTATCATGCTGAGTATCCCTATAACCATGTCTATGAATCTGAATCAGGACACATATTTGAAGTTGATGATACTGAAGGAGCAGAACGACTTCACAGATATCATAAAGCGGGAACTTTTGAAGAGATTCGACCAGATGGATCGAGAGTTCTTAAGATTGAAGGAAAAGATTATACGATCATAATCAAAAATAAGCATGTGCATATTAAGGGCAATGCTTATGTAACAATCGATGGAGACTTGCGTGAGTTTGTTAAGGGAAACGTAAATCGAGAAATTAGTAAGAATCTGACTGAGGTTATTGGAGGCACTGTTAAAAGAACAATTGGTGGTAATGAGGAAGTACGTGTTGGTGGTAACTATAATCGTGCTGTAGCAAAAAATATTTTCGTTGATGCTACTAGTGGAATGATGACGCTTCGCGCGACTAAGAAGGTTGGTATTGGATCTCATGATGATCTTACACTAGAGGGAAAGAATGTTACAATAAAAACAGGAGGGGAGTTCAATATTATTGGTGGTAGTAGCTTCTCTCCTTCTGGGTTTAAGTCAAACGTAGACACCAGTATCACATCCGCTACTGGTGCGCTAGGTGATTTAAAAAGTTCATTACCTGCAATGCAGGCAAGTGGAATTGAAGATACATTGAAACCAATCTCTGAAGCACCAGAATTTGTTAAGTCTAAAGGTGTTGAAGCTCTTAATGAAACTTTTGGTACTGAAGTGGCAAAAGAAATACGTGAGGGATCACCCAAATCATATGACAAACTGGTTTCAGCCATTGCAGAGGGAGATGTTGATGCGTTGGTTGCTACAGGCGCGACTTTAGATTCCGTGCAGGCTGGTGTTGATGATCTTTTAAAGTCCTCGCAGGCTGCTGTTGATAATTACACAAGTTCTGTAGATAAGTGGACGAAGGGGAAAGTCTCGGACATTAAGAATGGTGATGTTGATGTATTGGTTGCCTCTGGTATAGATTTAAAAACCGCGCAAACCGCCGTCGATAAGTTTTCAGATATCTCAATAAACACAATAGAAAAGAAAATTACCAACACAACAAAATCTCTTAGAGAAGACTTAACACCTTCATTAGATAACTTTACAATTGATTTTGATCAGAATGTAGAGGATGGTCTTTTAAGCTATCGTCCAGATTTTGGAAATGAACTTAAAGGAGAGATGTTTACTTCTATAGAATCAGCCCAAGCCTCTGTTACTGCAAAGTTGGAACCTCTTACACAACAATTTACAGATACATTTGGCTCAGTTAGTGGTACGCTAAATGCCTCCATAACTAATGCTTTGGGTAATGTTACAAATCCAATTGACGATATTAAAACAAAGCTTTCTCAAACCAAAACTCAGATCACTTCATCTATCAACAACACTTGGGATTTTGCTGGTTCGCTTGATACGCATGTAACAGGGTTGATGCATACGCACGCAGGACATACAGACTTTACACGGATATAATTATGAGTTTTCCTTCTAAATTAATACAGAAAGATGTTGGACTGTCTGGAAAGCGATTAGCTATCTTTAAGATGATTCAAGATAAAAAAGCATTTGTAAATCATTTGACTGTTCCTATTAGTACAGCTAAGAATAATTTGGTTGCAGCTAGAGAAGACCTTGACACGTTTAGCTTACCGATCTTTGGAGAAACAGCTAATGATAATATCACATCAACGGAAATAGGTGTTCTACAAAGTCAAATCAATACTACTATTTCAATACTCAATACACTAAAAATACACACAGATCGACTGAGTGGTGTAACATATGATAATTCGGAATCTGATCCACAATTTAAAGAGTTGTTCTATGTGGCTAGGGCCCATGCACAGATTCAATGTACACTCGGTATCGATGTTGATGCGTTTGATGAAATCTTTGGTAGTCAGGTACTTCTAGATGATTTGATAGATAATTTATCTGTATACGCTGACACAATTGTCGATGATATTGATGATGCAAGATTAGCTGAACATAGATCAAGTTCTAGCTCCAGGACCAGTCATGATTTCCAGGGGGAAAGTATCAGTAGCCTTAGCAGCACCTCTGACTATGCCAACAGTTCCACTTCTAGTATCGAAACATATAGTACCAGCTCTGATAGTACTTTATCTTCCAGTAGTACCTTAGCATACAGCACTTCATCACTATCAAGCTTATCATCACTTGGTTATGACATCACTAGTACTAGTTCAGCCGCAACTACGAGTTCCTCTAGCAGCAGTCTTTCCAATTCTAGTCCAAGCTCTACAGATTTAAGTCCAAAGGCAGTTCTGTATGAAATAGTAAATAGGTTAAATCAAGATACTAATACAATTCAAACTCGTATTGATAACGATAAGTTAACATATGATCTCGCCCGTGATACTATGGTTGATATGGAACTGGCAGGATTTGTCGATAGTGCAAGACAAACATCAGACCATTTTCGATGGTTGATCAAAAATAAGATCGGAACAGGTGGCTCAACTGGATTAGGAATTTTGATTTTAAATGAAAGCTCTAGCTCTAGTTCTTCAAGTAGCTCCAGTTCTTCAAGTATCTCCAGTTCCTCTAGCTCCAGTTCAAGCTCTAGTCCTAGTACAAGTTCTTCTAGTTCAAGCTAAATAGGTTAATGTAATGGCAACAAATAGATACATAGACCTCGATCTTGATTTTAAAAAGCATCCCGTCACAAAGGACATTGTAGTTCTGAAGGATGAGAATGCTGTCAAGCGTGCATTGAGAAATCTTGTACTTCTGAATCACTATGATGTTCGATTTCATCCAGAAATTGGAACTGGGGTCAGAGCATTACTATTCGATATCGTAAGTCCTGCACATTCAATTAGTTTGCGAAAGGTCATTAGTGATGCCATTAAAAACTTTGAACCACGGGTAGAGCTAATCGATGTTCAAGTTGTGGCTCGATTAGCACATAACGAATATGAGGTAACGATTCGATTTAGAGTGATTAATACACAAGAGCCAGCAACATTAACACTAGCATTGCAGAGGATTCGTTAAATGGCAACTCAACCAACAATCTCTATTTCTGATGTTGAATTTGATGATATCAAAGATAGTTTAAAGAATTATTTACGATCACAAGATGAGTTCGTAGATTATGATTTTGAGGGAGCGGGTCTTAGTATTTTGCTAAACATTTTAGCATATAATACACACTATATGGCATACTATATAAATATGCTTGCAAACGAATCATTTCTTGATAGTGCGCAAGTCAGAAATTCTATTGTATCACATGCCAAGCATGTTAATTATACCCCACAATCAAGACGCGCTGCCGATGCCGTAGTAAATATAACGGTTACACCAATTCTCGGTGATGAACCCAGTAGCATTACAATTCCAAAAGATAGTATGTTTACAGCATCGAAGGATGGTACTAGCTATGTTTTCTATAATCGCTCATCTCTTATAATCACAAAAGACAGTGATGATAACTATATCTCAACAGGTGCAACAATTACGGAAGGTACTCCACTATCCTTCATCTATACAGTTAATAACCAAGACCCAGATCAAAAATTCATCATCCCAGAAAATACAGTAGACACGACATCTTTGATAGTTAAGGTAATACCAACCTTAAATGATGTTAATGATCCAGAAACGATCTATTCTTTATCTACCGACTTAACTACACTAACATCGACATCTCAAGTCTATTTCCTTCAAGAGGTGGATGGGGGAAAGTTTGAGGTGGTGTTTGGTGATGATGTAATTGGAAAGAAACCAGCAAGTAATCAACTTATCTTTCTCGATTATATGACAACTAATGGTCTGCTTGCTAATAATATTGGTTCTGCTGACACTCCCAATACGCCAACATTTAGTGCAACCGTAGACGCTGAATATACATTCGATGGTCAAGGCAAATTTACATCGGATGTTGACGTAGAAGTATCAAGCGCATCATTTGGAGGAGCAGTTGCAGAATCTAATGCATCAATTCGATTCCTTGCACCAAAAGCTTATGAAGCACAGTCTCGTAGTGTAACCGCACTCGATTATCAGACAAATATTATTGATGCTTTTCCTGATGCCGAGTCTGTGATTGCGTGGGGAGGCGAAGATAATGATCCTCCAATCTATGGAAAGGTATTTGTATCTGTTAAGCCAAAGAGTGGTGTTATCCTATCAGATGCAGCTAAAGATGATATCATTAACAACGTATTGAAACCAAAGAATCTGGTTACAGTTATTCCAGAGATTGTCGATCCAGACTTTACATATATCCTACCAACTATCGAAGTGATCTATGACAGTAGACTAACCACAAAAACAAGTGCGACTTTGGTAACGAATGTTACCAATACGATTAAAAATTATAATAATACGGAACTTGAAAAATTTGAAAAGACACTACGATACTCTAAGTTATTAAAAGATATTGATGATACAGATACGGCAATTCTGCACAATAGAACAGCAATCAAGGTACAGAAACGATTTAAACCAGATACCAGCAATAGAGCAACATATACGTTCAAATTTAACAACGCATTTTTCCACACCGATGATGGTTGTGCAACAATTGTGTCAAGTACTGCATTTACAATTCTAGATAATTCTGCTGTAGCTGTTACGGCATATCTTGATGATGACGGCAATGGAAATATTCGTACATATAAGATCGTAAAGAACGTGAATACAATCATCAATGCTACAGCAGGAACGATTGATTATATTAAAGGAGAAATCATACTAAATGATTTTGCACCTTCGGCTTTTGTTGGTGACGAACTAAAGATTACAGTTACACCAAGACAATTTGATGTAAAACCAGCTAGCAGTCAAATTCTTATTATCGACGAAACAGATATTGCTGTTAGTGCAACCGTAGAACGTGATCCTGATAAAGATCAAGTATCAGGAACACCATTCCCATTTAGCTTACAATCCTAATGCCAGAGTTTTTTGACAAACGTATATCACCGCTGATTAACCAGCAAGTGCCTGATTTTGTGGCTGCTGATCATGGTACATTTGTATCGTTCGTAAAGGCATACTATGAGTGGATGGAGCAAGAGGGAAAGCTTCAAGAAGTTGTTGGTGATTTTGACAAGTATATCGATATTGATGATACGGTTGATAGTTTCGTGGAGTACTTCCATAGAAACTTTATGTCAAATATTCCCAGAGATCTATACAGCGAAACGAAGGCTAATGAAATAACGGCTGTCAATAAACGAACTCTATTAAAGAAAATTCGAGAGTTCTATAGAGCCAAGGGAACAGAAAAGTCTATTGAGTTTTTATTTCGTATTCTCTACAATACTGATATTGATATTATTACACCGGGAAAGTCTCTTCTACGAGCATCAGATGGTCGTTGGATAACTCCAACATCAGTCAAGATTCGATTAATGCCGGGTCAGGACATTTCAGAATTAGTAACACAACGAATTATTGGACAAACATCAAACGCTACAGCAGTTGTTGATAAGATCATCTACTATGATATTAAGGGTGTTCGTATTGGAGAAATATTTATTACTCCAGACAAAGCCACGGGAACCTTTACAAAATCATTTAGTGAAACAGGATTGCCCACATCAAGTAGTAGCTCATCAACTAGTAGCATCGCAACATACAGCACCAGCTCCAATAGTACTTTATCTTCCACCTCTGCATTGGATAGTTCTACTTCTAGCATCGAAACATACAGTACCAGCTCCGATAGTACTTTATCTTCCACCTCTGCATTGGATAGTTCTACTTCTACCATAGAAACATACAGTACCTCATCATCATTAACTACGTCAAGTTCTCTGACGTTTTCCAGCATATCATCATCTTCTTCTATTGTGACGAACTCTTCCTTAAGTAGTAGTAGCCGTAGCAGTCTATCAAGCTCCAGTCTTTCAAATTCTTCAAGCTCACCTAGCTCCCTCTCTAGCATCGCAACATACAGCACCAGCTCCAATAGTACTTTATCTTCCACCTCTGCATTGGATAGTTCTACTTCTAGCATCGAAACATATAGTACCAGCTCTAGTGGTAGTACACTATCTTCAAGTAGTACTACTGAAGTGTTGCAAACGAGTTCCTCCAGTAGCTCTAATAGTAGCTCTAGTACCGACATATACAGTACCAGCTCCGATAGTACTTTATCTTCCACCTCTGCATTAGATAGTTCTACTTCTAGCATCGAAACATACAGTACCAGCTCGGCCGGTACTCTTTCCTCTTCCTCCAGTTTTTCAAGTTCATCTGAAAAACAGTATATGGGAGAAACGGTCGAGGGACCATCAACAATTGCTCTAACAAATGTAACAGGAATATTTAAGGGCGGCGAAAGTGTTTCTAATGCAGATGAAACAAAAACAGGAACGGTTGTTAGTTGGGATACAGGCACAAAGATTCTTGTAGTAGATGTTGATATTCCAGGAACTGCATTACGATTTGCACAGGATGATGTGATCTCTACCACATCAGCCAGTGGTACAGTTGTATCGGTTTCCGTTATTGATCTTATGCTTGATATCTTGTTTACTGGTGTTGATATTAGCTCAAGAGGTTCTGGTTATAACATCAATGATAAATTCGATATCAGCGGTGGTACTGGAGCTTCAGCAAAGGCTGTTGTATCTAACCTAAGTAGAGGTCAAGTTACAGATGTAACAGTAACATCAGGTGGTTCTGGGTATACTCAAGGTGAGCGATTAATTTTTAATAATTCAGGTACGGGGGGTTCTGGTGCATCAGGATTTATTAATGTTGGTGTAGCCAATACGGTCACACTTGATTCTGCACCCAGTAGTCCTATTGTTGTTGGTGATTTAATAGAAACAGATTCAAGTGGTAAACATGCTGAAGTCTTCCAGTGGAATGCAACAACCAGAGAGTTGGTGCTTGTTGATGTAAACTTTACATCAACACTAAGTACTAGCTCTAGTTCAACATCAGAAACTTCAAAACAATACTCAAGCACTTCCACTAAATCGTCTTCAAGTTCAAGTTCCTCTTCAAGCTCCTCTGTTTCAAAATCAAGTAGTAGCACATCCACGCGGAATAGCTCCAGCAGTACCACTTTGGAGACAACTTCAGGTAGCTTCACATATAGTACCAGCTCTCCTAGTTCCCTCAGCAGTTCCAGTAAGAGTAGTCTTAGCAGTAGCAGTAGTAGCTTTAGCAGCCTTAGCAGTCTTAGCAGTACTAGCCTTAGCAGTCTTAGCAGTACCTCTACGCACATATCGTACAGTACTAGCAGTAATGATCTTACTAGTGCTAGCACGCAGAGTTATAGCAGTCTTAGCACTGACACTAGTGCTAGTGATACCAGTCTTAGTACTGGTGGGACAAGTAGCAGTCTTAGTAGTCCCTCTAGTGTGCATTCATTCAGTACCAGCTCCACTAGTCTAGAAATTTCCACCAGTTCATTCTCACATCTAAGCGCATCCTCTAGTTCAACTTTAGCTTCAGAAACCTCTAGTAAGAGCAGCAGTTCTAATTCATCATCAAGCTCTTCTAGTAGTTTAGATGGATGTCTGATGGATACTGATGATACAATTCTTGGAGCAACGGTTGGATCAGCAGTGTGTGCAGAAGGATTCATCACAAGCATAACTCTTAGCTCTCGTACTATTGGTGACTTTGCAAACGATCCAGATGGTGATGGAGAATTGGATGATCCAGATATTCCTGGTGGAAAATTAAAAACCAATTGTTTACTGTATGAGAGACTTCCTATCGTTACGGTTAATACTATAAATGGAAGTAGTGCTGTATTAGCTGTAGTGGGTGATGGTGTTGGTGGTGTTGATAAAATTAAAGTTCTTAACTTTGGAGCAATCTATAATGATCCACCAACTGTTGACTTCAGTAATATTGGAAATGGAGACTGTATCGGTACAGCAGAAATTGGTGTGGTTGCAGATTACTCAGGATTCTGGAAAACCACAGACGGAAGAATAAGCTCTGATAAGGTGCTACAAGACAACTTGTATTATCAGGCATTCTCTTATGTAATTAAGTCAGATCAGTTGATCAGTGACTATGCTACGACACTAAAAAAATTAGCCCATCCGGCCGGACTTGCTTTTTTTGGTCAGTTCTTAAAGAGTGTATGTATTGATTCATCAAAGGTAGAAATGGATGGTGATCCATATACTTGTAGACAGCCAATTATTCAAGAGTATCGAAATTACGAGATTCGATCTACGGAAGCACCCTACCCTATTGATCCTGGTGATGGACTCCCCCGTCCTAAGCCCCATCCCAATTCACAAGATAATAGGAATATCCCCGCTGGAGTAGCATTTAAGGATATTAAACTAAGAGACTTTATGCCGTTATGCGCGCCCGCAGGTGGATGTCCAGAAAATTCATCAAGCTCCAGTTCCAGCGAATCGAATTCAAGCAATTCATCACTGAGTTCTTCCAGCACCTACGATAAATAATGTACAGGAAAAATTATGGCTTGTAATATTATTACCCCAAAACATAAAACTACTAATGGACAGAATTTTATTTCTGCACTAGATAGCGATCAACTATACTTTTTTATCGGTAGAATAGAAACATGGGGGGGTTCAGATGTCGCTCCCAGTGCAGCACCAACATTTTCTGTTGATGATGAGTTTACTTCTTGGCGTAAGATATATGCTTTAAAACGAATCACAACCGATGATATCAGTTTAGTTACCAAGCGATTTAATTGGACAAGTGGTACAGTATATGATCGATATGACCATGACGATACCGCGCTATATGGTGGTGGTGACGCTGGTGGACCAAAAGATTTCTATGTTCTGGAAACTACAAATGATCGAGTATTCAAGTGTCTAAACAATGCTAGTGGAGCAACTTCAACCAATAGACCAGAAGGTACTGAAAGCTCTGGCGTATTCAGTGGATCAAGTGATAGTTATAAGTGGATTTTTCTATATGATTTAACCGATGCACAAATAAAATTTCTGACAAATGATTGGTTACCAGTTCGTGAATTAAATTCAGATGATTTTACTCGACAATGGACTGCACAACAAACTGCTGTTGATGGTACAGTAGATATTGTTGATATTACAGCAGCAGGTTCAGGATATACAAATGGTGATTATTCAGTAGATGTAGATGCTCTAAACAGTGATGGTACAGGATTTGCAGCAACCGCAACTGTCTCTGGTGGAGCAGTTACGGCTATATTAGTTACGGCTCCCGGTAAAGATTACACACGACTTTCGATCTCTATGCCAACTGCGGCCGGTGGGTCTGATGCCACCTTTGCTCCTATCTTCTCACCAAAAGGTGGTCATGCTTCAAATGCTGTTAGAGAGTTACAGCCGCCCTCACTGATGATTCATGTTGAACTTCAGCAAGATGAGGGTGGGACATTCTCAACAGCTAACGACTTTCGATTTTTTGGCATCATTCGCAATCCACAGATAATCGATTCAGATACAACCTCTGACACATATAATAAACCAATCAATGCTACTGGAGAATCATATAGCCAAACCCAAGACTTAACGGTTACTTTGACAACACCTAGTACGAATTTTACAAAAGACGAAGAAGTATTTGTAGGAGCTGATTTAGCCAATTCTACAGCAAAGGGAAGGGTGGTCGAATGGAACAATACCACAAATATTCTGAAGCTGGTTGATACGTATGGATCGTTTGCTGTGGACGATACTATTAAAGATAATGGTGGTGATGGAATAACGGCTACAATTTCCAGCATAAATAGTGCTGATTTAGTACCTTATTCGGGAGATATTCTATACATAGAGAATACTAATCCCATCACGCGCGAACCAAATCAGACTGAGCAAATAAACATCATTATTAATTTTTAGGATAGACTATGCCACAAGCTACGAACCTTAATACCGACCCGTACTATGATGATTTTGATGTAGATAAAAAGTTTCATCGTATCTTATATCGTCC
>Ga0310121_10002690_pt1 | contig 16670 bp, 11 predicted proteins | sample CB27_Tmax_986_MG_FD_203504 | JGI IMG/M metagenome (GOLD analysis project Ga0310121, IMG submission 203504) | Marine microbial communities from Western Arctic Ocean, Canada - CB27_Tmax_986 | ecosystem: Environmental > Aquatic > Marine > Oceanic | place: Canada: Western Arctic Ocean | collected...
CGGCGAGCGCCGCACGCTACTCAACAGCTTGGACCAACTGCAGCGCGACGTAGACCGCAGTGGCTTGATCGATGGCATCGACCGATTCAATGCGGAAGCACTCGAAATGGTCACGGGCGAGGCAGCCCGCCAGGCGTTTGACATTAAAGCTGAAAGCGCCGCCGTGCGCGATCGCTACGGTCGCAATACTTACGGCCAGAGTGCCCTCCTGGCCCGCCGGCTGATCGAAGCCGGTGTGCGCTTCGTCACCATACACAATGGAGGCTGGGACAATCACAGCAACATCCTGCCTCGCATGCAGAGTCGCCTACCGTCGATGGATCGCTCGATCGGCGTGTTGGTCGATGACCTTGCGCAGCGTGGCCTGTTGGACGACACGATGATTTGCGTGATGGGCGAATTCGGGCGGACTCCCCGTGTAAACCGCACTGCTGGACGAGATCATTGGGGCAACGTGATGAGCGTTCTATTGGGCGGCGGCGGTCTCCGCGGCGGCCAAATCATCGGCGCCTCGAATTCCAAGGCCGAGCACCCCATTGATACGCCGCTCAAGCCCGCGGACGTGTGGGCCACCATTTACCGCGCAATGGGCGTCGACCTGGATACACACTTCTCGAATCACGCCGGCCGACCCACGCCGATCAACAACTACGGCACGCCGATCTCGCAGCTGCTATGACCGGAAATCTAAATTACCGCGGCCTGGCTGAAATGTCCGGTCAAAAGTTGTGTTTCCACATGATTTCAAGCCGGCGGCCGGACACAGGAAAATGCCCACGGCATATCTCGAATCGGTAAATCCGATTTCTCTTACTCGCCGGGCCGATAGCTCGCCTTTCCCGGGATCTCGGTCCGAATCGCCAATAGTAGTGACCCACAAGCCACATAGAGCGTGCGCAGGTCCTGGCCGCCGAAGGTGCAATTGGTGATTGTGTCTTCCGGCGTCTCGCGATAGGCCAACAGCTTGCCCTGCGGCGAAACGACGTGAATGCCAGGCCGCGTATCGAGTGTTTCGCTCTCATTGCGCAGGTTGTGGAGGCCAGCCGCCACGTACAAATTGCCTTCCGCGTCGATGCACATACCGTCCCCGCTGCGGCCAGGATAGAAGTTGATTAGAACGCGTTCGTTCCTGAGCCGCCCGTCCGTACCAAGATCGTAGGCCCGAATGTCGCGATGACGATCGGGATTGGGATCCGCCTCGATCAGATACAAAGTCTTTTCATCCGGCGAAATCACGATGCCGTTCGGCATATGAATCTGGGGCCACGCCAGGACCTGATCTACCGTACCGTCAGGATCAATTCGGTACACGGCATTGACGTTCCCTTTCGTCGGATCTTCGCCACCAGGACGCGAAGTGAAGTAGACTCGTCCCTGTTTGTCCAGGCACAGATCATTAGGTTTTGCGAATCGAAAACCATTGAATTGGCTGGCCAGCACTTCGATCTGTCCGGTTTTCAAGTCGCTGCGGGTGACACGGCCCGCGTCGCCTTCACAGGCCAGCAATCGCCCCGCGGGGTCAAAATAAAGCCCGTTTGCTTCGTTGGTGTTTTCGCGGAATACGGAGAGCTGCTTGGTGGCAGGATCCCACTTGAGAATCTTGCTTACAGGAACGTTTGTGAAGAGCACGTTACCGGCTCGATCGACGGCCGGACCCTCGGTAAAGACCTCTTCGTCCCGCACCTGCGCTAACACCTGGACCGGGCCCAGGAATCGGTCTGTTTCGAGATCATCATATTTGTCCGCGGCTCGCAATGGACCGCAGCGATTCAGCAGCCCGGCAGTGCAAACCGCTGCGGAGGTCCTTATCCAGGCGCGTCGGTTCATTGCTGGGTGAACTATTCTCATGACGGTCTCTCCTGACTGGTAAGATCTAAGGGCCTATCTCAGAACCACGTCGAAGCTCATCGTGTACGCTACGACTTGCACGGAAATGGAGTTTCGGGATAGTTCTAATTGGACAGCGCCACTTCAAAGGATGTTAGCATGTCGAAGTCCGTGCTGCGTCTTCGTTTAACCCGTGGCCGAAGGCTAGGGAGCATCGCGAACTGCCCTGGCCTTCGGCCACGGGTTAAACGACTCGTGCAAAACGACTTAGATGTGCTTTCACGTCCAAAAGTGGCGCTGTCCAACTAAGTTCTCAATTCTCAATTCTGGTCTGCGGCGATACAATCTTGCATCAAGTTCTAGACGTCTCCCAACCCAAGTGCAAGCAAACGATCGGGATACCGATGAGTAGCAGACCACCATCTCCAGACGGCGAACCAGTTCCCGGCAACGTCGACACGGAAACTCGCTCTTTGAACTTTATTGAGCAGATCGTGGAGCACGACCGCGATTCGGGCAAATGGGACGGACGTGTGCACACACGCTTTCCGCCCGAGCCGAATGGTTACTTACACATCGGTCACGCCAAGAGTATCTGTCTGAACTTCGGACTGGCCGAGCAATACCAAGGTCGATGCAACCTGCGTTTCGACGACACGAACCCGACCAAAGAGGAGCAGGAATATGTGGACGCCATCCAAGAGGACGTCCGCTGGCTCGGCTTCGACTGGGATGAGCGCCCGTACTATGCCTCGGAATACTTCGAGCAGCTTTACGAATGGGCGGTCCAGCTGATCCAAGCCGGCCAAGCCTACATCTGCGAATTGAGCGGCGACGAGATCCGTGAATACCGAGGTACTTTGACGGCACCGGGACGGGAGAGCCCCCATCGAGATCGTTCTGTAGAGGAAAACCTGCAGCTGTTCGAGCGGATGCGGAAGGGCGAGTTCCCCGATGGCAGCCGTACTCTACGGGCCAAGATCGACATGGCTGCCCCGAATCTGAATCTGCGGGATCCGGTGATGTATCGCATTCTGCACGCCACACATCATCGTACCGGGGATACATGGTGCCTCTATCCCATGTACGACTTCACACACGGCCAGTCCGACTCGATCGAACAGATCACCCATTCGATCTGCACGCTAGAATTCGAAGACCATCGGCCACTATACGATTGGTATTGTGACGCTCTGGGAATCTATCACCCGCAACAGATCGAGTTTGCCGGGTTGAGTCTAACCTATACGATTTTGAGCAAGCGACGGCTGCGCGAGCTGGTCCAAGACGGCCATGTGCAGGACTGGGATGATCCCCGCATGCCGACCCTCCGAGGCCTCCGCCGCCGCGGCTATACACCCCAAGCAATCCGCGAGTTCTGCCGGCGGATAGGAGTTACAAAATTCGATGGTACGACCGATAGGGCCTTGTTGGAACATTGCCTGCGGGAGGATCTGAACCGACGTGCGCCGCGCCGGATGGCTGTGTTGCGACCGCTGAAAGTGGTGCTGGAGAACTATCCCGCAGGTCAAGTTGACGAGCTGCCGGCTATCAACAATCCCGAGGACGAGTCGGCAGGGACACGCACCGTCCCCTTCTCGCGTGAACTGTACATCGAACAGAGCGATTTCTTGGAAGACCCGCCCAAGAAGTTCTTTCGTTTGGCGCCGGGTCGTGAGGTGCGTTTCCGTTATGGTTATTACGTAACCTGCCGGGATGTCGTCAAGGACGATTCCGGTGAGATTGTCGAATTGCGCTGTACGTACGATCCGGAAACACGCGGCGGTTCGGCACCCGACGGCCGCAAGGTCAAGGGCACCATTCACTGGGTTTCAGCACAACATGCAATCGAAGCTGAAGTGAGGTTGTACGATCATCTGTTTTCCAAGGAAGATCCCGACGACGTGGAAGCAGAACAGACTTGGCTCGACAACATCAATCCGAATTCACTCGAAGTGCTGCGACCATGCTACCTCGAGCCGAATCTGGCTACCGCCACTCCCGGAGACTTCTGTCAGTTCGAACGGCTCGGCTATTTCTCCTGCGACCCCGATTCGACACCTGAGAATCCGGTGTTCAATCGAACTGTGACGCTGCGCGACACGTGGGCCAAGATTGCCAAGAAGATCGGGTGAAGTGATCCCATGCTACGCGGCATCTCTCCACTGCTGAGTCCCGAACTTCTGGCGACGCTGCACCGCATGGGACACGGCGATGAAATCGTTTTGGCCGACGCGCATTTCCCCGGCGAGAAACTCGAGCCTCCCACGCTGCGCGCCGATGGCTTGCCAATAGCTGACCTGCTCGATGCAATCCTGCCCTTGCTGGTCTTGGACGATTACGTCGATTCTCCGGTTGTGATGATGGACGCTGTGCCAGGCGATACACTCGATCCGAGCGTCGAAGCGAGCTACCGCCGAGCGATCGACCAACACACCAACCGGGCTGTCAAGATTAGCCGGCTTGAGCGGTTCGCCTTTTACGACAGGGCACGGCACGCCTTCGCCGTCGTGATGACGGGCGAACTGGCAAAATACGGAAACATCATTCTAAAAAAAGGCGTGACCGTCGCGTCGTAGACTGGAAGTGTTTCAACGATCAATCGCAGCGCACACAGCGCGGCCTTCGTCCGCAACCGAAGGCAAACGGTGCGCGAGCCTGGCGTTAGGACTTGTAAATAAGTTGAAATCTCGTTCCGTGTGCCACTGGCTCTGCCAGTGCTGAATCACTGTGTCCGCGGCGCGTAACGAACACTGGCAAAGCCGGTGGCACCCGAAACGGACAAGTTATTTCCATACAGTTCCTTAGCCCGCTATTTGGCGAAACGATCGATTCGTAGCTATTGGGACTCTGCTGTTTCGAAATCGCTTTGACGGCGCGCGAAGTACATCTGATCAAACAGCATCCTGCCGGTTCCGGAGTGACTAAGCGTGATGCTGCGAAGTTCGCATGCTCCAAAATCTCCAAACACATCGCGTGTGATCACAATCCAACGATCCGGCAATTTGCCGCTCCAAACCGACCTGGCTCCAGCCTCGGAAGACGCATCGGGGCCGGCAGACATCACGAACGGCTTGTGGCCGGCACCCCCTTGATGCAATTCAATTCGCAGGCTGCCTTGGCCTTGCTGGCGAAACGCAAACCGCACGAAACGATACTCACCTGGATGCGCCCGTTCGCGAATGACGATCGGACTCGCCACCGAGAGTTCGACTTTCTCGTTACCAGCGATTGGTAAACCCTGCTCGCCAGAAAGAGTGCCCTGGGTGACACCCGGTCGACCAACATCCGGTAGGTTATCTTCCAACACACGAAACAACGACGGATGGTGCGGCGATAGGCTGATTCCCCGCCACACAACCGGAGCCGAGCCCGTAATCGGCAACTGGCGAATCCTGATCTCGTGGGTTTGACCGCGCAACGAGGCGGCCAACTCGAACGCCAGTGGTTCGGCGTCTGCTGGTGACGCCGACTCGACGGGCAGTTGTGCTTCGACCGTCCGCACACCATCGATAGAGACCTCCAGACGCGCGGCTGCGTTTGACGGTTCTGTCGCCGCTGCATGGACCACCAACCATCGATCGAGAGGTCCTATCGTGACCCGCCGAGCGAGTTCCAAGGCGGAACCGTGAATCCCCACGGCGTAGTCGAACCCGCCACGTTTTTCTGGCGCGCTGGAGACCACATTCACACCATGCAAACCCGTATCCTGAGTCTGCACCTGCCAGCCACGCCAGGCCGCGATGTTATTTGCAACATGACGCTCTAGCTCGCGGGGTAGGTGTTGTGGTCGTAGCTTGATCAACGGATCACCCCAGTCAAGGAAGTCCCGAATTTCCCAGGGATCCGCGCCAGGGGGTCGGGCGTCGTGCGCCGCGTCGGATATCAGAATCAGCTTCCTGGGAGCCTGCTGCCCATCCGGCAACAAGACTGGTCCCGACGCGGCAACCTGATTAGAGCCGACCAACAGCGGGCTCTCATAGAGTGGTTTGTCGCGGGCGTGCTCCAGCACAATGCGGCCACGTGCACATCCGCCTTGACCGACGACATGATCCAAACCGAGCCAAGTTTCTAAGGTGAGTGCCGACGCCGGTAAGGGGAACCGTAGCTCTTGAGCTGCGTGGACTCCGAAGCCCCAGCCGAATGCCTTGCCTCCAGCACGCAGCGGCCCACCCAGTACGTTCTCGTTCAGACGCCAGGGCCAGCCCGTGCTGTTCGGATCCATCAGCCGATTTGCAGGCTCTGGACGTATCCTCGCAAGCGGAACCTCGTCCGGTGCGAATGATCTTCGCAGACGAATGTCGGCGCATCGAACCCAGATCATGTCCAGGCTCCAGGCCGGCTGCACGCCATGCAGCCACCGACCGGAATCCTCGGAATCGCCGCGAACTCGCGCATCAAAACGAGACATTGACGCAGTGGCGATCAACCCCCTGACGGTCACGACCTGTAATATCCGACTGAGGCCGTCAGGGCTGATCAAGCACAGCTCATCGAAGTGGGCGTGCCAACTGTCCGTCGACTTAAAATGCAACTCGGCGATGTCCGAAAACGGGATCTTTCGGGTGCCGTCTTCCAACAGCAGAGTAACCGATTCCGCGGAAAAACGTGCCGCGCGGAACTCGACTTGACCACCATCTCGAAGGAACAGCGTCCGAGGCTGCAGTCGGTTCGATCGCCGGCGATGCCAGACAATTCGTTGGACATGACGGGCGCTGACGCGGGTCGGCGACGCACGCTGCGCTGGCGATATGCCGACGTCTGCCTCCGATTGGACGAGGAAGTGTTCCGGCTGTTGTTGAAATGGCGTCTGGTCACCTCCGCGAAAGGCCACAACGGAACCCGGCAGCCGATCGCCGGTGGTCGTTTCGACGAACGAGTTGGGCAGTGTTGGCAGCGGTAACGTCTGATCCAGCAACCAACGGATTGGCGCGTCTTCCGAGAACAAGGGTTGCCCGTCCAGTTTCGGCGTTCCGTCGGGCCGATGCCAATCCGAGAGCTGTTCCCCCTGGATCCATTGGCCGTCCGCTGTCCGGCCAACGTATCGCGGCGGACCCGCCGCGTCCCCGTGGCCGTGCACCGCTGCCGTCAGCACAAAGATCAGGCAGGTTGCACGATGTCTGCATCGAGATTTCGACCCTTCAAAAAACATGGCACCGATTGTAACCAAACGGACGGCCTGAGTTGGCGATTGCAAATAGAGGCGAATCACGGATAATTTCAAGTCGTTACCTGGGTCAGACTCGCTCTGCTGAGAAAAGGAATGGACGCCATGTCGTTACTTGTCGTGGGCTCTGTGGCATTGGACAGCGTGCAAACACCCACCGCCGCACGTGACGACGTGTTGGGGGGGTCCGCCGTTTTCTTTTCCTATGCCGCCAGCTACTTTACCTCGGTGCAACTGGTCGGCGTGGTTGGGGATGATTGGCCAGCTGAACACACGCGGCTGCTACAAGAACGAAGAATCGATACCACCGGTCTACAGGTCGTCCCCGGCGCTCAGACCTTCCGTTGGAAGGGCAAGTATCTACCCAACATGAACGACCGCGAGACCTTGGAGGTGCACCTCAACGTCTTTGGCGATTTCGATCCAGTCCTGCCAGAAATCTATCGCCGTTCTAAGTACTTGTTCCTGGCGAACGGGGCCCCTACGCTGCAGATGAAGGTCCTAGATCAAGTGCCTAGCGCCCAATTGGCGGTGGCGGATACCATGGATTTGTGGATCCGCGAGCAACACGACGAACTCCTTCAGCTGCTGAAGAGACTCGACGGATTAGTGCTGAATGACAGCGAGGCGAAACTGCTCACGGGCGACGAGAACCTTGTTTCTGCCGGGCATCGTGTTCGTGCGATGGGCCCCAGGTTCGTCGTAATCAAAAAGGGCGAACATGGCGCGATGTTCTTTTCCGAACATGAGACTTACGTCTTACCTGCGTACCCCACCGCAAGGGTAGTCGATCCCACCGGCGCCGGTGACAGCTTTGCAGGTGGAATGATGGGCTTTCTCGCGGAGCAAGACAACTTCGAGCCTCAGACATTGAAGAAGGCCATGGCCTACGGAATTTTGGTCGCCAGCTACAATGTGGAAGACTTCAGTCTCGAACGGATGAAGCAAATCGGCCGCGACGATCTTGAGCTGCGTCTGGAGGAATACCAAAAGATGCTTCGGTTTTGAAGAAACGGAATCTCGGCGTGATCAGGGTTACGGGCTTCATTGCTAGCGATTAAGCCTGACACCCCAGCGAGGGAGTCCTCGTACGTAACCCTTCGCTCCCGATTCATGGCTCCGGATTTCTGGCTCTTAGCTCTCGACTCTCCATTACTCCATGTCCAACATTCGTACGTTCATAGCGGTCGACATCTCAGCTCAGGTTCGCTCGCGTGCTGCGAACTTGATCAAACGGCTGCAAGTCTGTGGTGTCAAGGCAAGCTGGACCGATCCGTCCAATATGCATCTCACGCTCAAATTTCTGGGCGAAATACCGGACCCCCGGGTGCCCGATGTGTGCCGCGCGGTCGCGGAGTCCTGCAGCGGTTATCCGCGGATGAAGCTCGGCTTTCACGGTGCCGGCGCGTTTCCTCGTAATGAGCGGCCGCGCACCGTCTGGATTGGGGTCCAGCCGGAAACGGACGAGTTCGCGGAGTTGTACCACACAATCGAAGCCCGCTTATACGATGTCGGATTTGCCAAAGAGCGACGGCGTTTCACTCCGCACTTAACGATCGGACGGATCCGAGCCGGCGGACCTGAGCTCCACGAACTTGGCCAACTAATTCTCCAGAACACCGAATTTGTCGCCGGTTCATGTCCAGTCGAGCAGGTTCTGGTTTATGGCAGCTTCCTTGACAAATCCGGCCCTACTTACCAAGTCCTTGGCCGCGCCCGACTTGGGAGCTGATTTAAGACCCGACAATCGGAAGCTGACAGTATCCCTGGAGAGAGGCCTCCGGTTCACTTAGGTTGGCTCGGCGAGGTATCTCGTCGAGAGCCATCCTTGCTGTGTCCCGCTGGCTCCGCCAACGCTAAATCGCCCAACCAGCAATGGCCTGGCAAAACGCAAGCCAGTGGCACACCTGTAGTTATCCTGCGACGAGGGACAAGGAACTGAGAGAAACGGCTACCCCCTTTCTCAGTTTTCCCCTTGAACTTGACACGACAGCTCGATACAGTATTCAAATGTACACTATTCGAGCGCGATTCTGCCTGCTCTATGCTGAGCGTGGCACAGCGAGCCTTTGCGGAAAGGAATCAACTCATGCCAGCCGCCCAAAAGACCACGGACAACCGAATGCCCAAGAAAAAAGCAGCGCGAGCTGTGAAACCGCCCAGCTCTGCCCAGACCCCAGAGGGTAAGGCGACATCGATACTCGACCAAAATCAGAGCCTGAAAACGACGCTGCAACAGATCGAAAAGCAATTCGGAGAAGGCTCGATCATGCCGTTGGGCCGCGAGGCTCGCGGTGTGATCCAGGGAATCTCAACGGGCAGTCTGTCACTGGATATCGCTCTGGGCGGTCAGGGTATTCCACGGGGACGCATTGTCGAGGTCTTTGGACCGGAATCGAGCGGTAAGACGACGCTAGCGTTGCATGTGATCGCCGAAGCTCAGAAGGGCGACGGAATTGCGGCATTCATCGACGCCGAGCATGCCTTCGACCCAAACTGGGGCAAGAAACTGGGCGTCGAACTCGACACCTTGCTAGTCAGTCAGCCGACAAGTGGTGAAGAAGCGATGCAGATCACCGAAATGCTGATCAAGTCGAACGCCGTCGATACCATCGTGATCGACTCCGTTGCTGCATTACTCCCCAAGCAGGAACTTGAAGGCGAAATCGGCGATTCACACGTAGGATTACAAGCCCGCTTGATGAGTCAATCCATGAGAAAGCTGACCGGCGCGATTGCCAAGAGCAAGACGGCGGTCATCTTCATCAACCAAATCCGCGAGAAGATTGGCGTGATGTTCGGCAGTCCCGAGACGACACCCGGCGGCCGTGCCTTGAAATTCTACAGTTCCTGCCGGATCGATGTGCGCCGTATCGGCCAGCTAAAGGATGGCGAAGACGTGATTGGTCAGCGGGTGCGGTGTAAGGTAGTCAAGAACAAAGTTGCCCCACCATTCCGCGTCGCTGAGTTTGACATGATGCACGCCAATGGAATTAGCTTTGAAGGCGACATCTTGGACTTGGCGGTGCAACACACGGTCGTCGCTCGGGCCGGCTCGTGGTTCAAGTACGGCGAGACCTATCTTGGACAGGGCAAAGAAAAGGCCCGTGGATTCTTGACTGAAAATCCAGCCATAACCGAAGAACTCAAGACAAAAGTGTTGACCGCCGGCGGATACGGGGTCGAACGAGCCGAACCAACCACCGAAGAGAATAGCTAGTGTCCGTCCGTAAATGGAAAAGAGGTCGCGATCACATGTTGCGATCAAGAACTGATGTAAACGACTGTACCGAGAATGCGGCAGCTGTTTCCGAACAGATCCAATGGCACTGCTTGTGAATATTGCAAGGTTTTTTGGCGCGTGCTTGACGCGCCGCACAGTAATGCTGGTACTATCGCTCGCCTTACAGTTCGACCGAGCTGTAGTTCTGGTGCATGCCCAAGAGCCTAGCGCTTTGCAGGCAGCGCTCGCCCTAGAACAGCTGCTAGAAAACTCGATTGCCCGGTCCGAAAAATCGGTTGTGGCAATTGCCCGAGTTAAGAAAGTCGTCCACGCGGACGCAGACCTATTGGCTCCCTTGGTGCAGCCCTTTCGAGGTCAAGACCCGACAGACCCGGATTTCATCCCCAATGAATTCGGGGCCGGGGTGGTCATTGACCCAGACGGCCTGATTCTCACGACTCACCACGTCATTGGCGATCCGATCGCGTCGGGCCAATCGGAGTATTACGTATGGAGCCAACGAAAACCGTTCCGAGCTCAAGTCGTGGCCGCCGATCCTTGGTTCGATCTCGCGGTACTCAAGATCGAAGCCAGCGGTCTGACACCGATTCCGTTCGGCGACGGCAGCCAGGTGCGCAAGGGGAAAATCGTCATCGCCCTGGGCAATCCTCACGCGATTGCTCGAGACGGAGAAGCAAGCGCTAGTTGGGGAATCATTTCGAATTTATTGCGTCGCGCCCCCCGCGTGACGCAAGGTGAGACCGATGCATCAAGTCGCGACAGCGTGCATCATTACGGCACCTTGCTGCAGACTGATGCCAAACTAAATCTCGGCTTTAGCGGGGGCGCACTGATTAATCTGCGGGGCGAGATGATTGGGCTGAGCGTTTCCTACGCCGCAGCGGCCGGTTATGAAACGGCCGCGGGCTTCGCGATACCCGTCGACGACAAATTTCGCAGGACAGTCGACAGCCTGAGACAAGGCCGCAAACCCGAATTTGGCTTTCTGGGCGTCAAACCCGAATCAATTGCCAGTGAGCTTCGGCAATCGGGCTTTCACGGCGCTCGAATCACGCAAATCTTGACAGCGACTCCTGCCGCGCGGGCCGAGCTGAAAACCGGTGATATCATCAGTCACATCAACGGGAACGCGGTCCACGACGACGATGACCTGATCCGACTGGTGAGCTCGTTGCCCCCGGAATCCTCCGCCGAGTTCACCGTTGTGCGTGGAAACCTCGACCGTGGCCAAGCGAGGGTCTTGAAGAAACAGGTCTTGCTCTCGAAAAAATTCGTATCTTCCCCTCAATACGGCACCGCCGTTGAACCGAATTGGCGCGGTCTCCAGGCAGACTACTCGACCGCAGTGCCCAACTTCGAGCGTATTGCTCATCGGCTCGATCCCGCCGGCTGCGTTCATGTCCATCGCGTTGACCACGATTCGGCCAGCTGGAATGCTGGCTTGCGACCGGGCATGCTGATCAGCCACGTTCAGCGGCGGCGGGTCTCAACACCCGCCGAGTTCTACGCTGCGATGCAGGGAAAGACAGGTGATGTTCGCCTCCGTGCGATTTCATCAGATGGTAGCGCCATCGTCCGAACCGTCTCGCCCTAATTCGGTCCTATCCGGTATCATGTCACAGATTCGCTCGAAGGACTCTCAGTCTGCGCAGTAACAGCCTGTTCGTTGTCGAGCAAAAAGAATCGAGGCACTGATGTGCCCGAGGAACTCCAAGTAGCATCGGACTGTGCTACGAACGATCAGATTTCACGGACGGTGCGCGCATTTTTCGGCGAACAGGCGGCGTGTGCCCCTGTTGAATCGCGATTCAGTCGCTACCAACTCCAGCGGGCTAGCCCCCATCGTTCGCCTTTGGTCGCAGCCAACGGCAGCGCGGTGCTACTCCGTCCCAAGGTCAACCATGAAAACCGACGAACTTCGTGAGAAATACCTGACGTTCTTTGAATCGAAAGGCCACACGCGGTACCCCAGCGACGTTCTCGTGCCGACGTGGGATCCGTCCGTGCTGTTCACGCCTGCGGGCATGAACCAATTCAAGGATCACTTTCTGGGGAAAATCAAGCTCGATTTCACTCGAGCGACCACTTGTCAGAAGTGCTTGAGGACCGGTGATATCGAAAATGTGGGTCGCACGCCCTATCACCATACTTTCTTCGAGATGCTGGGCAATTTCAGCTTCGGCGACTATTTCAAACGTGACGCAATTCACTGGGCCTGGGAGTTTCTGACCGACAAGAAATGGCTCGCCATGGATCCAGCGCGATTGTCCGTCTCGGTGTACTTGGATGATGACGAGGCGGCCGAGATCTGGGCCAACGACATTGGCCTACCCCAAAGCGTAATCCAGCGAATGGGCGAACACGACAACTTCTGGCCTGCGGGCGCGCCCAGCGAGGGCCCAGACGGTGTTTGCGGGCCGTGCAGTGAGATCTTCTACCAAGATGACTTTGGCGACGTGGTCGAGGTTTGGAATCTTGTCTTTACTCAGTTCAACCGTGTGGGTGAACCGCCCGACAATTTGCGCCCCTTACCCAGCAAAAACATTGATACGGGAATGGGCCTGGAGCGAACGGCGGCTTGTCTGCAAGGGGTCGCGACAAACTATCACATCGACAACTTGCGTCCGATCGTGGAAGCGGCGGCAGATGTTTGCGGCGTGCAGTATGAACCAACGACAGACAATGGGCGCCGCTTGCGAAGGATCACGGATCACATCCGAGCCTGCACGGTCGCCATACACGAGAATGTTTACCCCGGGGCGCAAAAAGAGAAATACGTAGTTCGTCGGCTTTTGCGCAGGGCGGTACTCGATGGGCACCAGCTCGGATTACGCGACCCATTCTTGCACGAGCTGGTGCCGGCAGTGGTGACGGCGATGCGGACGCCGTACGCGGAGCTCGCCGAAACCGCCGAGCGGGTAGCGGACGTGGTCAAGAACGAAGAGGCCAACTTCTTCGGCACGATTGACGCCGGTCTGGCTCGCATCCGAAAGATTTTCTCGGATATGACGTCGTCCGGCCGGACTACGGTGGACGGAGCGGAAGCTGCCGATCTGTATCAAACGTACGGTGTCCCACCCGAAGTTTTCGAGACCATGGCCGCCGAGAGCAATCTGGCGTTTGATTGGGACGGCTACGGCAAGGCGATGGAACAACACGGAGAAGTTTCCGGCAAAGTCGTACACACCGTGATGGGTGACAAGGGGCCAATCGACGCTGTGAAAAAGGTGCTGCACGACGTACCGTTCTTGGGCCACGAGACAACCGAGGCTGAGGCCGAGCTAAAGTTCATCATCGCCCGAAACCAACTCTGCGATCATCTCCGAGAAATCGGCCGCGAGGCTGCAATCGTGGCGGTACTGAATCATTCACCGTTTTACGCTGAGAGCGGCGGACAAGTCGGCGACACGGGGGAAATCAGCGGCGACGGTTTTCGCTTTCAAGTAATTGACTCGCAAAAGGACGGTCATCTGATCCTACACCACGGTCACCTACTCGAAGGAGAGATGCGGACCGGCGATCGGGTGATCGCGCGTGTCGATCGTGCGCGGCGTCAAGGAATCAAACGCTCTCATTCGGCCACCCATGTGCTGCATTTCGCCCTTCGTAAGAACCTGGGCCAACATGCGCAACAACAAGGATCGAAAGTGGATGACGACTGGCTGCGGTTCGACTTTACCAACATGACGCCGGCGTCCGCCGAGCAGCTGTCTCAAATTGAAGCCGACTCGAACAATCGCATCATGAGTGCTGAACCGATCTCGGCCCAAACACTTCCTCTGGCCGAAGCTCGCAATCAGGGTGCCATGATGTTGTTCGGTGAGAAATACCCAGACCCAGTCCGCATGGTCTCGATGGGCCAGTTCAGCAAAGAGCTCTGTGGTGGCACACACGCGGCGAATACGCGAGAAGTCGGTGCGTTCGAGATCATCAGCGAAGAGGGCGTCTCCGCCGGGACGCGGCGCGTGGTCGCTCTGACTGGCGAAAAAGCGACGGCGCACGCCGAGCAGACCGAGCGGGCGTTGCAGCTGGCTGCCGCAAGCCTGGCGGTACCCCCGCAGCAAGTCCTCGCGGCGGCACGTGCCCTGTCGCAAAACGTCCGAGACTTGAAGAAGCAACTTTCCTCTAGCGCCAAGTCGCCCGAGTACAAGGGCCATCAGGCTGCCACGCCGAGCGAGGATCGTCCGACGTACGCGCAGACAAAACGCGCCCTGCGAGAAACCGCGCGGCTGCTCAATGTGGCTCCATTCGAGGTTCCGCACCGCGTGGAGTCGATGCAAGCCGAAATCCGCGACCTTCAAAAGCAATTGGCCGAGCGGGCCGAGTCCGGGGAACTGACGGCAGACGCTCTATTGGAGAAACGCCAACTGATCGGCGGAACGCAGGTGGTCGTTGCGGAGACACCCGGAGCCAATCCCGATTTGATGCGGCAGCTGATCGATCAGTTGCGCAAGAAAACGGATTCCGCCGCCGTCTTCTTCGTAGCGACGATGGGTGACGCCAAGGTCGTTTTGGTCGCGGGTCTTAGCCGAGACCTGGTACAGCGCGGCCTGAGCGCGGGAAACTGGGTCAAGCAAATCGCACCCATCGTGGGTGGCGGTGGCGGGGGCAGACCGGACATGGCCCAAGCAGGCGGAAAACAACCCGAAAAAATCTCCGAAGCCCTCGACGCGGCCCTCGACGCGGCCCGTCAGATGCTGGCGTCCTAGGCTGGAATATCCAAGCCTGACGCGCCAGCGAAGCGATACGTGGCCGTTGCTTCGCTGGCGATTTTTGAAGTTGCACTTTTCGTTGCCGTTCGCTCCGCGAACGTGCGTAAACCGCGCCAAAACGCACGTTCGCGGAGCGAACGGCCACGTAAACGGCCTCCGCGCATTGGCACGGAATTCCTCGCTACGACAAGACGTCATGAACCACCTGACCGTGAACGTCCGTTAGCCGAAAATCACGACCTTGGAGACGAAATGTAAGCCGCTCATGGTCGATTCCCAGGCAGTGCAGGATCGTAGCGTTCAAATCATGTATATGCACTGGATTCTCGATGATGTTGTAGCTGAAGTCGTCTGTCTGGCCATAAACCATGCCGGGCCTCACGCCACCCCCCGCCATCCAGATGGTGAAGCAACGCGGATGGTGATCGCGTCCGTAATCGGTCTTTGTAAGCTTTCCTTGACAATAGATAGTACGGCCAAATTCCCCACCCCAGATAACTAAAGTGTCTTCCAGTAATCCCCTCTGTTTCAGGTCGCGCAGAAGAGCCGCGCAGGCCTGGTCGATGTCGCCGCATTGCAGACGAATATCGCCGGGAAGATTCCCGTGCTGGTCCCAACCTCGGATGAAGACTTGCACGAACCGTACGTCGCGCTCGACCAGACGTCGAGCCAACAAGCAGTTTGCCGCAAACGTTCCCGGCTTGGTCACATCGGAACCATACATATCGAGGATGTGCTGTGGTTCTGGTGAAATATCGGTCAGCTCGGGTACCGAGCTTTGCATGCGATACGCCATCTCGTACTGAGCGATGCGTGTCTTGATCTCAGGGTCACCGATCGCCTCAAACTGCTGTCGGTTCAGTTTGGCGATTCCGTCGAGCATGGTGCGGCGAGTCTTTTTTCCGACCCCGGGTGGATCGGACAAATAAAGGACCGGGTCGCCCTGAGACCGCATCGCAACGCCGGCGTGTCGTGACGGCAGGAAGCCCGCGCCCCACAGACGCTCGTAGAGTGCTTGCGCATCGCGTTTGGCACTCCAAGTCGAATGCAACACGACGAAAGACGGAAGATTGCGGTTCATGCTACCCAAACCATAGGAAAGCCAACCGCCCAAACTGGGCCAACCAGGTCTTTGGCGGCCAGTTTGGATGTACGTGATGGCAGGGTCGTGGTTGATGGCCTCAGTATTCACCGTTCGGACGATACACAGGTCGTCCGCCATCGACGCAACATGCGGCAGCAATTCACTGACCCAGGATCCGGATTGCCCGTGTTGCGCAAACTTGAACATCGAAGGCGCGATCGGAAAACGTTTCTGGCCCGATGTCATGGTCGTTAGCCGTTGACCCATCCGCACAGAATCCGGCAATTCGGTATCGAAAACGTCCTGCATTTTAGGTTTGTGATCGAACAGATCGATCTGTGACGGAGCCCCCGACATGAACAAATAAATGACTCGTTTTGCCGTCGGCCGGAAATGGGTTTGGCCCAGTACACCATGGTCTTCGGGGCCCTGCTTTGGACCCGCGAATAACTGGGGGTTTAGCAGCGCAGCGAGGGCTGCGGTACCAATTCCCGTGGCCGTCCGTCCAAAGAAGTGACGACGCGTCTGCAACAATTCCAACTCTCTTCGGGGGTCCATCTCATCTCTCCGCAGGTAGCAATTCGCTCGTTGCGTTATGTATCTTTTGGGCGAACCGGGGGGGGGTAGGAACTGTTT
>Ga0310121_10002693_pt1 | contig 16660 bp, 12 predicted proteins | sample CB27_Tmax_986_MG_FD_203504 | JGI IMG/M metagenome (GOLD analysis project Ga0310121, IMG submission 203504) | Marine microbial communities from Western Arctic Ocean, Canada - CB27_Tmax_986 | ecosystem: Environmental > Aquatic > Marine > Oceanic | place: Canada: Western Arctic Ocean | collected...
GGAGTAGCCCGAGAAACCCGCACCGGAAGCCGAAGCCGAGCGCGATCGACGTTTCCGGTTCGTATTGCAGGGACGCGTCGTTGAGTCGGAGACGCCCGAGGGCGTCACGTAGGTCCTCGTAATCGTCCGCGTCGGTCGGGTATAGGCCCGCGAACACCATTGGACGGGCTTCCTTGTACCCCTGCAGGAGCTCCTCCGCGCGGTCCTCGGCATCGAGGATGGTGTCGCCGACCTTGGTGTGTGCGACCTCCTTGATCGTCGCGACGACATACCCCACCTCCCCGGGCGTGAGCTCCGGGCGGCGCACCCGCCCCAGCTGCATGCACCCGACCTCCGTGACTTCGTACATCGCGTCCACGGTCCCGAACGTGATCTTCGCTCCGGGCTTGATGGTGCCGTCGACGACCCGAATCGAAGGTACCGCTCCGAGGTACTTGTCGTAATACGAGTCGAAGATCAGTGCGCGCAGCGGCGCATTCTTGTCACCCTCGGGCGCCGGCACTCGTGCAACGACCGCCTCGAGGATGTCGTCGATGCCGATGCCTTCCTTTGCGCTCGCCATGAGCACGGAGTCGGCGTCGACGCCGAGAAGGTCGACGACTTCGTCCCGCCTTCGCTCTGGTTCCGCACCTGGCAGGTCGATCTTGTTGATGACCGGGATGATCTCCAGGTCCGCGTCGAGCGCCAGGAAGAGGTTCGACAGCGTTTGGGCCTGCACACCCTGGGTCGCGTCGACAACGAGAATCGCCCCTTCGCACGCGGCCAGCGAGCGCGACACCTCGTATGTGAAGTCCACGTGCCCAGGCGTGTCGATGAGGTTCAGCTCATACTCCTCTCCATCTTCGGCATGATACGCCATGCGAACCGCGTGCAGCTTGATGGTGATCCCACGCTCGCGCTCGAGTTCGTTGTCGTCCAACACCTGCGCGCGCATCTGGCGCTCGGTGAGCGTCTGAGTGCCCTCCAGGAGCCGGTCGGCCAACGTCGACTTGCCGTGGTCGATGTGCGCCACGATGCAGAAATTGCGGATACGGTCGGTGTGCAAGAATCAGCGCGTTTATTAGCAGATGCGATGGCTGGAGCAAGCCAAAGATAATCATGCGCCGAGTGCTATCGAAGTCCTGCGGCGCACACGCTCATTGACGAGTTCGGGAGGCAGGTTACTGTAAAAAGATCCGCTGATCCCCGAGGCTCCGTGCGGGTTTTGCTCACCCACGGACAGACCTCTCGCAGGTGCCGACTCGGCGCTTCTCTTCACGACCGCCACGCTGCCTAAGGAGTACGCATGAACCGTTCCCGGATGGCTTGGGCCGTCGTGGCCGGATGCCTCCTTTTCGCCGGGTGCGATTATCCCACCGAGACTCCGATTGTGTAGCAGCGGTGGGTCGTCCCGATCGAAGAGACGACTTTATCGGTCGAGCAATTGCTGCCCACGGGTGTCGAGGGGGTGAGCGGCAGTGACTTCAGTGTGAGCATCGACCCCTTATCGACGAGCCAATCGTTGGGCGTGATGTGCCCCGCTTGCGTGCCCCTAAACGGGTTTACGGCGCCTGCCCCCTCGTTCACGGCTTCCTTCAATGCGAGCGAGAACCTTCCGGCCGACGTCACGGCCGCCATGATCTCGAGCGCGTCCATCGAGAACGGCTTCTCCTTCGATCCGATCGCGGGTGGCGGCCCGCTCACGGTCACGGAGTCGGCATCGGGCGCAGCTCGGGAAACGCGCAGGCGGACCCTCTCAAGGTAAGCGCGAACTTTCCCATGGTGCACACCTCTGAAATCGTCGTAGAGGGGGACAATACCGACTGTGACTTCGAAGACCCAGCGTCCGGCGGTACGGGGATCGTACTGGACCTCGGCTTCATGATGAAGCGTGATCGTTTCTCGTTCGGAGCGGCCGTGACCAACGTGCTCAACACCTTCGAATGGGATGTCGCGGAGCTGGCGTACCGACCGGCTTAAGCCTTCTTCGACCGGGATACCACCTTCAGCGAAGTCGATCCAGTGGCCTACGGTGGCGCGCCCGCCGCACTGAAAGCGGCGGTCGACGACCTGACGTTCAAGCCGTCCCTTCAGATCAGCGGCGCGCTCGACCTGTCCGAGGACTTCACGGTCTCAGGGGACCGGCACAGTCGTTTCAGCGACGAAGGGATCGCGCTGTCGCCGAAGTTCCATCTGGGTGCCCGCGCCGAGTTCCGTGGCCTGAAGGTCCTGCACATCCGGGGTGGCACCGCCGTGATCACCCACGGAATTCAATACAGCGGCGGTGCGAGCCTCGCGCTCGGCCCGCTCAACCTGTCTGCGGCTTTCGCGATGCGATCCGGCGACATCGAGAAGAACCGACTGGGGCAAGTCGTTATCTCTTTCGGAAACCGCTAGGGAGCCTCGCCACCACCGTCATCTTCGCCGCGCCCGCCCCGGTGTCGGTGGGGGCTTCGGCCGGGCTCGCAGCGTCGGCCGCTGCGCCGGGGTCACCCGAGTGGTCGGCCGCGGTGGCGCGGGGCACGCGCCACCCGTTGTAGGCCTCGCACGCGAGGTGCTCGGGCGTGATGTGGACGCGGAGGGCCGGGAACCGCTCGACGGCGCGCGTCGGGTCGTGGGCGCCCTACGGGGCAGCGGCGCCTCGCGAGCCTGCGGGCGCGTGCCGCGCGGCGTGGCCACGCGAGCCGGCGACCCGGACCTGGGAGGGGTGCGGCTGGTGCTCGGCCGGGCGTTGGTCGGTGGTCGCACGTTGGTGCCCCGGGGCGTTCCGGCTCGTATGCGCGTTGGCACCGGCCGGCGCCGCAAAGTAGGGCGTGCTCTCGACTCGGACGAGGCTGGGCGTCGCGGTGTGGCGGAGGACGGAGTCACCGGCTTGGCCGACCGCCGCGGGGGGTTGGGAGTCACCTGGGAGCGGTCCGCAGCTGTCGCGGATCGGCGGGGCACGGCCTGTCTGGGCGCCGAGCTCGGAGTCCTGGTTGAGAAGCGTCGTACGCGCGGCGCCGAACTCGGAGTCGTCGCCACGTACCGCTCCTTGTACTGCGTCACCCGGTGCGGGAGTGGCGGCGCTTGGCGCGCACGTACGAGCGGTGACCAACCTTCTCTGCGAGCGCGCGTAGCGAGGGCGTACCTCGGACGATCACGAAGAGGTCTTGGGAAGACGACGCGGGTGCCCGCGTAGCGATAGGCGGGGTAATAGTACGGGTCGTCCCACAGCACCACGCGAAAATCCGTGCACGCGTAGGTGTGCGGATTCCAGCTCGTGTAGGGCTGGTACCCGTGGCAATCGTAGCATAAAAAGCGTGGGTAGCTGTGCGATTCGCCCACGCTGTATTCGATGAAGTCCAGCGCGTACGGGGTGACCTCCCAGTCGGAGATGAGCTCCGCCACGTAAGCGTCGATGGCGAGGTACGGGTCCTCGTAGACGGTCTCCCCGACGCGACCCAGGTCCCACCGATCCTCCTCCGGGACGTACTCGAAACGAGAGCAGTCGAGTGGTTGCTCCACGGCGACGATGAAGTAATAGCCGATCCCTGGATACTCCCCGACGACCCATTGCGCCGACCGTGGGAACAAGAGGCGATAGTCACGCCCTCGGCGAGTGAGCTCCTCGGCACCGGGCTGCACGGGCTGCACCAAAGTGACGCGCCCATCGGTGTCGATCCTGAAGATCCCGGTATGCGCGTCGAGGGACGTCCGGTAGTACACCCTTACTCGGTCGCCCCGCTGAAGCACCGGTTCGTCGCCACGGTCGAGCCACACGCGCGCCTCGAGCGGCGAGTCGTACGCCCTTTCCTGCGCCTCCACTGGTGGCGCTACGAAAACGGCCAGCAGCCCGAGCGACAGCACTCTGCGCATCTTCGATCCCCTGGGTTGGACCGCTAGAGGGGCAACAGCCGTGCCATGTTTCGAACCCCTTCATTCCTGGCGTTTAGAGCCGTCTTCGTCCCCAGCCGAGGACACCCTGACGGACTCGGGAGGACAGAGCAGTAGACGTGCCTCGTGCCCCGTTGAGCGGTGCCCGGCACGCCGGTAGCTTCCAGGGTTCTATGGATGACCCACGTACCGTTTCGCCTACCTCGCGGCCCGATCTGCTCGATCCCGCGACGCTCTCCCAGCTCGGTGGCATTGAGTTCATCGCCCGTGAGGTCGTCGAGGGCTTTCTGATGGGTCTGCACCGCTCACCCCACCGGGGTTTCTCGGCGGAGTTCGCGGAGCTGCGCGCCTACCAGGCCGGGGACGATCTCCGCTACATCGATTGGCGCATGTACGGCCGCTCGGACCGCTTCTACGTTAAGCAGTTCGAGGAAGAAACGAATCTGCGCGCCCATCTGCTTCTGGACGTCAGCGAGTCGATGGGGTGGAGCTCGAACCCCGGTACGCTGCCAAGCAAGCTGTGGTACGCCAAGCACCTGGCTGCGTCGCTGGCACTCATCCTGCTTCGCCAGGGCGACTCGGTAGGGCTGGTGGCGTTCCACGACACCGTCGTGAAGCGAGTTCAGGCGAGGGGCGGCCGACGTCAGTGGAATGAGCTCGCGCGCAGACTGACAGCGCTCCAAGCGACCGGAGGAACGTCGGCCGAAGGTGCGTTGCGGGACCTGGCGGTACGCCTCCGACGCGCCGGCCTCGTGGTCTTGCTCTCGGACCTACTCGTCCGCCCGGACGAAACCCTGACCGCGCTCAAGTTCCTGAGGCATCACGGCCACGAGGTGCTCGTCTTCCATCTTCTGGATCCCGGCGAGCGTGAGCTTCCAGCCGCTTCGGAGGCGCGTTTCTACGATCCGGAGACAAACGACGAACTGTTGGTGAGCGTGGCCGACATTCGGGTCGAGTACCGGGAGGCCGTAGCCGATGCCCTGGCGGAGTGGAAACGAAAACTGCGGCCCCACGGCATCGACTATCAGGTGATCGATACCGACCGACCACTGTCGTTGGCTCTGCGTGCTTGTCTACGCAAGCGCGAACGGCTCGGATGACGCTGCTCGCGGAGGTCGACTGATGGGGGCCCTAAGTCCGCTCTTTCTCGTCTCTATTCTCGCGATCGGGGTGCCCATATACCTGCACTTGTTCCACCGGCACGAGACCCGGCGGCTGAGCTTCCCCGCGCTTCGGTACCTCGAGCGCACGGAGCGCGATCACGCCCGGCAAATCCGACTTCGCCAACTGATCCTGCTCGTCATGAGGATCGCCGTCCTAGTCCTCCTGGTCGGTGCCGGTGCTCGCCTCTTCTTCAACGGGCGCGGCTCCGCGCACCCCCCGACCGCGGTGGTCCTGGTGATCGACAACTCGATGAGCAGCGGCCTGGTCGTCGGAGAGGCCCGGGTTATCGATCGACTCAAGGAGCTCGGCCGCCAGACCCTCGATGGCGCCTCCGACGAGGACCAGTTCTGGGTCGTTCGCGCCGGCGAGCCATGGCTGCCGGCCCTGCCCGCGTCCGCCGCCCAGACGAGAGAGGCCGTCGACGCCATTGAAGCGAGCGACGCGGCAGGAAACTTGACCGCCGCGCTCGAGCGGGCGGCGGAACTGTTGCGGACCGCCAAACTCGAACACCGAGAAATCCATATCCTCTCGGATCTTCAACGCACGGCTTTTCAGCCCGCGCAGGAGGCCCCCGCCGGGACGCTGCCGGTAGTGGCCTGGGCCTCAGACGCTGCCTCGACGCCAAACCACGCGCTGAGTGGGGTGTTGGTCGGAGGGGGTCTGCCGCCCCTGGAGGGCCAGCCGACCGCAGTGACTGTGACCGCGTTGGAAACTGGGGACACCTCGCGACTACCACTCAGAGTCGTGGTCAATGACCGCATCCGCGGTGCAGCGACGATCCCACCCGGCTCGGCGACGTCGGTAGTGCTGCCGCCGGCCGGAGCCGGGTGGGTCCGCGGCTATGCCGACACCGACCCCGACGCTCTCCGTGCCGACGATCGCCGGTACTTCGCGTACCGTTCGCGCCCGGCGCCACACCTCGCATCAACGGGTGACACGGGCATGTTCATAGACGAGGCCATCTCCGTGCTCGAGTCCGCAAACCGAGTCATCCGCGCCAGAGCCGCTGATGCGGAGTTTCTCATCTCCGCCGGTGGTGAGGGCCTCGACCTTCTCGGCGTCAAAGGGGCGGCGCTCATCGTGCCCGCATCAGATCCCACGCTGCTTCCGGCACTCAATCGCCGCCTGGTGGACGCCGGTATTCCGTGGCGGTACGAGGTGCGCGCGCGATCGGGCGCCGCGAAGCTGGATGGCCGCACGCTTCCCGCACCACTCGAAGACGTGCGCGTCGAGGCGTGGTACGGCATGACGCTCGCCACCGCCCCGACCACGCCGACCCGAACGCTGGCCGAGGTGAGCACCGACCCATGGGCCGTTCAGGGCACCGACGCGTTCGGCCGCCGCTACCTTCTGCTAGCCTCATCACTCGATGCGCCATCTACCACATTGCCGGTATCGACGGGTATGCTGCGATTCATCGACTGGGCGGCAGGCACATGGGCCGGGCGGGCGGGCTCAGCGGATGAACTGGAAGCAGGCACACACCTGCCCGCGCCTGTGGGCGCCACGCACGTGCGCTTCCCGTCCGGAGGAGAGTTCAAAATCGACGGCACGCGCACGGTCCGTGGCACGGGCAAGGCCGGCTTTTACACGTTCTTCGCTTTGGATACTACGGTCGCGGTCGTCGCGCTGAACACGCCGGTGGACGAGTCGGACCTGGAACGCGTTTCGGAGGACGAACTCTCCGTCGTGATCGGACCGGGCGTAGTGTCCGTCGATCGAGAACAAGATTGGGCTCGTGCCGTCTTCCGGACGCGTCGGGGTCCCGAGCTCTGGTGGCCACTCCTTCTGGCTGCGGTGGCTCTGATGACGATCGAACCACTGATGGCCGCCGCAGGTCGGGTCGCGACATCCACCCAGAAGCGACGCAAGGCTCCGAAGAGCCCGGTGTCCGATGTCGCGGCCTGACCCGATCCTGAGCGCAGTCGGGTCGTGCCCGACCGTCGAGACCCTCACCAAGGGGCTTCCGACACCAGGTACGGTGGTTCGGTTCGGGGGAGCGATGGGTTCGCTCGGCCCCGTGGTGCTCGCGGTGCTCCACCGAGCGAATCGGGAGCGAGTCTTTGTCGCTTTGGCTCCGACGCCGCTGGACGCGATCGCGGTGGAGGCGGACCTAGAGACAGTACTAGGCGGCCCCGGGGCCTCCCACCTGTATCCGCAGAAAGAGGCACTGCCCTATGAGGAGTCGGAGCCACATCTCGAGATCGGAGGCTTGAGGGTCGAGGCAGTGCAGGCCCTGTTTTCCGGCCGTACGCAGATACTCGTCACCACCCCGCGGGCACTCCAGGAGCGAGTCCCCATTCCGGAACGACTGGCCGAGCTGAGGCGGACGTTTCGCACGGGTGACGCGGTGGTCTTCTCGGAGCTACCCGCCTACCTCGAGGCGCAGGGCTTCGAGAGGGTGGCTCTGGTCGAGGCAGTGGGCCAGTTCGCCGTACGAGGTGGTATCCTGGATGTCTTTTCCGTTGCGGCAGGGGAGCCGGTGCGCATCGAGTTCTGGGGCGACAAAATCGAGTCGATCCGCAGCTTCGAGATCCTGGATCAGCGTTCTACAGGAGAGCTGGTGGAGGCGCACGTGCTGCCCGTCGACTTCCGGAGAAAGGAAGAGAACGCAGATCGTACCGTTGCCAGATCCCTGCTCGAGTTGCTGCCCGCCGACGCGATCATCACCCGTCTCGGCGCATGGGAGATCCCGGAGGATGTGCAACGCACGTGGACACGCGTCTCGACGTTGTACGACACGCTCGTCGACTCGGGCACGACTCCGCCACCGCCCTCCTCGCTCTTCCTGGAACCCGAAGACTTCGCTCGACGGTTGGGGCTCTTTCCCAGACTCGAACTGGACGAGGCCCCCGGACATGGCGCGAGCCTTGCGGCGAGCGCGCCACCAGTAATCGATCGCGACATGACAAAGCTAGAGGCCTACCTCCAGGAGGGCAGCGCTACCGGCCACGATACTCTCCTGCTCTGCGACAACGACGGTCAACTCCAGCGGCTGGAGGAGATCCTCGGCGGCGCCCAGCGACTACCTCCGGGTACGCACATCGGTCTGGGATCGCTCTCGACCGGGTTCGAGCTGACCTGTGGCGATGTGCCGCTGCGCGTCCTCAACGACCACGAGATCTTCCGCCGAACCCGCAGAGTTCGCCGAAGCCGCCGCTTTCGGGGGGCCGTCGCTCTGGAGAGCCTCTCGCACCTGACCCCTGGAGACTACGTGGTCCACATGGATCACGGCGTGGGGCGCTTCGTCGGCCTGGAGCGCCTCGAGGTCGCCGGCGAGGAGATCGAGGCGTTGACAATCGAGTACGCCGGTGGCGAGTTGCTTCGCCTTCCCGTCTACCGGCTCGATCTGATCGAGCGTTGGGTCGGCGAGTCGGACGACGCCAAGCCCCCGAGTGTCCACCGTATCGGCGGCAAGCGGTGGAAGACCCTTAAGAGGAAGGCCGAGCGGGTCATCGAGGCAATGACTGCAGAGCTGATCGAGCTTTACGCGCGCCGGGAGGCCGCCACGGGATTTGCCTTCTCGAAAGACACGCACTGGCAGATGGAGATGGAGTCGTCGTTCTTGTACGAGGATACTCCGGATCAGCGGGAAGCCAGCGAAGACGTGAAGCGGGATATGGAATCCGTGCGGCCCATGGACCGCCTCATCTGCGGAGATGTCGGCTACGGCAAGACGGAGGTCGCGATCCGAGCGGCCTTCAAAGCGATCCAGGACGGCAAACAGGTCGTGGTACTGGCGCCGACGACGATCCTCGTCGAACAGCATCGCCACACATTCCAGGAGCGCCTCGCGGACTACCCGGTACGCGTCGGCGCGCTGAGTCGATTCCGCTCGGCCAAGGAACAGAAGGAGATCCTGGCCCAGGTCGCGACCGGGGAGCTCGACATCATCGTCGGGACCCATCGCTTGCTCTCTGAGGACGTCGTGCTGAGGGACCTGGGCCTGCTCATCGTCGACGAGGAGCAGCGCTTCGGCGTGAAGCACAAAGAGCGCCTCAAAACGCTGCGCGCGTCGATCGACGTGCTCACTCTCTCGGCCACGCCGATTCCCCGTACGCTCTACCTCTCGCTCTCGGGGATCCGGGACATGTCACTCATCCGCACGCCACCACGGGACCGGATGCCGATCTACACCAACGTTCTCCCCTGGACAGACCAACTGCTGTCCGAAGCACTCCACCGCGAGCTCGACCGCGGAGGCCAAACCTTCTTCCTTCACAACCGCGTGGACACGATCTACACCATCGCGGAGGACGTCAGAGCGCTCGCCCCCGATGCGCGGGTCGAGGTCGCTCACGGTCAGATGGGTGCTAGGGAGCTGGACAAGATCATGCGCGCCTTCGTGGACGGCGACGTCGACGTGCTCGTCTGCTCGTCGATCATAGAGAACGGCCTCGACGTACCGAATGCTAATACACTCATCGTCGATCGCGCCGACCGCTTCGGTCTTTCCCAACTGTACCAGATCCGAGGAAGGGTTGGGCGCTCCCACCGGCGGGCGTACTGCTACCTGTTGGCACCGGACGGAGTAGCCGAGGATGCGGAGCGGCGACTGCGGGTCCTCGAGCACTACACCGAGCTCGGCTCGGGCTATTCGGTCGCGCTTCGTGACCTCGAGCTTCGTGGGGCCGGCAATCTGCTCGGCGCCGATCAGTCGGGCTTCGCACACCATGTCGGCCTCGCCGCCTACATGCGTCTCGTCAAGAGGGCCGTCGATCGGATCCAGAAGGGCAAGCAGCAACCGGAGTGGCCCGATCCCGAAGTATCATTGGCGGGACCCGCGTACTTGCCGGAGGGGTACGTTTCCGACCCGGGTCAGAAGTTTCATCTTTACCGACGACTCTCGCGCGTCGAATCCCGGACGCAGGTGGAGTCGTTACGGCTCGAGTTGCTGGACCGTTTTGGATCGCTACCCGCCGAAGTCGAGAGTCTTCTCGACGCGGCGGTTCTCCGGTTATTGGGAAGGAGCCTGGGAGTCGACCATATCCTACTACGGGAGGGCTCTGCGCGAGTGACGTTCAGGCAGGGGTTCGTGCCCCGCATGGCGGTGCTCGAGGGTCCTCTGCGGCAGCGGCAGGCCGAGGTCGAGATACGTCGTCTGGAGCCACTCTCGATCGTGCTTCATCAAGTTGGAATGGACCCCATCCTGGAGACGCTGATGGTGGCGCTCGAGGCCCTACGGTCAGCCCACTCAGCGGCCGCATGAGGTGGTTGGAACGTGGACGCTAGGAGATTTGATTCGATGAAAAAACGTTGGACGCTCGGTAGCGCTGCGCTTCTCATGTCGGGGGCTGTCGGCTGTGCCGACGCCGGCTCGAACGAGGGCCTCGTCGCCCGCGTCGGAGACTATGAACTGACGGTTGAAGACGTCGCCGAGCTCATGGTCAACGAGGAGCGGCTTCCGGCCCAAGTCACTGTCGTCCGGCAGGTAGCCGATCTTTGGATCGAGTACACGCTACTCGGGGCGGCAGTGTCGCTCGATACGGCACTGATATCCGTCGAGTTCACGCCATTGGTCCGCCAACAGCTGGATCAGATGATTATCTTGCAGCTCCGCGACTCGGTCGTCCAGGTCGACACGGTGATCCCCGATGACGAGCTCCGGGAGCTCTATGCGGCGGAGGATCCCGCGCTCGAGATGCGGGCGCGCCACATTCTACTCCAGTATCCGCCCAACGCATCCGCCGCGGAGCGCGGCGGTGTGCGCTCACAACTCCAGAGTATCCGTGACCGGATCGTGGCCGGCGAAGCGTTCGAGTCGCTCGCAGAGCAGTTCAGCCACGATCGAGGCTCGGCATCCCTCGGTGGCGACCTCGGATTCTTCGGGCGCGGTGACATGCTGCGCCCCTTCGAGGAGGCGGTCCTCGGGCTCGAGCCAGGTGAGTTGAGCGGTCTGGTCCAGACGCAATACGGTCTTCACCTCATCCGACTCGAGCAACGGCGCATCCAGGACTTCGGCGAGATAGCTCCGGACTTGCGTCAGCAAGTCCTTACGGAGCGGTTCTTACAAGCCGATTCCGCATACATCGCCAACATCGAAACGCGCGCGCAGGCGGAGCCCACGGAGGGGGCGTTTGGCGTACTCCGAGAGCTCGCGCGCAACCCGGGTACCAGGTTGAGTGGCCGCGCCCGACGCCGCCCGGTCTTCGAGTATGTTGGCGGAGAGCTCACTGTGCGTGAGGTCCAGCTCGTGCTGCAAAGCCAGACGGCTGAATTTCGGGATCAAGTCGTCGCCGGGGACGAGGAGCAGCTCGACCGGTTCCTACGCGGCATTGTCCAACGTGAGGTGCTAGCTGAGGAAGCTGACGCGGCAGGGTTCGGGGTCCCGGCGGAGCGCATCGACTCAATGATCGACAACGCCCGGGCGCAACTCCGCGGTGCAGCTGAGGTGCTGGGGTTGGTGTCGATCGATCGTGCGCCGGGAGAGCTGCTGAACCGGGCCGTTTCGCGCGCTGTCCTGGAAGCCGTGGGCAAAGTACTGACAGGTGCGACCGAGGTAGTCCGGCTCGGAGGGATCGAATTTCAGCTCGGGGAAGGCTCGTCCTCAGCGGTCTTCGACCGGGGCGTGAGTGAGGCGATCCTGCGGATCGTGCAACTGAGAATGAACCGTGGTCCGTCCTTGTTGGAGGAGGGTGCGGATACCTCTAGCCTCAGCAGCGACACCGCGTCAGGGGAACGCTGAGCCGCAAGGACTAGGAAACCCTAACGCCACATCGGTTTACGACGAGCCATGCCAAAAAGAGTGATTCCCTTCCTTCTGGGGCTGGCGCTGCTTCCAGCGCTCGCCAACGCCCAGATCTCGACTGAGGACGACATCGTTGACCGCGTCCTCGCCATTGTCGGAGATTCCGTCGTTCTCCAGTCCCAGGTGATGGAGGCTGTCCAGCGCCGCGTCATGATGGAGAGCATCTCCATCCCGGAGCCCGGGCCCGAGCTCGATCAATTGATGAGCGATATGCTCGAGCAACTCGTGAGCACCGTGCTCATCTCTCTGGAGGCGGCACGCGACACGCTCATCACGGTGGACGACGAGCTCATCGAGGAGCGCGTGACCGAGGAGATCGACCAGGTGACCCAGCGGGTGGGGGGACAGCCCACGCTCCAGCAAGCACTTGCCGGCCAAGGCCTCACTCTCGCCGAATACCGGGACATGCGCCGCAACGACATCCGTCTGGAGCAAGTGCAGCAGATGTTCATACAGTCCCGGCTTCGCGACGCGGCGCCGATCGAGTTGACGGAGGACGAGCTGCTCGCCGCCTTCCAGGCGGCGAGGGGACAACTCGACCAGCGCCCGAAGATGGTGACCTTCGATCAAGTGGTGATGATACCGACGCCGTCCGAAGCCTCGGTCGACAGCGCGCGAACGCGACTCGAGGGGCTGCTCACCCAGATCCGAGAGGGAGCGGACTTCGCTGAATTGGCCACGGAACACTCTGACGATCCCGGTACGGCCCCCAACGGTGGCGACCTCGGATGGTTCCGGCGAGGCGCCATGGTCAGGGAATTCGAAGATGCGGCGTTCGCACTATTCAACGGACAGGTGAGCGGTGTCGTCGAGACGGAGTATGGACTCCACATCATCAAGGTCGAGCGGTTCCGGGCGGGCCAACGAAGGGCTCGCCACATCCTGCTCATTCCAGAGGTGACCGAGCCCGACCTCCAACGCATGCGTGACATCGCGGAGGGGGTGCTGTCACAGGTGCGGAGCGGCGCCGACATCGATTCATTGGCCGCACAGTACGCCGATCCCGAGGCACCCGATTCGGTCACGATCGATTTCGACAATATCAGCTCCCTCCCACCCGGCTACAAGGTGATCGCTACCGCGGCGGCCGGCGACGTAGTAGGCCCGATCGAGTACGACACCGGTCAAGGGAGCAAGCGGACTTCCGTAATCAAGGTGACCGACGTGCGCGAAGCCGGGGCGTTCACTTTCGAGGATCTAAGGGGCCAGCTCGCGGATCGGCTGCGACAACAGAAACAGGTCGCGAGGATCCTCGAAGATTTACGCGCCAAGACGTACATCCGGATCCTAAAGTAGGCGCAAGGCGGATGCGCACTCGCATCGCCGTCACGCTCGGAGATCCCCGGGGCGTCGGGCCGGAAGTCGCCTTCCAAGCGGTTGCCCAAAAGGCGCCTCCAGGTGTTGAGATCACCTTCTTCGGAAGCGATACCCTCCGGCCCCAACTCCCCGCGGGTTGCGACTTCGAGTCCGTGGGCGCCTTCGACGGTAGTGAGGAGAGCGCTGGCAGCGTTTCGTGCCTCTCCCTCCAACGCGCGGTCGAGCGCGCGATGGAGGGAGAGTATCGGGCGCTAGTGACGGCGCCGGTCTCCAAGCCGGCGCTGCGCGCCGCGGGGTGTGACGTCCCGGGGCAAACCGAGCTGTTGCGGCAGCTCACCGGGTGCCGATGCGTAGGCATGCTGATGGCCGCTGAAAGGACCCAGCTCGGGCCGCCGCTGCGGGTTCTGCTCGCCACCACACACCACCCGCTTCGGGACGTGCCGAAACTGGTCACAGAAGACCTGCTGGCCGGGCAGGCGCCTCTGCTGTCCGAGGCTCTTCGGCGCGACTGGGGTATCGCCGAGCCGAGGCTCGCCCTCTGTGCACTCAACCCCCACGCATCCGACGGGGGCCTATTCGGGGACGAGGAAGCCCGAGTCTTCGAGCCCGCAGTCCGCCGCGCTGTGTCGGCCGGCGTCGACCTCTCTGGCCCACTTCCCGCCGACACCGTCTTTCAGCGGGCATTGGCCGGACACTTCGACGCGGTCATCGCTCCGTATCATGACGTGGGAATGGCGGCCTTCAAGACAGTGTCGTTCGGTAGCGGCGTCAACGTGACGCTCGGCCTCCCCTTCATCCGCACTTCCCCGGACCACGGCACCGCCTTCGACATTGCCCAAACGAGGCGCGCGGACCCATCGTCCATGTGTGAAGCACTCCGCCTCGCGCACCAACTCGCGTCCGCACGCTTTGACACGGATTCTGCCGATGTCTAAGCTTTCGTCTCGGAACTACGCTTCCTCCCGCTAAACCCCAAGAAGCCGCGATCCGGTGATCAAGCTCACAAGCGTATGCAAAGAGTATGCGAAAGGCGGCTTTGCGCTTCGCGACGTCTCGCTGCACGTGAAAAAAGGCGAGTTCGTGTTCCTCACCGGACACTCCGGGTCGGGCAAGTCCACGACGATGCGGCTGGCTCATATGGCCGATCACCCCACCAGCGGCGAGCTCCGGGTCACCGGGTACTCCTCTGACCGCATCACCCGACGGGCCCTCTGGAAGATCCGGCGCCGCGTCGGGTTCGTCTTCCAGGACTTCCGGCTGCTTCCGGGCCGTACGGCCCTGGAGAACATCTCGTTCGTGCTGGAGGTGACCGGAACCCCACGCATGAACATCGTACCTCGCGCACAGCGGCTCTTGACGAAGGTCGGGCTCACTCCCAAAGCCGGCGCGCTCGTACACGAGCTCTCTGGTGGAGAGCAGCAGCGCGTCTCGATCGCACGGGCTTTGGCCAACAGTCCTTACGTACTGCTCGCGGATGAGCCGACGGGGAACTTGGACGACCGTGCGACAGACGGGGTAATGGACCTCTTCTGGGATATCAACGCGAACGGCATGGCAGTGCTCATGGCGACGCACGATCTCGAACTCGTGCGCCGCTACCCCCATGCGCGTGTACTCGAGCTGGACCACGGCCGGCTCGTTTACGACTCGGCCGCCGCCTAGGGGCGGCCGCATGTACGCGATACGCGACGCACTCAGGGCATTTCAGCGCGCGCCCGTGCTCACGGGCCTCGCCTCGGCCATGGTCGGCTTCGCGCTCTTCGTGGTCGGACTCTTCGCCCTCGCGACCTACAACCTTCAGCTCGCGCTGAGCGTGATCGAGGATCGCGTAGAGATCGCGGTGTATCTGCGCGACAACGCGCGACAGAGTGAGATCGACCTCGCTCAGTCCGAGTTGGGTGACATTCCCGAGGTGCGCACCGTGCGTTTCATCTCGAAGAGACAGGCTCTCGCTCGCGCGCGCGAGGAGTTGCCGGAATTCAGCCAGCTGTTCAGAGATCTAGAGGTCAATCCCTTGCCCCAGTCGCTGGAGGTGGAGCTACTCCCCGGGGAACGCAGCCGGAACGTGGTAGAAAAGATCTCAGCGGCCGCCATGGGATACCCATTCGTGGAGGATGCCCGCTACGGCCGCGAGTGGGTGGACCGGCTCTTCGCGCTGCGACGCATCGGCGCCGCGACGACCGTCGCCATGGGATCGGCGTTCGCCCTGGTCGCCGTGCTCATCATCGGGACCGCGTTACGCATCGCGATCTTCGCCCGTCGGGAGGAAATCTACGTGATGCGTCTCGTCGGGGCCACGAGTGGCTTCATCCGCCGACCGTTCCTGATCGAGGGTGCCATCGCGGGTCTCCTCGGTGGTGGCCTCGCGTGGCTGATGACCTGGGCTACCTACCGCGGGGTGTATGCCTTCCTGTTCGAGGTCGCCTGGATTCCCCCGGTGTGGATCTTGGCGGGGCTGGCCTCGGGCGCGGTCTTCGGCGCCTTCGCGAGTACGCTCGCGATCGGCCGGCATCTCCGGGAGGTATGAGGGTGCGCTGCGTACAGACCGTCCTCGGCGGTTTCCTTGCGGTCGGTGCCCTCACCTTCATGGCGGGCGGCCTCGCCGGGCAGACCGACCTACGCCGCGAGATCCTAGAGAGCCAGCGCCGCCTTGAGCAGATCCGTGCGGAGCGTGCGAGGCTCGAGGGTGAGATCGGCGACATGCGTAACCGAGTGAGGGACGCGTCGGAAGATCTCGCCAATGTCGAGCGCCGACTCTCCGCGTCGCGCTCGGTGGTCGCAGAGATACAGTTTCAGTCGGACGCGGCCACTCAGTCGATCCAGGAAACGACGCGTGAGCTGGTGCAGGCACGTGAGCGGCTCGCGGAAAGTGAGGCCGTGCTGAACCGACGCCTGAGAGATATTTACAAGATGGGGCCACTGCACACCGTCGGGGTTCTGCTGGGCGCGTCTTCTTTCACTGATCTGCTGAACAGGTATCGCTACTTGCAGCGAATCGCATCGTTCGACCGATCGATCGTCAACCGAGTCGAAACCATCGAGAGCGAGCTCGTGGACCACGACGACGACCTACGGCAGCGCATGGCCGAGCTCGGGAGCCTCCGACAGAACCGGCTCTCAGAAGTCGCCCAGCTGCGCTCGGTCGAGTCCGAGCGTCAGACAGCCCTTTCCCAGTTCCGTACCCGTGAGCAACGCACGGCGAGTCGGCTCGAGCAGCTCGACGCTGATGAAGGTCGCATGACCCGACTCATCGGCGATCTGGAGACCCGCCGCCGCGAGATAGCAGCGCGCTCGGCCGCAGCGCGCGCCGATGCTCTGCTCTCGCCCGGTGATACAGGCTCACTGGACTGGCCACTCGACGGCGATCTGATCTATCGATTCGGCCGTGAGCGACGCCCGAACGGCACCGTCCTGCGGTGGAACGGGGTCGGAATCTCCGGTTCGCCGGGGAGCCCCGTCAGGGCGGTAAGGGCCGGGGTCGTCGTGCTCGCGGGTCCGTTCGAAGGGTACGGGCCTACAGTAGTGCTGAGCCATGGAGATGGCTTCTACACGCTGTACCTATATCTAGAAGAGATCGGT
>Ga0310121_10002694_pt1 | contig 16658 bp, 14 predicted proteins | sample CB27_Tmax_986_MG_FD_203504 | JGI IMG/M metagenome (GOLD analysis project Ga0310121, IMG submission 203504) | Marine microbial communities from Western Arctic Ocean, Canada - CB27_Tmax_986 | ecosystem: Environmental > Aquatic > Marine > Oceanic | place: Canada: Western Arctic Ocean | collected...
TCGCATACGTCCTCGGCGTGTAGTGTGCAACCTGAGAAAGCTCAAGGACAAGGTGGGATAAGATATTCGCCTGGGCCGGGATTGCTTCAATATCCACGCGGCTGACATTTCGTCTGAACCTGGGGGTGTCGTGCGGCCGCTTCTTCTTCACGATTCCTCGCGGGCGCAGAAGTGGCCAGTGTATCGAGGAGTTCCTGGGCCGCGACCGAAATCTTTTCAACGGCACACTCTAAAGCCTCTTCATTCGCTTTCGATGGCTTCGTGGATCCGCTTAGCTTCCGCACAAACTGAACAGAGGCCGCTCTAACCTCGGTTTCGGTGGCCGGCGGATCGAAATTGAATGAGGTCTTTATGTTTCTACACAGATATTGTCAGTATACGCTCGTGGACCCACCGTTCGCTTTGTACTGTGCGGAAAACAACAAGAAGTTGAAAATGAGGACGGCTATGAACGCTTCATTGGGCATTGCTTTGGTTTTTGTTGCCGGTACGTGGGCCTCCGCCGAATCTTCAGTATGGAAGGCGACAAGAGATGGTTCCACCATATACCTGGGCGGAACCTGCCATGTTTTACGACCCACGGACTACCCGCTGCCGGCGGAATTCGACGAAGCCTATGGCGCGTCCGAAACGATCGTTTTTGAGACTGACATGGGGGCGCTCAAGGATCCGTCAACGCAACAGGCGATTCTCGCAAAAGCCACGTACGACGATGGGTCGACGGTCGAGGAACATTTGTCGGCCGAAGCCTACGCGTTGCTGAGCTCCTATTGCGCTTCCAACAACGTTCCGCTTGATGCGTTGAAGCAATTCAAGCCATCAATGATCGTGATTACAATCATGACCATGGAACTTATGAAGCTGGGCGTGATGATGGAGGGGGTGGACACGTTCTACGATCAGAAGGCTATCGCTGATGGAAAGACCCGTGAGTTCCTGGAGACCGTCGAGCAGCAGATCGACTTTGTCTTTGGCATGCCCGAAAGCAATGACAATAAATTCGTGACCCACTCGATCAGCGAAATCGGCCTGCTCCCGGAAGTCTATGAGTCTCTGGTGGGTGCATGGCGAACCGGCGATATGGGAAAACTCGGCGAGTTGATGATCTCGGAGCTTAAGGAGGAGATGCCGCAACTCTACGAGGAACTGCTGACAGACCGAAACGAGGCCTGGATGCCCAGAATCAGCGCTTTTCATAAGACCCCCCAGGTGGAGTTTATCCTGGTCGGCGCGGGCCACCTGGTCGGGCCCGACGGCATCATTGCAACTCTCGAGAAGCAAGGGTTCCAGGTCGAAAGGGTAATCGCCTCAAAGAAGTCTCCGGAAAAAGTTGGTGCGCCCGCGATGGCGGAGTAATTCGGGGGGATCGTGTGCAACCTCTGATGAAGCATGCCAAGATCAAAGAACCCCTCTGGCTCTGTACTTGATCATTGCGTTGGTCTCAGAACACTTCGCCGAATCCCCGCCCGCAAGAGGCGGGGAGTGAGAATTTCGCGGCTGTACCAACATCTCTTTTGCATCGGTAGGGTTCAGTCCGCATTGGGAGAAATCTGCCCGTGGTCCCAGTTTCAGTTGTTGTCCGACTCTCATGGACAATGCGGTCGATTGGTATATAATAAATGTCCATCCATCGGGCCGGAGGATGAACCGGCGACAAAGACAATGGTTGGAGAAATGAGGTTTTTTGTGAAATGGGTTTTTCTATTGATTGCCTTCGTCGCCGGCTCCGCTTTCAGCGACGACTGGCCGCAGTGGCGTGGACCCGATCGCGATGGGGTGTGGCGCGAAGACGGCATCGTGGAGGCATTTACCGGGAACGAGATTGAATTGCGCTGGCGCGTGCCGGTTTCCAGCGGCTACAGCGGTCCCGCTGTCGCCGATGGCCGGGTCTATTTAACGGATCGCCTTACCAAGCCCAAGCAGCTGGAGCGTGTGCTTTGTTTCGATTGGAGGACCGGAAAAGAATTGTGGTCTTATGACTACGATTGCGAATACAGGAACGTCAGCTATTCTGCCGGACCTCGTGCCACCATGATCATTCACGACGGACTCGCCTACGCCTTGGGCAGCATGGGCCATCTGCACTGCTTCGATGCGGTCACCGGCGAGGTGCGCTGGAGGAAAGATCTGAATTCCGAATATGGGATTGAAATGCCCATGTGGGGCATCTCCAGTTCGCAGTTGATCGAAGGGGATCTGCTCATCACGCAGGTGGGAGGAACGCCTGACGCCTGCCTGGTGGCCTTCGATCGCAGGACGGGCGGTGAGAAGTGGCGCGCACTGGAGGATCGCGCCTCCTATTCGGCGCCTATCGTCATCGACCAGGCCGGTAAGCGCGTGCTCGCCTGCTGGACCGGCGACAATATTGTTGGCCTGGATGCGCAAAGCGGGGAGGTCTACTGGACCCATGCCTATCCACCGGCGCAGATGGTGTTGAGCGTGGCCAGTCCCGTATTCGATCGAGACCGGCTTTTTTTTACCGGATTTTACGAAGGGTCTCTTTTGCTGGGTGTTGATCCCAACCAACTGGCAGTGAAAAAAATCTGGCGTCGGCTGGGTGAAAGCGAGAAGCAGACGGACGGTCTCCAATCCATTATCTCGACCCCGCTTTTCATTGACGACCATATCTACGGAGTGGATAGCTACGGCGAGCTGCGCTGCCTGGAGAGTGGTAGCGGCGAGCGCATCTGGGAAGATCTGACTGCCGTTCCGCGGGCGCGATGGGGCACCATTCACTTTGTGCGCAATGGCGACACGGTGTGGATGTTCAACGAGCGGGGAGAATTGCTCATCACCTCCTTGTCGCCGGCGGGGTTGAAGGTCCTGAGCCGTGCGCAACTCATCAAGCCGACTCTCGGGCAGTTGAACGAGCGGGGAGGGGTGTGCTGGGCGCATCCGGCCTTCGCCTACAAGCACATATTCGCACGCAACGATGAAGCGCTGGTCTGTGCCAGCCTGGAACGGCCGGGCGAAGAGTAGGGCGCATGGATGACGAATGACGAAATACCCAATGTCCAATGAACTCCGAATTACGAATGACACACGATCCCAATCGCGAATGGGTAGAATCGATTTTCGCCATTAGGTCTTCTTTCGTCATTGGGGATTTCGCCATTCGTCATTCTCTCTTGACTCCGCTTGCATGATCAGACAGAAGCGATTTTTACGATGACGTAGTGTTCCGCGTCCTTCAGCAACTCGGTCCCATCGCTGGGAAGGATGGATGGCAGGGCGGAGTCGGGTACTACATGCTGACTTCCGGATGGTTCTTCGACGACCAGTCGATCCGGCAGAATTTTTGCCACTCCGTGTATCGGCACCAGTTTAACTCGTTGGGTATCCTGATCCAGGACGATCATTTGGACTAAACAGAAACGGGTGCCTTCAAGATGGTTAAGCTCTTGCAACATCGTGTCTCTATACTCTATGGGTCGTGTTGATTTTCAACGGATTCAGGGCGGTAGCGGATGGGGGGGCTGAAATGGTACTTCTACGGCGGGAAAGTAGATGAATCCGTCCCGGTCCATTGCCCGGACCCGTTCTTCGTGGGTTGCATGGGCGGTCAGCTCAAGTGGCGGCCTGGGTGTTGGGGTTGAGTTTATTGTCATGTCGTTTGATCTACTGAAAATCCTGCCCCGTCTTCGTGTTCCGGTTCCTCTGCTGAATCGCGAGACGAAGACGGGGCACGAAGACGCGGGACGATTGTCAATTGTCATCAAATCCATGACTGGCGAACCCACCCTATCGTTCGCGAAGCCGCGCAAATTTCATGGGTACTTACCTTATGTCTTCAGACGGGCAGATGCAGGATACACTAAATCGGTTTGTAATGACCTTCAATGAAATGGATTGAGCGAGGTTTTTCCGGATCACCCTGGTGATGGATGCGCCCGCGTCCTCAGGATCCTTGAAAGCAGCGGTGAAAATCACGCAATCGCAGGGATCTCGCCAGGTCATCGAAATTCCCGAACTTCGCGTTGAAGCCGGCCAGGCGTTTCTGGATATCCTGTACCCCCCGATCGACGACGGCCGCTACGATGCCTCCCGCGGAACCCCGGCCGTAGCACGGGGATCCGGCCCGTGTAGCGGAGCCCAGGGTTTGGAGTGCGGCGCACAGCACCGCACTCCAAACCCTGGGCTCCGGGGCTTCCGAAATCTTCTTCAAAATCGAAGAATTGAAGCGTTAGCAGTACAAAGAGTCGCAAAGGAATTCGCTTTTGCGCCTTGTTTCCTTTGTGCACTTTCGCGGCCACAAGGGTCTTCAATGGGGGAATATCTTCGCTCGCTTCGCGTTCTTTGTGGTTTAATCTTGCGCCATGAGCAATACAACAGAACACATTCTGGAATCCCGTCGCATTACCGCCGATGACGGGCACTACTTCTTCGCCTATTACGACAAATTGCAGTTTTCTCCGGACGATCGGTACGCGCTCGCCCAGCGCGCAACCTTCGACGATCGACCGCCGCGGCCCGATGATATTCTGGAGGTGGGGATGATAGATCTGCAGGACGGGGACCGGTGGATTCCGCTTGGCACGACCACCGCCTGGTGCTGGCAGCAGGGCTGCATGCTACAGTGGCTGCCGGGACACGAGGATCTCATCATCTATAATACCCGCGAGGATGGACACTATGGATCCGTCATCGTGGACCGGAGGGGGTCAGTGCAAACGCGGTTGCCGCGGGCGGTTTACGCCCTCAGCCCGGACGGCAGGGAGGCGATCAGCAACGATTTTGCCCGTACCGGCCACACGCGTCCCGGCTACGGCTACGTCGGCATTCCCGATCCGAACCGCGAGATTCCGGCACCCGAGGATTCCGGGCTGTGGCGCATGGACCTCGAGACCGGTGAAAGCAAGATGATTTTTTCACTGGCCGACATCGCGGCGCAGGATGCTCCTCCTGCCATGCGCAAGGAGCTCAACTGGTTCAACCACATTCTCTATAACCAGGACGGCAGCCGCATCATCTTCCTCCACCGGTGGCAGACCCCGCGGCTGACCCGGATGTATACCTGTGCTTCTGACGGCTCTGATCTTCACCGGGTCAGCGATGCATCCGATCCGATGGGATGGCAGGCCTCTCACTTCTGGTGGCGCGATCCGCTGACCATCATGGTGTGGGGTGGGGCATTGAACGAGCAGGTGACGTCCGGCTATCGACTCGTTACCGACAGAACCGGGGAGGCGGTAGTCATCAATCCTGAGCTACTCGATGAAGACGGGCACATGAGTTATCCGCCGCAAGGGGGTTCGACCTGGTTCATCTCCGATACCTATCCGGATCGTGAAACCAATCTGCGGCAGCTATTTTTCTGCAACGAAGCAGGCGACCGCCAGATCATCATCGCACGATATGACGCAGGAATTTTTAATTGTGCGGACCCCGCGCTAGTGGAGTGCCGGTGCGATTTCCATCCCCGGTGGAACCGGGCAGGAACACAGGTCACGATTGATTCGGTGCACGAGGGGTATCGGGGAGTTTATTTGCTGGATGTGGGCGGAGTAACGCCCGGCTGAAATGCCGTCCGTCGTGAACCGGTTGCTCAGGAATGTGTTTTGGCCGAAAGAGTCAATGGCGATGCTGTTGTCCATGGGGACGTTGATCCCGATTGAGCCCGCGGGGAACGGGATCCCGGGCGGGTCGGCGGACGTGGGTTCAAAGTCCGTTTGTATGCGGTGCCCCGGTTTCGTACTACTATCTTCAGTAATGGTTCTCGTCCCCGACAAATTTTCTACCACGGAGTTCACGGAGCACACGGAGTGATCAAAAATCCCCTCCGTGGTAAATTCCGTTCGATTGCGGAGCCTAGGTTTCGTGTATTTCGTGGTTCCCAAATCTTCGGCTTCCGGAACCGGGCATTGCCCGATGCCGTGCCGGTGAGGTAGGCTCCCAGGGTGATGAAAACGAAGCTCTTTTCCGGAATCAATGCCGCCCTGTATACCGCGTACCTTCACGATGGGGCGGTCAACTACGACGAAACCGCACGCCTTGCCGGGTGGCTGGTTGAGAAAGGGATCTCCGGTCTTTATTTATGCGGGACCACCGGTGATGGCCTTCTGTTGTCCATGGATGAGCGCCGGGGGGTGGTTGAAGCGGTGTCGGCATCCGTTGGCGAACAGGTGCCGCTGATGGTTCACGTGGGCACGCTGGCTACGCGGGACGCGATCAATCTGGCCGGACATGCCGCCGGCCTAGCGGGAGTCAGCGCGATCAGTTCCCTGGGGCCGATCTACTATCCGTTGCCCTGGCGCGACCAGTTGAACCATTTGTCGACGATCGCCGAGGTGACTGATCTTCCGTTCTATCCATATCTCTTCAGCGAGACGGTGCAGGGCCAGGGCATTCCCGCTGTCCTGGACTCATTCGCCGGGATCCCCAACATGGCAGGCATTAAAGCTTTCGTGCAGGATCTTGCCGTGCACCAGGCCATTATCGCGCAGGGGCCCGACCAGTGGGAACTGCTTCACGGTCATGACCAGAGCCTGGCCCCGGCCCTGGCCATCCCGGGGGTGGATGGGGCCATCGGCTCGATGTATAATGTCGTGCCCGAGATTACCGTGGCCATCTATGAATCCGTGCAGTCCGGTGACCATGCCAGGGCCGCGGAGTTGCACCGCAGATTCGCTACCTATTGGCTTCCGGCCGTCCAGGAAGGCTCTCCCTTGACGGTCGGCCGTTACTGGCTGAATCGCCGCGGCTTCTCCATGGGCGAACCGAGATTGCCGAAGCGCTTCCCGCCACCGGATGCCATCCAGAAGGTGGAGGAGAGCCTCCGGGAGGCAGGGTTTGATATTCTGGGCGGCGGGTTGCCGTGATCGTGTAGCGGAACTCGCGTAGAGTTCCGTGCTGTGTGGGACAACCTGTCTACATCGCCGTCCCGGTCGATCGTAAGGGCCTTGGCCTTCTCCACAAACTCCTCAAGTGCCCACCCGTTTTCCGGAGAGGAAACGCCGGCTTCATCCAGCAGCGCCTTGTTGTAGGCGATGAATTCGGTGCCGATTCCGTAGGGAATGCCGAGTTGCTTTCCGTTCATGCGGTACCATCCAGGCACGGTGGCGAGAGAGTCCAATTTCTCCACTGCTGAATGAATTCCGCGCTACCGACAGGGCTACTCCGAAATCTCCCACGCCCATGCGGTGCGGGCGGGAAATTCGAGACCGCGGGTGAACGAAATTGGGGCCGAGGATGGCGACTCACGTTTTTCGCCGCTGATTTTTGTCAGTTGAACTTCTTTTCCCTCGAAGCCGAATTTGCCGCCGTCGAAGGTGAAGTCGGCGGACACCGTTTCGTCCGTCACATTCGCGAAAATCAGCGCCACCTTGTTCTCGTGGGGTAGCCGCCAGGCGCCGGCGAGAACGGCGTCGGTGGTGACATGCATTTCGCCATACCACTGCCAGTCGGCCGTGACCTGGGGAATTTCGGAGTCAAATATCGGCGGCCGCGCAATCTCGCCGGCTGAGAAAAAGCGGCGGAGTTGCCAGCGCGTATGCACGACGTGGCGAATGAACGGCATATTCTCCTTGTCGTTCACCCATTCCGAGTTCATCCATCCGATCTGTTCACCGAACACCAGTTGCTGCGCACACCGCATGCGCGCGGCCAGGTCCATGTCCGGTCCCCCCGCGTACTGTCGTCCGAATACCTGGATGGCAGGGCCGTACACGACGACGAAAGCCGGCACGATGCCCGGGCGTTGCCAGTGCCAGACCAGGTATCCATCAAACCACTTGATAAACGGCTCCGCATTGCACTCGCTTGTCAGCATCACATCCTTGGGCATCACCGCGCGAATGGTGTCGTGCATCTTCCAGTACCCCTTGTTCCACCAGTGACCGCCGCCCAACTCGTGGCCGTGTGTCTCGTCCATGCAAAGAATGGGAGACATGGCGGAGACCTGGTCGAGATAGATGCCGTTGACCTTGTACTCTTCGAAGAGGCGGACACAAATCTCGAGAATCTTGCTCTGCCAGAGTTGTGTCGCCGGGCACATGATCCCGAAGGTCATGTCGCTGCCGTCCGGTTCCTTCCCGTACACTACCGTGTGCGGGCTGCCGTCCTCTTTCTTGGTGGCGGCAGGCAGTGCTACGCTGGTGAATTGCCAGTCTTCCTGGCCGCGATCGCGCGTGTCCCAGATCCGGGCGTTGATGTAGGGCATGACGTAGAGGCCGGCCTCCCGCAGTTTCAGAACCCCTTCGGCGAAACCTTCCCGGGGCGGAAAAAAATTCGGCATGTCATTGTCGAACGCAGAATCCTCGCAGCCGGGAGGCAGGTTGTGCCAGGCGTACCAATGGAACCCGACGGGCAAACCGATGTATTCCGCGAATCGAATCGCATCCGGAACCACCCGCCCATCGCCGAAACCCCGGCACCAGATGGATACGTCCCGCGCCCACTCCGGCGTGTCACCCCGTCCGTCCTCCGTCAATTCGGGAAACCACTCTGCATTCCCGCGCACCCAATCCCGGTAAATCTCCGCCGCGTCAAACCAGTCGCCGCGAAAAAGTTGCCAGACGACTTCGCCGGTCACTTCGAAGTCATTGCCCGCCTTCGTCATGTTTGCCGCCGGCATGTCATACCGGAAATGGACCTTTCGTTCATCGGGATGGCTTCGGACCGTCATCTGCTTTGGGCCACCCATCGGGTCATGAGCGGCGATGTACAGTCCGGCCGCCCCGTCCCCCGTGTAGGCTGCCATGTACTGCATCGTCATCCACGGATCTGGATAGAGGCGTTCATGCTCGTAGGCAGTGCGCCATATTCCCTTCACCACTTCCCCGGAAGCGCGGGGCAGGAACACGGACCCGTCCTCGCCAAGCTCATTGATCATCACTTCCGGAAAGACCACCCGCATCAGGGACCAGTTCGTACTATTGTTCGAAACATCGAGCTTCCAGCTCAAGGAGTCGTTGTTGTTATCGGTAGTCACCTTGGCGGTCACGAGGAGCATCAGTCCGGAGTCTGCGTCGGATTTCACAAAGATCAGTTCGGCGCCACCGGGACTGGATTGCGTTGCCGCGCTGGTCCAATCGGTTTCTGAAGTGAGTTGTACTTCCTTTCCGGAGGAGATCTCGCGAAGCTTCAGGGTGAAGAGGGGAAGGGGACCCGAAGTGAGGAAGTTGGTTCCAGTGGAGGTGTCGGATAGTTGAAGAACGGCGATTCCGTGGGTGGACTCCTCCAGCGTCAAGGTGAGATGGCCCGCATTTACTTTGGTGGTCATCGTCTCACCTCCTGTAGGTTCGGCCGGATTGTCCGGCGCGGCGAATGCTTGGATAGGAATGCCTGCCGGATGAGTGGTGTAGAGCAGACATAAGAGGGCAACAAATGGCGAGTGGTGGTGCTTCCGGGGATGGAATTGTTTGCAATGAGGCTCCGCTCGATTCATATGGGCATGAATAAACCAGCAGAATGAAATACTCGCAATGCCCAATAACGGATTCCGGTCGGATTGTTGGATTTCCAACCGATTCGAGGCGGTAACGGATTGGGGACTGAAGTTGCGGGGGGGGCTACCAACGGATTCCGGGCATCATGCGAAGCAATCCGCTACCGCCCCGGATTCTTAAAGATCCAGAACCACCATTTCGCTATGACCGACGGAAGGTACTACAAAGTGGTTGTTTCGTACGCCCAATTCGGCATCGCCGATTACCAACCTCGCCTTCTTGACCTGGCCTTGATTGATCTGAATGCCGATGTTGGCCAACGTCGCCATTTTCCTTGTGTTCGAAGCCAGGGCCGTAACGTTGAGTAGATGCAGCACCATGCGGTTTTCACTCGGCCGCAATGCGGTAACCTCGATATTTTTTGGAGCGTCGAATTCCACCGGCGGCTGCGATGCATCGCGAAGCAGACGGCCGACGAGCCGCGCAACCCGGGGCAAATTGTCGCGCGTGTATCCCCTGCCGATGTCCGGGCCGATATAGCATGCTGTCCCGGAACCGAATTTTCGCCGCGCCACCGCCGTCGCAGTTCCCCCCAGGGTCCATCCACAAATGAGGAGGACCAAGGCCGACCGCCCACGCCGAAGCGAGCGTGTTCCAGGATGATTCGTCGGGTCAGACAGATATTTCTTCTCTCTCTGTTGTTGACGAAAATTCACTGCTAACTCCCCCTTATATTTCCAGTACCACAACCTCGCTGTATCCGACGGCGGGAACGACGAGGCGGTTCATTTTCACTTTGGCTTTCCTATCCGCAATGGCCAACCGGGCTCGCTTTACCTTGCCGCGGTTGACCTGGACGCCGATATTCGCCAGTGGAGCCATTGTTGCCGACCCGGACCCCCAGGGAGACAAGTTCAGCAGGTGCACCACGATCGTGTCTTCGTCGGGTTGCAACGCGGTGACTTCGATGAGCTTGGGCGCATCGAACTCGATTGCCGGGGTCGCCGCCGTGCGCAACAGCTTTCCGGTGAGGTGAGCAACGCGTGGTAATTTGTCCCGAGTGTACCCACGCCCGATATCAGGGCCAACGTAATAGACGGTGCCTTTCCCGACGCGTCTCCGCACCACCGCCGGCACGTCCGAGTCGAAGGGTTCCACCGACACGCTTAGACCGTGTAGCGAGCGGGAGCTGTGGGTGAAGAGGACATCCGCATCCGCGTCGGCGCGCACGGTGAAATGAACCGCCGGGGCGACGAACGAGACGAAGTGTTCGTACTCCGCTTTGAGGTCTTCCGTTTGCGGGACCAGGATCTGGGCCGTCTCTTCCCGGGTCTCGACATAGTCGATGCCGAAGAGGTCGGCGAGGCCGAAGTTTTCGCGCGGGTTGCCCCACTCGTCTCGAAGAGAACTCTCCACCGTGGCCATCAGGGTCCCGCCGCCGCGGACGTATTCGGTCAGCACATCGCACTGCGAATCGGAGAGACAGGTCGAATTCGCCAGGACCACCACCGGATACGGAGCAAGCCGGGCCGGGGTCAGGGAGTCTTCGAAGATCACGTCCGTGAGCAAGTGTTCGGTCCGGTGAACTTCCTCCATCCGTCCCGTGGAGTTCCACATTGCCTCCCAGTCATGAAAATCCCGCATTCGCTGGGAAACCAGGATTGCGGCGTACTTGACGGTATCGCCGACCATGTAGGGCCTGCGCTTCTTGAACTCGTCGAACATCGCCTTAAATCCGTCCTTCCACAGGTGGGGGTCGTTGCCTCGACCTCCGTAGCACGGAGCCAGTCCATGTGCGATCACGCGCAGCCCCTTGACGATACTGCGATCGGGGTCGAAGTAGGGCATCCCGCCGTGGGAAACTTCCGGCACGCGCCACTGCGCCCACAGCCAGCACTCCGTTCGGGTGGTGAGGGCGCGGCCAACCTTTGCATTCAGGCTCGATTCGCCACTTTCGATGGCGGGGTACCAGTTAATGTTCTCCAGCCGGCGCATCGGATGCGCTGCGTCCCACCGCCGCTTCATGGGGCGGGCGTAGTAGTTCATGATGGCCGCGGTGTAAGGCTTTTCTTTAATGGCGGGTGCGGTCACCTGGTTGAAAAACTCAACGGTCTTGTCGTAGCGCCAGACAAACCACTCCTTGAACTCCTGAGAGTCCCAGTCGAGCTCTTGCGGAACGGGCTTGCCGGTGTCGCGCAGGTAGGCCTCGGTTCCGTACGGCCCCACGTCACCCGCGCCCGGCGTGCCGTCGAACCAGAAGCCGTCCACCTTTCCGACGGTGACGTATTCCGCCATGAACCGGCCCATCCAGTCAATGTAAGGGGAACAAAGCTCGTTCATCTGGTTCCAATGATTTCCTTCGATGGGATGAACACGCCATTTGTGAACCTCTTCCCTGAAAGGCGGAAGCGGAGGATTCTCGAGTTCAACGAGTTGCTCCAGCGCCAGTACGGTGATTCCATGCGCGTGTGCACGATCCACCATCCGCGGCATGTAGTCCGCGGGGACTTTGTCGCACCGTTTAATCATATCCGAAGGCCAGTACGCGCCGTTGTCCGTGAAAGATGCACTGGTCGACCAGACTTCAGTGCCCATCTCCGCCACGAGATCCGAAAGCTTTTCCGGAGTGAGTCCATACCCCGGCTTTCTCTCCACCCGCTTTTCGCCGTCATAGACGTCGGGGCGCAAGGAATGGAAGTAGAGCCGGCAGACCCGCTGCTCGAACGGCAGGGAGAGATCCACCTCGGCGAAGGCAACGGACATTTCGCCGAGGCCAATCGTGGCGGCACAAGCCATAACGATGCTGCGGATTGTCTTTTGAATGGAATGTCTACTTGCAGGGGGATTGGTCGGGTTTAATTTCATATCAATGGACAATAGGGATGGATGTAGCGGATTACCAACAGATTAGGGGCGGTAACGGATTGCTCCGCAGAATCCGTTAATAATCAATCGTAACCCCAGTCCCCAATCCGTCACCGCCCCGAATCCGTTGGTAATCGCGCGCAACCGCGGGTGTCATGCTCCGTTGCGTTTTTCACACTTCTGCCACAATTTAGCCATATTTATGAACGACTCTCCCAGAGTCAAAAGGAGAGTGGATCATGATGAATACGAAGTTATTGGAAACGGACCAGCACGACGCGCCAAGCTTGGAGGAGAGACAGAATCAAAAGCGGCAAATTTCCCTGGCGCTGAAGTTCGCAGCCGTCGTCTTGTTGCTTTGGATTCCCCTGAACTTAATTCAGAACCTGCTGTCAGAACGGTGCGAGCACCAGTGTGAGGCGGTCGCGGACATCTCATCTTCCTGGGGCGGGGCTCAGAATCTGGTGGGGCCGGTTCTTACGATCCCTGCCGGACGGGAGCAGTTCGGCGGATAAATCGACACTCGCTCCCATGTGCCGTGACGTGTCGGAATGTCCGCTCTAATCACACTCTGCGCGACCAGCGACCAGCATCCGCATCCGTAGAGTCTGATTCCCTGGAAATCCTAATCATTAATCAAGGCCTGACCGGTTCCCCTCTCAACGATCACGAGGTCTGGATCGGACAAGCTGACGGTCAGGGGGGGCGTTCAATGGCGAGATCGGGTTCATGGAGGTCTGGGCAGGCGCCTTGCCCGGCGGTGTCGGCGCGGCTGAGTACGGCCAGTCGCGATGGAACGGCGGCAACCCGAACCGCGTTCCCGAGCCGGCCACCATGGCCCTGTGCTTCCGCATGCACAACGCCAACCTGTTTAGTTCCTGGTTAGATTCAGCGATACCGGTACAACAAAAGCGGAAGGATGGTTTGTCAAGGATGGTTTCTGCTCGGGCATTTATTAGTGACCGAAAGGGTGAAGACGCAAAGGTGTCAGCACGTTTCAAGGCACCTGCCAAAATGGCGAGCCAAGTGATGCTTGTCGGTCATGAACCTCGGTGCAGAAAGGCACATTAATTATCGACGTACTGGATGGGCCACCATCGCTGCGGAAGAGATTTTTTTGCGTGTTGACAAGGAGTAAAGTTTCCTGCTGGAGTGCTTCAGTCGGGCGGGGCTCTCCCCCACCCCGCGGAGCTATCGGGTAAATCTTAACTGGAGGGGTCTCAGATGGTGGTAAGGCCACAGGCTGTGTTGGCGCGGGTGGTCGTTGTCTCCAATTCGTTGGCGGCACCGAGGAGGAAGCTTGACGTGCGGATCTACGAGCTGACTTGCGAAGAGCCGTTTCTGGAGTTCGCGTGAAGGTTGGGCGGCAGATCACAGGGCCAGTCGCAGGACGGAAAAGGATCCGCATCGAGGTCCTGGGTGGTAAGCAGGCAAACACGCACAATCGGAAGGCATTGGCCGGGAGAGCTTTCGCCAGCTGCCAGCTTCTCCACAAGCACGTCTTGCTTCTTCTGCATTCCCGTTGGCCTCCTCCTGTGACGGGAGACATGATCTCTCGTCCCCATTTTTCCATAGACAGCCCCCATCTCCGCTACTCTCTTCTGCGTTCCACGACTCTCCCCGTCCCTTTTCCTGTAATGTCCAGGAACGCAAGCCTCCTTCTCTTCGGCCTCCTTCTCTTCTGCCTGGCGGCAGGCAGTGCCGGGGCCATGCAGATCTTTGTCAAGACGCTCACCGGCAAGACCATCACCCTGGATGTGGAACCATCCGACACCATCGAAAACGTCAAGACCAAGATACAGGACAAGGAAGGTATTCCGCCTGACCAACAACGCCTCATTTTTGCAGGGAAACAACTTGAGGCCGGGCGCACCCTCTCCGACTACAACATCCAGAAGGAAGCCACCCTGCACTTGGTGCTGCGCTTAAGGCTCATCAACCACGGAACCATTACCTCCGCGGGTGGTCCGGTCTCCAACGAGACCTTCGCCGGGCTCACCGCGGTGGGCTTCCCCTACACCACCAGGACCAGCAGCCTCACCACCGTGAACAACCCCGGACTGTTCTCCCTCTTCTATTTCTTTCAACCGGAGGGCGAACTCGACTCCGATGGCGACGGGATGCCTGACGCCTGGGAGATCGCCAACGGCCTGACCGTGGGAGTCAACGATGCCGGCGGGGACCCCGACTACGACGCCGCCAGCAACCTTCTGGAATACCTCGCCGATACCGACCCGCAGGACATCCAGTCCTTCTTCCGCCTCGAGGGTGGCTTCGACGGCCCCCACTACCGCATGCCGGTTCCCACCGTGGCCGGGCGCACCTACCAGGTCCAGCTCTCCAGCGGCCTGCGCGACTGGGTGCCCTGGGTGACCTGGGAAACCATCGAGGGGAACGACGCCACCTACAACTTCATCTTCAGCCCGGACGAGATTCCCAGCCCGCCCCCGGCCAACCTCGACCCCTCCTCATCCTCCTATTTCTTCCGGATCAAAATCGAAATCGCTCAATAAACCATGAAAGCAAAAGGCCTCCTCATGAAAGCAAAATGCCTCCTCCTGACCGCCCTGCTGGCAACTCTGTCCCTGTCCGCTGCTCTCGCCGACCCCCCGGAGTGGATCAACTACCAGGGGCGCCTTACTGATGCCAACGGCTCCCCCCAGACCGGCAACAAGACCTTTTTCCTCAGCATCTGGGACGACGCGATAGGCGGCAGTTCCCTTTACAGCGAGGACCTTGGAGTGGTCACCCTCGACGAGAACGGCATCTACAGCTTCCAGTTCGGTTCCGACGCCGCTGCTCTCGCCCAGGCCCTGCAAGGCAACAGCGAACACTGGATTGAGCTCACCGTCGATACCGTGGCCCTCAGTCCGCGCCAGCGAATCCTGGCCGTGCCCTTCGCCCTCTATGCCGCCAAGGCTGATACGGCCACCCGGGCCGAGAGCGTTGGCAATGCCGATGGTGACGCCCACATCACGGGAAACCTCGATGTTCACAAGGACGCAAACCTGCAACGCAACTTCACCGTCGACGGCAATTCCACTTTTAAAAACAATGTGGATATCCAAAGTAACCTGGAAGTTGATGGCACTACCAACATCGATGGTGCAACCACCATTGGAAGCACCCTCAGTGTCGCAGGCGCTACCACCATTGGTGGCGACCTATCAGTCAACACGGATAAGTTCTCTGTGAACGCTGCTAACGGGAACACAACTACGGCAGGAGACATTCATGCTGCCGGAATCCTTAGTGTCGGTGGCGCAGCGACCCTTAACAACTCCCTGCAGGTAACGGGACCCGCGGCCTTCAGTGGTGAGCTTCGGCTGGAAGGACCGGTCACGGATCCGAAGCACGCCACCACCAAGGAATATGTCGATCAAAAAGACACCCAGCTTGAATACGAAATCCAAGTTAGCCGAGCCATGAGCGACGACAGCGACAACCAGCTTGCCAATAGCCTCCAGGAGGAAATTCGGGTCGCCAACGACTCCCGGCCGGCCAAGGCCGCGGCCCGGGTGGCCTCCCTTGCCAACCTCGAGTTGCAGAATGCCGTGGAGATGATTGATGGGGTGACTCTCGCGGTAGGTGACCGGGTGCTGCTGGCAGGGCAAGCCAACGCCGCGGAGAACGGGCTCTACGTGTCTAATGGCGCCGGAGGCCTCACCCGGGCTTCGGACTTTGATTCCGCCGGGGAGATTGACGGGGGCGCCCACCTTTTCATCCAGGAGGGCGTCGTTGAGGCCGGGCAGGGCTACGTCCTTGGCGACCTTGGGGAGAACTTTGATCTGGGCAACAGCGAGCTTTCCTTCACCCGTTTCACGGTGGATCCCGCCCGGAGCCTCGAGCTCGGCCAGGACCTCACTGTCACCGGCAACAACGTGGTCAAAGGTGACAGCTTTTTGAATAACAAGCTCACCGTGGATGGAGAGGCAACCTTTCGGGAAGATGTGGAGACCAGCAAAAATCTCGATGTGGATGGAAACGCCACCATCGGAGGCACTCTTGCGGTCACCGGGGATGCCATTTTCAACGGTGCGATCGACGCCTCGAGCATCCATGCCGGACAAAGCCTCGCGCTTGATTCCGCCGGGCCCCTGGATCTGAATTCCTCAGGCGGAGCCATCAACGTTGGCAACGACGCGGATGCCCAGGCCATCAACATCGGCACCGGGGCGGCCAGCCGTGAGATCACCCTGGGTAACGCGACAGGCGCCACACGGGTGGACCTCAATGCGGGCGCCGGGGGAATCGACATCGATGCTTCGGGAGCTTTGGCTATGGATTCATCAACATCAGTTAGTATTGGTACAACGGCCGATGTCCCTGTTGATATTGATGCATCAACATTGGACATCGATGCTTCAGGATTTCTGACAATAGATTCGGCTGGGGGAATAAGTATTG
>Ga0310121_10002695_pt1 | contig 16651 bp, 10 predicted proteins | sample CB27_Tmax_986_MG_FD_203504 | JGI IMG/M metagenome (GOLD analysis project Ga0310121, IMG submission 203504) | Marine microbial communities from Western Arctic Ocean, Canada - CB27_Tmax_986 | ecosystem: Environmental > Aquatic > Marine > Oceanic | place: Canada: Western Arctic Ocean | collected...
CAGTTGACTTGCCAGGCCGAGATAGGAGATGCCAGCAGATAGGCCTGCAGGCTAGCTGCGTCAAAACCATGCTGCAGCACGGTCTGCCCGTCGTAAAGAGTTGTGCCGGTACTGAAGGTCGCGGCGTTCAATTGCACGTTGGCCAGGTTCGCGTTGGTCAGGTTCGCGTTGGTCAGGTCCGCGTTGTTCACGTTCGCGCGGCGCAGGTTCGCGTAGGACAGGTTCGCGTTGGTCAGGTTCGCGCGGTACAGGTACGTGTAGGTCAGGTCCATGCCCGTCAGGTTCGCACCGTACAGGTTCGCATGGGTCAGGTCCCCGCCCGTCATGTTCGCGCCGATCAGTTTTGCGGCCCACAGGTTCGCGTTGGACAGGTTCGCGTCGGACAGGTTCGCGTCGGACAGGTTCGCGTAGGGCAGGTTCGCGTAGGGCAGGTTCGCGTTGGGTTCCAGGTTATTCCCGCTGTAAGAATGGGTACCTTCCCAGGTGTACAGGATCGGATCAACGACAGTCCCATCCCTTTTTTGATAACTCGCTGCTTGGGCAACAGAACTAGTAAGCAACATCACGGCAACAATGAGCAAAGTAAACCTGTACATTAGCGGGTCTCCTAGAAAAAAATGGTTGACTGATAAAGGTTTCAATTCCCATCCCATTTGGGGACAGTTAAATAGAACTCAGGCCAATAAAAAAAGGCGTCAACCCTCTGCATGAATCGCAGAGCACTGGCGCCTTTCTTTCACTTTGGTGTATTGTTCGGCTCATTAGGCTAACCTCTCCACGTAAATGTAATCGAACCCAGGGGGCTTTTCAAGTTTCGGGGCTATTTATTGTGGCCAATCAGCACTGTTCTGCTGGTTTGTCCAAGGAGGGGCTGACCAACCCCCGTCTTTGTACCAGGGTGAGCCAATCGGATGATTGCAGCCATACCCTACCGGCGGGCACTACCGAAAGCGGGTCCAATTGGGCGCCGCTTTGACGGAAAGACACATAAGGGAGTTAGGTAGGCTATCATCGCCTGAAACCAGGCTAGTTGAAAACCTAAACTTTGGCGGCGATAATAAGTCGAGCCGCTGGGTGCTATAAACACGCCAACGGCTCTATCCAATCCGTTCACCTGTATAAGAGGTCAACATCATGGCTGCAAAGCATTCTAAACGAGTGGCTCTTTATCTGCGAGCCAGTTCTGATGACCAAACCGAGTCTCTCGGTGCCCAACGCATGTTGCTGGTGCGATACGCTGCCGACAACAACTTGAAGATCGTTGGCGAGTACGAAGACTTTGCCAAGAGCGGGGACAGCTGCAACGGCCGCGATGGCCTGCAACGGCTGATGGCCGCTGCCAAGGCCGGCAAGTTCGATGGCGTGCTAGTGCGCCAGCTATCGCGGCTATCTCGGCGAGACTCTATGAAGACGGCCGCGCAGATTATCGGTCCGTTGCTGGATGCGGGCGTGAGTATCTTCACCGCAAGTCATGGCAACCTGGAACTGAACTCCGCGACGGGGCGCATCATGTTGGCGGTATTGTGCGAATTCGATCACGCCGAAAACGTCAGCCGATCCTTCAACGTTGTTAGCGGACAGCACAAAGCCGCGATGGCTGGATCGTGGATTGGTGCGGCACCCTACGCCTATGTAATCGAAGGTGAAAAACATCACAAACAGCTGGTGCTAAATGGCGATGAAGCCTTGGCAACGGTGCGACGCATCTTTGAGTTGTACGCGGATGGTGAATCGGCCGCAGCGATTGCCAACCTGTTGAACGCTGAAGGCATACCGAGCCCCAGCGGCAACCACTGGACGTTTGACACGGTGGGCGACATTTTGCAGCGTCCAGTTTACGTTGGCGACCATCGGTTTAATTATGAAAGCCGTGGCAAGTATTACCAGCTGAAGGACGGCAAACCAAACGAGCGGTTCGATCACTGGGTGGATGGCAACCAGGAAACCGCGAGGACAATCAGGAACAGCGCCGAGGATTGGATCTACATTCGCGACCACTGGCCTGCAATCGTCAGCCGCAAGTTGTGGGACCGCGTGCAGCGGCGGCGATCACAAAACGCATTGTGCAAACCTCGTGCGGAGTCCAAACCCTATCGATTCTCTGGCATGCTGCGGTGCGGCTGCGGTGGCAAGCGTCCGTTGTACGGCAGGTCACCGTCAAACCATCGCAAGTACAACTGCCGCGAGTGTGGTTGCTGGGTGGATGAAGCGGCGTTGGTGGAGGCGGTTGCGACAGCCATCATGGATTCGTTGAAACCGAAGACGCTGGATCGGCTGCGGGCGGCGATCACTAAAAAGATAAAACAGCCCCAGCGACGCGCCGTGAATATCAAGTCGCTGGAACGCCAACTAGAAAAACAGAACCGCAAGTTGCTGGTTTTGGATGCCGATATGGTTGGCCCCGTACAAGCCGAAATCCGCCGACTACGGCGTGAGATCGAACAGGCTAAGAGAACACATCGGGACAGCAAGCAACGCGAACCAGGGGCACTAGTGGACGCAGCGTTGGGCAAGCTGAAGGACCTACCGCGCATGCTGGCCGATGGCGACGATCAGCGGGCGAAGGTGTTTTTGCAAGAGGCGCTCGAGCACGTGAAAGTCTGGACCAGGCGAACGGGCACGGGCACCAAAACCCGATATGTGCTGGATCGTGGCGAGATACATTTTGGTTTACCCACAGCGGGTGAAGTTTCACCTTCCGCCTAAGTTCGTATCTCGTAGTTGCTGGCCGCATCATCGGTGACTCGTGTTAAGTTCGGCTGAAGGTGAGCCTCCCACTGGGATAAACCCAGGGGCCTCCCTAACGTATTAACTACTGTTTCTAAGTAGGTGGTGAAGCTCCCGCCGGCATTAAGCCGGGGGCCTCTCGAAACGAAGGAGCCGTTTGTTCTGGATTGCCTTGAGTGCTGTCGTTGCCACCTTTAAAAGGCCGCCCCTTAGGACTGTATGGCCGAATACTCCCTCCGCGGTCCACCGACCCGGTCGATACGCCCAGCACGCCGCGTGGGGCAGTCGTGATAGGATATGCGAAAGCAGACTAACCGCACTTTGCGATTCAGAGAACCGAGAACCGAGAACCGAAAAACCCCATGCATCACTGCCATGACGCATTGTCGCTCGTGACCCTCGTCACTCTCGTTGGATTGGCAAATGCACAACCGACCGAGCCAACGCGGGAAGAATTGTACCAACGCGATCGCTGGCTGGCCGCCGCTTTTCCACAAATACTTGGCTAGGCCTAACCAGGCGACGCGACCTATGTCTTGAAGGATTTTGATGGGGGCAGCATCAGGGAAATTCTCGGTGCCGAACTTGCTGATGAAGGCCTCCGGGTGACGGCGGAACAAGCGCCGGCAGCTAAGATCATCAAGTACTCGGTCCGCAAGCATTAAATGACCGAGCCCGATAATTCAGATGAGTTGTGTGGACGACTTCCGCGCTTTTCATGCGAGCACTTGACGAACGACCTTTCCGTGGACGTCGGTCAATCGACGGTGCAACCCATTGTGGTAGAAGGTCAGCTGTTCGTGATCGACGCCCAACAGATGCAGCACCGTGGCGTAGAAATCCCAGACGGTCGACACGTTATCAACGGCGCGTCGGCCGAAATCGTCGGTCGAACCGTAACTCACGCCGCCCCGTACGCCCGCACCCATCATCCAACAAGTAAAGCCGTCCGGATTATGGTCGCGGCCACTGGTCCCTTCCTGATGCGTCGGCATGCGTCCGAACTCGGTCGTCCACAATACCAACGTGTCGTCGAGCAGCCCTCGTCGCTTCAAGTCGGAAAGCAGAGCCGCCGTCGGTTGGTCAAACACCGGACAGTGCCGCTCGTAATCAGGCTTGAGTGACTTGTGGGCATCCCAGTTTAGCAACCCGTCAACGCCCGACGCCCGCGAAGCACAATAGAGATTCACATAACGCACGCCGCGCTCTAAGAGTCGCCGAGCGAGCAGGCAATTCCGAGCGTAAGCTGCTTTCAAGTGATTCGGGTCGCCCGTGCCATACTCGTTGTGAACGGACTGCGACTCCTTCGCGAGGTCGGCCACTTCGGGAGCGGACAGCTGCATTCGTGCCGCCAATCGGTACGCGGCGATTCGCGCTGCGAGGTCGCTCTCGCCCGGACGCGCCTCGGCGTGACGCTCATTGAGCAATCGCACGTAATCTCGCGTCGTCTGTTCTTCCTTGCCGCCGATACCGGGCGGCACTTTCAAATTGCGTATCGGTTGCTGCGCACTGAGCTCTATCCCCTGATGCCGGGCGGGTAAGAATCCATTGCTCCAATTCGCTTTGCCATTCGGCGGTTCACCGCGGATGTCGGGAATCGCCACGTACGCCGGCAAGTCCTGGTTCTCGCTGCCCAAACCGTAACTTAACCACGCCCCAGCCGCCGGAAAACCTTCCCTCGCCTGGCCTGTGTTCATGAAAATGCAGGCTGGGCCATGTGTGTTGCTTTTCGATTGCATCGCGTGCCAAAACGCGATGTCATCGACGTGCATGGCCATGTGCGGCAAGAGGCTCGTGATCCGTTTGCCGCTCTCGCCGCAGGGCACGAAGTCCCAAGGGCTCTTCATCAAATTGCCGTTCTTGCCCTGGAAACTCAGAAAGTCTTCCTCGCCGGGAAGCGGCTGGCCGTGACGTTTTTCCAACTCCGGTTTGTGCTCCCACAGATCCATGTGGGAAGCCGCCCCCGGACAGAAAATCTGCAACACACGTTGGGCCTTCGCCGGCTTGAGCACAAAGGAACCGGCGTTCTCGGCGCTGACTTGTTCCTCACCGAGCAAATGAGCCACGCCAATGCCTGCCAGGCCCGTGTAGACGTTGCCCAGGAATCCGCGCCGCGACAGCACCTCTTGAGCTTGGACGGCGGCATGTTGCCGTGGATCGAACATCGTTTATCCTCTTAGTCGATGTAAATCAGCTCGCTTGAATTGAGCAAAGCCCGACAAAACGCTCGCAGACCATGTGACTCCACTAGCGCGGCGGCGGTCGTGATTTCTTCTGGGGCGGGTTCTCGCTCGAAAGCCAACTGGAACGCGCGACGCACCTGGGCTGCGGGCGCTTCACCTGCATCCCGCTCAAGTCGTTCGGACAGAAATCCGGCCATGTCGAGTGTGAAACTGTGATTCAATAGTGTCAACGCCTGTAGCGGCGAGATTGTTGTACTTCGTCTCGGCGCCGCGAACGCGCAGTCAGGACCATCAAAATCGGTTACCAGATCGATCTGCGTCGCCCGGGCTCGATGATGATAGACCGCGCGGCGATACGACTCGGGCGGATGTTTGTCCAAAGGGACATAAGTGGCGACGTTGTCTTCCAAGTAGTGATACAACGTGTAGCCTTGTCCTCCCATCCGTGTATCCAACTTGCCCGTGACCGCGAGCATGGTGTCACGAATCTCTTCACCCGTCAGCCGACGCGGCGGAAAACGCCATAATAGGCGGGAGTCGGCATCGATCCTGGCCGCTTCAGCGCGATGGCCGCTCGCTTGACGGTATGTCTGCGAAAGCATGATTTGGCGGTGCAGCGGCTTGATTCTCCAACCATCGCGTCGCAGCTTGTCAGCCAACCAATCTAGCAACTTCGGATGTGACGGACGATCGCCCATAAAGCCAAAATCACTCGGCGTGGCGACGATACCGGTGCCGAAGTGATAGTGCCAGATGCGATTGGCAAGCACCCGCGGAGTGAGTGGATTGTTAGACGCCACAAGCCATTCAGCCAGCGCCAATCGTCGGTCCCCCTCCGCCGCGTCGCTTGGCAATTCGTACGGCCGCACACTGGCCAGCATCGTCGGACTGGCCGGCACAACCTCCTCGCCCGGGCGCTGCACGTCGCCACCGAGAAAGATGTAGGTCTTGTCCTCGGGCTGGCGGAATTTGCCGATCCGCCACATCGTCAACTTGGGCAATTCTGCGATGCGTTTATTGACATCCCCAATGTCCGCATCTTGTGTGGCGATCATGGCACTCTCGGCCACCGTCCGCTCCGCCAGATACAAGCGGATCTCACGATGCGCTTGGTTCGCTGGTTGGCGATCATGGGAACTGGCCACCTCCTGCCAATTCTCGCCGTCGGACGACACTTCGATGCGATACTCGCAGGGAAAGCCCGCACGCCCCTGACTCCCGACCGCGTTGGGCCGGTCGCTGGAGAACGTTACGCGATCGATCAATTCGGGTCTGGCCAACTTGATCGTCAAGCTCGGACTCGTCGGGAGCCACCAGGCGTTGTAGTCTCCGTCGATGGTCAGATTGGCGTCGTATGCGCCCATGAAGTCAGCGGCGATTCGACTCGAACCGCTCGCTTCACCACCGGCGGTAGCCAAAGCGACATTGCGTGGTTGGTCCGCGGCCGACCACACTTCAAACTCATCGAGCCGATAAGCGATGCTGGAATGGACATTCGAATCAACGTGCTCGACCATCAGGCGAACATATTGAACTTCGACCGGCTTGAATGTCTCTTCCGTGAGTTGCTGGCTGACTGGTTCGCGTGTCCAAGACGTTTCATATTCGGCGTCCTTTTCTTCGGCACGGGCCAACACAGCGTCGGTAAGTTCCTTTTTCTTAATGGTCAAGTCCTCAACTATCTTCTCAAGTGCGTCTTTCTGACTGTTGTAGCGATCCTGCTCATGCTTGGGGGTAACGCACTGACTGCCATGAACCACCCCGTCGAACGTCGCATAGAGTTGGTAATAATCGCGTTGCGAGATCGGATCGAACTTATGATCGTGACATCGTCCGCAGCCGACCGTCAGTCCCAAAAACGTCTCGCTCGTGGCGCGAATTATTTCGTCGACCGCGTTGGCACGAATCTGACGCTTCTTGACGGGATCCTGATTGCCGACTTCGTCGCACGGCCCACAAACCAAAAATGTGGTGCCCACCACCACATCAGGATTCTCGACATCGATCCTATCGCCAGCCAGATGTTCCTTCGCCAATTGGTCGAAAGGTTTGTCGTCGTTGAGCGACCGAATAATATAGTCGCGAAACGGCCAGGCATCGGTAATAAGGAGGTTCTGCTCGAAGCCGGTGCTCTCGCCGAAACGCACCACGTCGAGCCAGTGACGCCCCCACTGTTCTCCGTAATGTGGTAACGCCAGTAACCGATCGATTAGCGCCGCATACGCCTTTTCGCCAACTTGTTCCGCACTACCCGTCTCCTGCTCGCAGTCCGTCAGGAACTGCGCCACCACTTCTGGCGAAGGAGGCAGTCCAATGAGGTCGTACGTCGCACGGCGTATCAGAACACGGGGGCTTGCCGGGCCCGACGGTTCGAGTTCACTCTCACGCAACTTCGCCAGAACAAAGTGATCAATCGGATTGGCTCGCCATTCTACTGGCGCGGAGGGGATCTCTGGCGGTTCGACGACTCCAATCGGCTGAAGCGACCACCAATCATAGCCCGCCCGCTTGTCGGTAGTCACTTCCAGCGGATCTATGGTGCGACTCACATCATCACTGAGCGCCACAGGAGCGGAATCGGCAATGACGAACAGCAACAGCGGTAATATCAATCGATGTGTCAAGGGTTTGCCCGAGCGTCTGGAGAGCGGGATTAGCGCGACGGCAGAGCTGGCCAAGCGCACTTCAATGGCCATTATACTCCGCCCTAAAAGAACCGACAGGAATTTTCGTCCCACTATACTCCATTCGCGGTGCGATTCTATCTCGTAATTGGTCGGCAAACAAGAATTTACTTGAAATTCCTCTGCTTGATTCAACTATAGCTCCGACTCGGATATCTCATAGTCGGCTTTTCCTCATGTGTGAAAGGTGAATCAGTCAACCTCTTCATACGCCACTACCGCCGCGCCCGGCGATGCGCTGATATTAACACTCAGCCCCGGAGACATGAGGTCGGACCCGGCCTTGGTTTCGTTAAGTTCTACGTCAAAGTTATCAAGTTTGTATCGCGCGTTTGGATCAAGCCCGCGGAGCATAAACAGGTGCGTTTGGTCTTCCAGCCACGTAGACTATCTGGCGGCAGCCGATGCCCGCCATATGGCGAACGAAACATTTGCTTGCCGCCATAGGTGGAAGAGATCGGCAGTCCAATCGCCTCGGCTCCCAGGTTTTGCTTGATCCAATCGGCTGCCTTAGCCATCGCGAGGGCGTAAGAATGGCCATCGGTGATTTCGACGACCGGTTCAGCGCCCTGTTCGAGTTCGGCCTGATAGGCGCGCAGTTGATCGTGCATCACCTTGGCCATCGCGTCTGGAATTTGCCGGATCGTCACATCGGTTGCCAGCAATCCAAACGGAAAGACAATCACGCCTGTCGACGCACAAATTTCGACAGCATCACCAGCCGACAAGGTAACGCCTTCCAACGTCAATTGCTCACGCTGGCCTTCGTCGATCATCACGCCATTTACCACGAAGTGATAAAAGGGATCTCGCTGTGCCTTCTCATCGACGTCCAGACGGGTTTCCAGTTTCTCGGAAATGTTGAAGACACCGTCATCGGGAGCGCTCCAGCGTAAACTGACGATGCCAGTCGTCGGGGCATCGTCGTCCGTGAGCAAGTGGACCTGGCCAGCAAGATATTTTTCCGGACCAGCTTCGACATCGCCTTCGGCGTGCACCACCCGGCCTACGTGGACTTGTCCTTCGGGTGGCGGAAAGGGTACCCACCAACGGTTCAGATCCGCGCCGCTATCCGCTCCCCCAAAGACAGAGTGCCCCAGCTCATCGAAGTCGCCAAACGGTTCGAAGGAACCCGCATCCATGTGTGACCACTTGCCGTCGTTATAACCGCGAGCCATCCGAAAACCGTATTCCCACGGATTGCCCTCTACAGGATTGCCTTCCGTTTGTAAGGGAGCACCAGACACTGGGATGTGAAACTGCTTTCCCGAGTTCCAGTCGTCGCCCGGCGCCGCGTAGATCGTGGCGATGGACGTAAAACAGAGTGCAATGAGAAAAGACGCGGTTCTGAATGTCGATTTCATGTTGGTGAACCTTAGTTTGAATTATTCTTTTCGCAGCTGCGGCGGCGACAAGTTTTATGAAGTATCTTAATCATTCATGTTAACGGCTGTAACCTGCGATCGCTTTCCATTAAGATCGTTGCCAACGTGTTTGCGTCACCACAGATCAGGATTCAATTCATGTCAAATCGCCGCGAATTCCTCAAATCAACCGCCACCGTCGTTGCAGCGGCTTTGGCTGCCAACGTAACCGCCGCAGGAGAAGAAAAGATGTCGCCACCCGGTAAAGACCAGTTGATATCATCTTTGAAAGCAGCTGGGCAATCGCCTCAACTGTCGATTGACGATGTTGGTACGACAGTGATGGTGCTGCCCAATGGCGGTCGCATCTTGGGATTGTTCAGCCCCGATAGTCAGACGAATTTTCTTTGGACTAATGACCATCTCCGCAGTGCCGATTCCGCACGGGCATTCATCGAATCGGACGAGTGGCAGAACACCGGTGGGGATCGTACCTGGTTATCACCTGAGATTGATTTCTTTTATCCAAACTTCCCCGTGACGGACCCCTATTTTCAACCCCGCAGCCTTGACCCTGGAAACTATCAACTCATCCCGAATCCGCACGGCATCACGGTCCGCAACGACTTGAACGTGCGCTCGTATCGCCACAAGGTGGACTGGCAGCTCAGATTGACCAAGGATGTTCGCTTGCTTTCCAATCCTCTGAGCCGGCTGCCGCACGGCCAGTTTGCTGAGAAGGTCCAATTCGCCGGCTACCGCTTGCACACCTCGCTGGAGATTCTGGCTGCCGACCCCAAGCCGGCCGATGTCAACATATGGAATCTCGTGCAGATGCCCAACGGTGGAGACATGATCATTCCAACCTATTATCGATCTGAGCCAACGACTTTCTTCGGCGACATCCCTGCTGGACATGTGCAGACGCACGAGAACAAAGTGGTTTACACCATGAAAGCGGAAGGCGAGCAGAAAATTGCCGTCTCGGCAATGGCGGCCACTGGTCGAGCTGGATACATCGTTGCTCAAGGTGACGAAACCGCTTTGATCATCCGAAACTTTGCCGTCCGTCCCTCGGCCAACTACGTTGATGTTTGGCCCACCAGCCCCGAAGACGACGGCTACGCCTTTCAGGCATGCAACATTCGCAATCCCACGTTGGGTACCTTCAGCGAATTAGAATACCACGCGCCAGCGATCGGCGGAGAAACTGGGCTGACGCGCAGCGACGACGTCAGCGAGCTATGGGCCTTCCGCGGTGACCAGGAGATAATACGATCGCTTGGCGAGTTGCTGTTGTCCGCTGGTGCGAGTTAAGGCTTACTGGCGACGCTCGGTTTTCATGCACAGCACTCCAGGGTGGCTATCTGCTCCGAAATTCCAGTCGGGGTTCTGGGGATCCTTATTTGTGGCCGCCGAGGGCGACCGCAGGTCTTTTCTTGATGAACAGTGGGAGAGGCGAGTTGAACGTGCCAATCCAGGAGGAATCAACCGGTTTGAAGGCATATCGGATTGCCTTTGTGGCAGCGATTGGCGGATTCCTTTTTGGATTCGACCTGGGGATGATCCCTTCCGCCAACATCTATTTGCGAGACCAATTTCAGCTGAGTGAATCGCAATTCGGATTTGCCACGGCCAGCGCAGTGCTTGGGTGTGTGTTCGGTCCGGCGCTGGGTTTTTGGCTATGTGACGCGATTGGCCGTAAACAGACCATGATTGTTGCAGCGATTTTTTTGGCCCTCAGTGCGATCATTACGGCCGTTCCCGATATCGCCGGAACAGATGGTCCGGCCACGATGAACGTCTTTAACTTCTTTCGTTTTGTGGGAGGTTGGGCGTCGGGTTGTGTTCCATTGCTTCGCCAATGTTCATTTCCGAGGTAGCTCCACACAACAAACGCGGTTCTCTGGGTTTGATGTACCAACTCGCCATTGTCAGGGGCCACATAGTGGCCCCGCTTATCGCGTTCATCATCGTCTACGTTCTTCGCTATCAATACGGCGTCCAAGATGGGACGATTCCCGCTCATGCTTGGCTGCAGGCCTGGCGATGGATGTTCGCCTCGGAAACTGTGTGCGTTCTGGAGCCTCAATCCGAAAATCGCTGCTGGCGTCGATCGGGTGACATGGCAACAGTACAAGCGTGAACTGGAATTTAACCTGGAGGTATTGCAAGAGAAACTTGTCACGAAAACGTACCATCCGCAACCGGTAGTTCGACGTTGGATTCCGAAGGGAGACGGGCAGCAGTTCCGCCCGTTGGGTATTCCCGCCCATGAAGACAAGAAGGCTGTGGCTTTGCTATTGGAGCAGATTTACGATCAGGACTTCTGCGACTTCTCCTATGGTTTTCGTCCTGGCCGGAGTTGCCACAAGGCATCTCATGATCTTCGTCAGGGGCTGCTCAACAATGGAATCCGCTTTGTGATCGACTGTGACATTCGCTCTTTCTTGGATAACGTGAATCATGAGCGACTCGTTGAGTTGCTACGGACACGGATCGGCGATCCTCGGATGCTGCGGCTGATCGAACGTTTCCTGAAAGCGGGCGTGATGATTGAAGGCCGTCGCCACGAGACGGTTGACGGGGTTCCGCAAGGCGTAGTGCTTTCTCCCCTATTGGCCAACGTGTATCTGCATTACGTCTTGGACCAATGGTTCGAGCGCGATGTGAAACCGCGGCTGAAGGGGGAAGCTTACTTGGTTCGCTACGCTGATGATTTCATCTGTGCGTTTGAGATCGAGGCCGACGCGAGACGCTTTCCAGAAGTCTTAGTCAAGCGGCTTGGCCGGTATTCATTGGAGCTGGCTCTGGAGAAGACGAAACTGCTGCGGTTTGGTCGCTTTGCCGAACGAGATTCCACTCGTTTGGGAGAAGGCCGACCGGGCGTGTTCGACTTCCTGGGGTTCACGCATTATGGCGGACGCAGTCGCGCAGGCAAGTTCAAGCTGAAACGGAGAACGTCAAAGAAGAAGCTGCGAGCAAAGGTTCGGGATATGAAGGATTGGCTGCGAAGTCAACTAACGGTCCCGATCGCGGAAGTCTGGCCAATTCTGAACGCAAAGCTGCGCGGTCACTATCAGTACTATGGGATCAATGACAATTGGCCCCAACTGATGAAGTACCACTGTTTGGTCGAGCGTTTAAGTTTTCGTTGGATGCGTCGTCGAAGCCACAAGGGCAAGACGCATTCATGGTCAAACTTCGGTGATTTCGTGAAGCAGCATCCCTTGGCGTTACCGCGCAAGCTGACAGACTTGATTGCGTTGCACCGTTGAAGTCGTAGAATGCGAAGATATCGTGACGGGTGATAGCTGGGAGCCGGATGCGTTAACGGCGCAAGTCCGGTTCTGAGAGGGGTTGGTATTACAATTGAATACGGTCGTAATCTTGAGACACCACACCGGGGAAACCCTGTGGCAACTGTGACTCCCACCTCGACCTAAACTCGAAAGGAACCAATCTACTCGCCCTCGCTCACATCGATAACGGCATGCTCTTCGCTATTGACAACACTTTGACCACGGCCATGATCGATCTGGTTGATGCACCGCGTGGAGGCGATGTTCATCTAAGGAGAGAAATATGAACGACCAACTCGCTCGCTAGCCCGCCTGGCCTTGGTGACCGGCAAGTTCGGAGCAAGTAGCTTGGCCGGCTTGTCAGCATTGAATCGGGAGCCCAGTCCGCCCCTCGGCTTTGTGCCGAGGTTGCCGGTTGGCCTGGACCGCTTCACTCCTCACTCTCGCTCTGTGGCGTGTGTTCTACGCCTTGCCCACACACTGATGGGCTCGACGTTCCCACCGTCAGTAACGAGTTGTGTGAGCACCGAAGCGGACACGTCATCATGAGCGGCGGTCCGATGACGATGTCTGACAATCGGCAGGCATAACTCCATTCAACGTGCCCCGATCCCACGTCGGGCAACAACTCGGCTGAAATTGATCTCCACGAAAAAACAATCGCGCCGAGCGGGGGTTTATATGTCGATGATCAAAAACCGAGTTCTCCCAACAGCCGACCGCTGGCCGGAAAACGACCGAAAATGAGGGCGGTTAGTTGACTGCTCCCACCCTTGGCGTCTTTGGGAATCCACACTCTTCGGAGTGGTTTGGGGACGAATTTACCTCTCGTCTTCAAGTCTCGTTGGAGTGCGTCAAGATTGGCGTCGAGGTTTTTCTCGAACATCGCAATGCTGACTTTGTCGACTCCCGCAGCGCCTCGGTTCCGCTTGACCGCTTGGAAGGCCTCTCGCATCAATCGGTCGTCAATGCGACCGGTGAGCGAGTGGACCTTGATTTTATTCTTCCTCTCGGCCATGGGGCCATCCTTCGTTGATGTAACCGCCGTTCTCATTTCGACACCCGCGTGCCCGCGTTCTTTAACCGTTGCCGGTCGCTGTCCGGGCTTGCAGGGCACGGACGCGTCATTTGGTGACGCTTCGACGCAGCGGTTAACCTTGAGTTTCTGATGTTGAGGTTCGAACGGACTGAACTAGGTTTCTCCTTTCGCTCAGTTTCGCTGCGGTCCGCCTGATGATGGCTGACGTCGGCTGGCTGAGTTACTCCGGATCTGCTGTGGTCCCTTGAATCGGATTCTGCCGGATGGCTACCTTCGATCTTGAATAAGCCAGCGCCGTTCTGCGCGGGATTGAGGAAGCGGAGCCTGGAGCCAATCAGACCGAGACGATGGCGGAAGAAGTCGAGGACCAAAGCGATGAATACCTCCCAGACAGCAAAAGCTCCTGGCTGCGGCTTATGATCATCTTCGGGTTTGCTTTTTGGGTCCTGTTGTCAATCGTGATATTTGTCTTGGATGCCATATGATGGGCCAGAAAAACGCTGAGCAACGCACGGCGTTTAATCAACCAGTCCCCAAGCCGTCAAAATCGAGGGGATTGGCAAGGCTCACCACCACGCCTGTCAAGCGGCGCGGGTCGGACTCGTAGTCGATTTTGAAATCGCTTTGGCCCAGTGCACCTTGGCCCAGTACATTGCCGAGGAACGCCTTGAAGACCCCTTCGCAGGCGACTCGCGTCTCGTCGCTATTGGGAGCCTGAGCGCGGTCGTTGATCGTCACTTGAAACTCGTTGCGGCTGAACTTCAACCCGTCCAACTCGGATTCCAGCCTCAAGCAAGCCTTGGCGGCGGACCGAAGGGCGTGCAAACAGCGATCTTCATTGCTACCCTGTCGCGCCACCTTGCAATTATATCGTAGTCCAGGCCGACCGTCCGTCTCATCCATCGCGTAGTCGGCCTGGTGACCGACCAAGACGATGCCTGGTCCCTTCGGGACGTGATCGTAGTCCGCTACGTCAATCAACAACTCGTCCATCAATTGCTCAGACACCCAACGATGAAACACCTTGATGATGTCTTCCGCTGGGGTGCTCATTTCGCCGTCGACGAAAATCTTGACGTTTACATGCTGCAAGTCCACTAGGTAGCTCCCGCCTGGGTCAAACCTTCCGTGCGAATCCGGTTGTAGCAACTATGAACCGCCTCGACAAACAGCTGCGACTCCTCGATTAAATGATGCGCCGAATCGGCCGTATGCTCTTTGCCCGCTGCTTCGTAGGCAGCGAACAGGTAATCCGCGAACTTGGGACCGGCAAACGGATCAAAAAAGATCTCCGTGTCATAGTACCTTTCCCGGAACTCATCCATGATCTCGTCTGGATCGTCCTCGGTGACGTCGTCGTATTGGATTTGCACCAGCGCCTTGGCTCCTTTGATCATTGCCTTGAGCGCATCCCGGCCCGCCTCCTGGACGTTGCCTTCCTCCAACTTCACCTGCGACTCGAAAATAATCCGCTCGACCGCCGTCATCCCGAATTCGTATTGGGTGACCACTTCGCCGGAACACTCTCCTTTGCCAATATCACCCAGGCTGTACAAACGCGGGTCTCCCCAATCGGAGTAAAGATCAGGCTCGACCTCATACTCAGGTAAATTCTCGGTGAGGTCCACCAGCAGTTCTCGCATTTTCAGCTTGCCAATCCGATTCACGAATTGAATAAACCGCTCCGAGGGCTCGCGTTGGCGGATGTACATTTCCGTAATGCGATCGAGCGCCGTAGGAATTCGCTTGGAAGGAATGGCCACGATAGCCAACCCGTAGGAACCGGCGTTTTCTTCCCATTGTCCCCCCAAAACAACCTGAAAATGTGGCACCTTGAAGCCGTTTACCACTCGGCTGGCTCCGTAAAAACCAATGTCCGCCGCATGGTGCTGGCCGCAACTGTTAAAACAACCGCTAATCTTCACGTGCAAATTCTCCACCGCCTGGTCCATTTCAACACCCTTTTCGGCCAATCGCTTGCGCAACTCGGCCGCCAAACCACGCGATGACGAGATCCCGAGTTTGCAGGTATCGGTTCCAGGGCAGGCGACGATATCGAGAATATTACCAGCGCACGCATCGCTGAGGTCGATGGCGTCCAGCGCCGCAAACAACGCCGGCACGTCGGTTTTGCTGACCCAGCGAATCACGAAATTTTGCTCGACCGTGGTGCGGATCGTACCAGTGGTAAACTCGCGAACGATATCCGCCAGCCCACGCAGTTGGTCGGGATTCGCATCCCCTAAGGGCAACGCGACGGTTGCCGTAACATACCCTTCCTGGCGCTGCTCCCGAAGATTGGTGTCGACCCACTTCTGCAATCGGGCATCGTCGATCGCTGGCATTTCGCCACCTGGACGCGAAGGCTGCTCCTCATGTTCGTCCATCTTGGTCAGATACTCCGTCCAACGTGGATCTTCGGTCAGCTTGGCCCGCTCGGCCAACACCTCTTCCCTGAACTTGTCGATGCCCCACTTGTCGATGAGAAACTTCATCCGCGCGCGGCTGCGCTTTTGCTTCTCGCCATGACGGCCAAACACCTTGGCAATGGCCTGGGCGATTGGCAGTATTTCTTCGGGCGGCATGAACTCGTCGAAGACTTTCGCCTGACGAGGAACGGCCCCCAAGCCACCACCGACGACGACTTTGAATCCGCGTTGTTCTTTGCCGTCTTCGGTCCGAACCACGGCCGTCAATCCCAGGTCATGCATCTGGGCCAAGCCACAGGCGTGCTGGGCACAGCCACTGAACGACGGCTTGAACTTGCGACCAAAGTTCTGAGCGTCGGGATGCCCAATGAGGAACCACGTCATGGCATTAGCATACGGCGTGACGTCAAACGGCTCGTCGGGGCAAACCCCCATGTACGGGCAACCGGTCACGTTGCGAACCGAGTTGCCGCAAGCTTCCCGAGTGGTGATCCCGACCGAGGCCAATCGCCGCATGAGCGTAGGGGTATTGTCGATATGAATGTAATGAAGCTGGAAATCTTGCCGTGTGGTGATATGGGCGATGCTGTCCGAGTACTCCTCCGCCAAATCCGCCATCATTTCCAGCTGCTCAGGAGTCATCCCGCCGTAGGGGATCTTGATCCGCATCATCCCCGGGGCATCCCAAATCGTGTTGGGCCCCTTGGTGATTTTCTCTGCAAACGCCAGCGGCTTCGAACCACTCCCGTCGTCGCGCTGTCCATTGTCGTACCGCTGGCCGTAGACGCCTCGCCGTAACCTGGTTTCGGCGAAGACCTTTTCGTCGACCTTGCCCCGAGATCGCAGGTCGATTTCGGTTTCAAAAGTGTCTATCTCGTCGGCGAGCTGCGCCGGCAGCTTGCCCGTGAGCTGCTGCTTCCAGA
>Ga0310121_10002696_pt1 | contig 16651 bp, 12 predicted proteins | sample CB27_Tmax_986_MG_FD_203504 | JGI IMG/M metagenome (GOLD analysis project Ga0310121, IMG submission 203504) | Marine microbial communities from Western Arctic Ocean, Canada - CB27_Tmax_986 | ecosystem: Environmental > Aquatic > Marine > Oceanic | place: Canada: Western Arctic Ocean | collected...
GCCGTCAGAGAAGGAGGTGATCCATGGGGGTGAATGTTTAAATTTCCGGCCGTGAGAACTCAAAAGAGCTTCTTCGGCCAGAATCCATGGTCAAATCCCTTGCCTTTGGCCAGGCACGATGGGCTGATCCACTCAAAGATTTGGAGGATCGAACGGTTTTGTTAGCGAAATGGGAAATGTCGGCCTAAACCCTAATCGGAAACGTAAGAAATGGCCGAGAACGACCAAGAAAAGACTGAATATCAATCGCAAATGAAGCTCGAACAGCGGCGCGTGAAGGGAGAGATGTCTCGAAGTCAGGAATTGATCACATTTGTGGTCTTTGCCCTGTTTCTCCTCTTCTTCGGCGCCACGCGGCTGGACTTGTTGGATGGGATGGGCTTGATCATGGGCGACCTGTTGCGATTCGAGCAACACCTCGGTATCGGTAGAGATACAATCGGTGAGTTCATGGTAAAACATCGCTACGGGTGGTTCTCGGCGGTTGAGCTGCGAATCCTGGCGCGGTTGGAAGCAATTAAGATATGGTCAGACGGTGGGGATATCCACATGCGCCGTCTCAGGCTCGGTATCAGCATGCGCGAGAAGTTGATCGAGATCGGCTCCGAGGTTGTCCGTCGTGCCTGTTGCGTTACGTTCTAGATGGCCGAGGTGGTTGTCCCGCGAGATTTGTTCACGGCGATCTTGAGAAAGATCGATCGGCTTAGGGTTTGTCCCCGAGCAGGTTGGGGCAAAAATGGTACCGAAAATCACGCACGCCTGCAAAACGGTGGAAGAGGTGCGTCTTACCGCTTGAAAAAGGAGGCGATTTTCCGTGGCGAAGGTGAAAAACGCTTCACGGAAGCTCGATAAGCCAGCATATGGTCGACTCAGAAAAAAGGCTTGCTTCTTAATCAATTACACGGCGACAATTCCAGTGAGGTTGACAGGGTGGCCGAATTTCGTGAGCCATATGGGCAATCTCGGTTTAGGATACTTGGATTCGACCTTTAACTTGTAAATCTCACCTACTTAATCGGGATCATACGCCTAAACAGGGGCGAGTTCCATTAAGGCTCAAGTCGAAGAGGGGGTAAGGGGTAATGTTGCAGCCTTCCAGCCGAGTCAACAGGCACGGATCCCGTTTATACCTGATCCTGCTGTTCATTGGCTTATCGATATTCGGTGGCCATCCGCTCGCCGCGGCCCCGGATACCGTAAACATTCAGGGTAGTGTTCTTGACTCGGAAGGGATCCCGCTGACGGGAACGCGGGCCTGGCAGATCAGGTTCTATGACGAGGAAACGGACGGGAATGAAATCGGTACGACTCCGCCTTCTTTCTCGCCCATGACGGGGTCCGTAACGTTAAGCAACAGGGGTTTCTTTAGCATCCCATTCGAGCTGCCGCAAGCCGCGCTGGACTCCGCACAACTGTGGTATGAATTGGGAATCGATACGGATAGCCCTCCTGATAACGACGCCTCCAACAATGTCTTCGCCGGTCGCTCGCGGGTGCACAGCGTACCGTTTGCCCTCCAGGCTGGCGAGTTGCTCGGGACGGTGACGGATGCCCAGGTCCCGGACGACATTACCGTTCAGCAAACCCAGACGGCCCTCACGGCGGATATGGCAACGACGGCGTCGTTTGCAGAAACCGCCGGGCACGCAACGACCGCTGATTCGGCGACGTTTGCCGATTTTGCCTTGAATGCAGGCAACACCCTTTGGATGGAAGTGCTTGCCAATCCTATTGAGATGCCTGACGATCTTAACAATGACACATGGACGGCAAATGACGTCATCATCCAGGGTAGTCTTGGCGTCGGCTATGACATCCTGCCCAGCTACGATTGGCGATTCGATACCTTCGTCCTTACTGAAAACAATGTACGGATCCTCTTTCGGGATACGAGTTCATCAGCGCAGTTTCCGTCAGTAGACTGGCGCATCGGAATCAATGACACGCGGAACGGAGGAGAAGATTATTTTAGAATTGAAGACGTAACGAATCATACCCGGCCGTTTCATGTCGGCGCCAACGCGCCCGATGGCTCGCTGTACGTCCAGCAAACCGATGGCCATGTTGGGGTGGGCACCGCTTTTCCTCAAGGTCCGTTTGAAGTCCACCTGGCGAGTGCCGCGATCCCCGACGCCTCCCAATTGGTCAAGGATCAAATGACGAACGGCCCCGGCGTGGCGCAAAGCTTCACCGCGCTCGCCTCGGGATTCCTCAAACAGGTCACCATAAATATACAACAAGCAGACAACGAAACACAAAACACGTTAATGTTGCAGATTTACTCCGGGAGCGATCCCGACAGCGGCGTGTTGCTGGCTACCGTTCAACTCGATTACGGCCTATCCCCTCTCGGAAACCTGCCCGCATTTCCCAGCGACGTGGTCTTTGACCTGTCCTTCCGCAATCCGCCCATCGCTCTGGTCGCCGGATCCTCTTACGTTCTGGTGATCCATTCCAACACACCAAATATTCCGGGCCTGTCTGGTTTTTCCGTCGGCTCCAGCGGAGACGTGTATGCCGGTGGTAAAGCCCTCAGAAATGATACTCCCGCTTTTTCTGAGATGCCGTGGGATAGCTTGCCGGCCGTCGATTTGTTCTTCAGCACCACGATTGAAACATTGGTTCAATCCGCGTCCAATACGGCCCTTCTGGTGGATGGTAACGGACGAGTGGGAATTGGAACAAATACTCCGCAACGGCCGCTACACATCAACGACATCCTGCGCCTGGAACCGCGCAACCAGGTGCCGGCTGACCCATCGGAGGGGGACGTTTACGTCAACAGCACCGATCATCACATATACTGCTACGTGGCAGGGGTGTGGAAACAGCTTGATAATTAGGTGAGCCAGGGTTGTAATCCGTCGCTCATCCAGGGCTTACACTTGTTTTTGAGCGACCCGTAGATTGACATGAATGGCAAAGACCATGCCGACCCAAAAGTGTGAAACCGGCCTCAGACTCATTCTGACAGTGATGATCAGTTCGAGCACCGTGGTTCTTGCCGATGGCGTAAACGATGGCGGTTTTGGGCTGGTCGGCGCATCCGTTGAACGTTGGGCCGGCGGCACGAATCAAAACAATGCCGGTTATCAGGTTCAACACGTGGGTCTCTTCCATCAATCCAGCGTGCATCAAAACGCCGGCGGCTTCCTTCTGCTCCCACCGCCCGCAACCACCACGTCGACACCGGAACCCACCCCCGCACCCACGGGACCAAATGGGTTCCGCGACGACTTTGATGATCTGGCTCATAGCCTCGGCACCTGGACCATCGTCACTGCTGACGGCTTTTCGGTCACCGTTGGCGGTGGGCAGGCTGTATTTGACGCCGATGATGTGTCCGACCCCAGCGACGGCTCGTTCGCGGACTGGAACTTCGATAACTTCTGGGACAGGAGCTACCTGGTCAGCCGGGTGTACTGTCCGCGGCAGGTCTTTGATCTTCCGACCGAACTCGAGTTCGGCGTCAGTTCTTACCGGTCGACCGCCTGGTATATCGGATTCACGCCCGTGGGAACGGACGCCTTCATTGACCCGCAGATGAAGTTCGGCGACTCGGTGCATTACTTCTGGCTGGGGGCAGACAATCCTTTCCACACGTTTCACGGTGGGCCGACGTGGGCCAATCCCGGGCCGGGCAGCACCGTGGGCAGCAGCGCAACGGCGGATGCGGGTTCATCGGCGGCTGCGGACGGGGACCCCGACATAGGGCGTTTTCGCATTACGCTGGATCCTACTGTAGGCAATGGACCCCTGTGGGAAAGGCACAACGGAACCGACTGGGAGACGTGGGTGGACAAGCGCGGCATGACTGATGGGACCAATCCGTTCAGCGCGGCGATCGATTTCCAGGTGCTGATCAACTACGACGGCGGCAACGACGCCTTGTCACTCGATTATGTCCAGCTTACCTGCGGCGGCGACATCCCGGTTGAGATGTCGTCGTTTGTTGTCGAGTAGGGAGCGGGTCCAGAGACTGCGGTCTATATGACCCATCGTTTGGCTTTCAAACGCATCGCGGCCGGTCACGGGTTGACCGGTCGCGTCTGTTTTTGGTTCGCTCTCAATCCCGCTGATCGACATCTCCCAGCTTAGGGTTTGTGGGTCTAAATGAAGTGGAATGGAGAATTAGGAGGTGCTCAGTGCTAATGTCGGCTGTACCTCATCAGCGAAAGTAACGAGGCTTTAGCGGATACTTTTTAGAGCCTGCGGTTATAAGAGGTTAACCCCATGCACCTTTCCGGACGACACCGGGTGTCCCCTCATCAATAAAAGGGTATCATCAACACGCGGTGTAACGCTTTTTTCACTCATCACCGGGAATACTCAAAGTTTTTGATCCGGCCTTGACTTCACCACCGTTTGCCCCCTAGATGGTTAGATCGCTCACCCGAGCAGGCATTGCGTTGAAGGAAGATGGGTTATGCAACTGGAGGGGTCGATTGTCGCCATTGTGACGCCGTTCGCGGACGGGCGGATTGATGAGGCGGCGTTTCGTCGGTTGGTTGATTTTCAGATCGAGAACGGGACCCGCGGGATCGTGCCGTGCGGGACGACGGGGGAGTCGGCCACGCTCAGCCATGCCGAGCACGCCGAGTTGGTTCGGCTAACGGTCGAGACGGTGGCCGGGCGGGGGGTGGTCGTCGCGGGGACCGGCTCAAACTCGACGCGCGAGGCGCTGGAGCTGACGGTCGCGGCCAAGGCCGACGGGGCCGACGCAGCGCTGCTGATCACGCCCTACTACAACAAACCGACTCAGGAGGGGCTGTACCGGCATTACCGCGTGATCGCCGAGGAAGTCGACCTGCCGCTGGTCGTTTATAACTGCCCGGGCCGGACGGGGTGTTCGATCTCGCCGCAGACGATGGCGCGGCTGGCCGAGCTCGACAACGTCGTCGCCGTCAAGGACGCCACGGGCGATCTGGAGTGGACCACGCAGGTCTGTGCGATTGAGGGGTTGACGGTCATCTCGGGCGACGACTCGCTAACGCTGCCGCAGATGTCGGTCGGCGCGCGCGGGGTCATCTCGGTGTTGGCCAACGTTGCGCCGCGGCCCATGGCGGATTTGGTTGGCAAGGCGCTGGCGGGCGATTGGGAGGGAGCGCGCGCGTTGCATCACAAGTATTTCGCCCTCATGAAGACGCTCTTCATCGAATCCAACCCCATCCCGGTCAAGGCGGCTTGCGAGATGATGGGCCTGATCGGCCCGGAGATCCGTCCCCCGCTGACCCCCCTCGGCGAGCCTAACCGCGCCCGGCTACGCGAGGTGATGCAGGCGGTCGATCTGATTTAAGATGCTCACCCGGGACAGCAAAGACCAACGCTTAAAGATTGAGGGGGTCAGGCTCGCGACGCTGGCCCGGCGTTACGGCACGCCCCTGTACATCTATAGTTACAGCGCGCTCGTCGAGAACTTCACGCGCGTCCAGAAAGCCTTCGAGACGGTGGGGGCGACGATCGCATACTCGATGAAGGCCAACTCGAGCGCGGCGATCCTACGCGCGTTGATCCGGCAAGGAGCGGGGCTGGACATCGTTTCGGGCGGTGAACTGGCGCGCGCCCTGCGGGCGAAGGTCGATCCGGGCAAGGTCATCTTTGCCGGCGTCGGCAAGACGCGCGAGGAGATCGAGCAGGCGCTTGGCGCGGGGATTCGCGCGTTCAACGTCGAATCGGAGTCCGAGGCGGCGGCGATCGACGACGTGGCGCGGCGCCTGCGCAAGCGGGCCCCGATCAACATACGCGTCAATCCGGACGTCGAGGCCGGGGCGCATGAATACATCACGACCGGGCGCAAGGAGAACAAGTTCGGAATCGCTTACGACTCGGTGAATGGGCTGCTTAAGCGGCTCTCGAAGCGGCGCAACCTGGAGCTGATCGGCCTGCATGCCCATATCGGGTCCCAAATCACCGAGATCGAACCATTCGTCCGCTCGGTGCGGCGAGTGGCCGAGTTGGTCGGTGAACTGCGGGCCGCCAGCCATGCCATCGAGTTTCTCAACCTGGGTGGGGGATTCGGGATTGCTTACGAGGAATCCGAACACGCCATCGACGTCGAGGGCCTGGCCGCGGCACTCATCCCGCTTATCCAACCGCTGGGCGTCGAGGTCTTCTTCGAGCCGGGTCGGTATATCGTGGGGCCGGCGGGGTTCCTGCTCACGCGGGTCGAATACATCAAGACGGCCGAGACCAAGAACTTCGCGATCGTTGACGGAGCGATGAACGACCTGTTGCGCCCCGCGCTCTATGCGGCGTATCACCGCATCGTGCCGGAGGGCCCGCCGCGGCGGGGGCGTCCCCGGACCTACGACGTGGTCGGACCGGTGTGCGAATCAGGGGATTTCCTGGCCAAGGACCGCTCGTTCGCGGGCCTGAGCGAGGGTGACCTGCTGCTCGTCCGCGACGCCGGGGCCTACGGGATGGTGATGGCGTCCAATTACAACTCGCGCCCGCGCCCGGCGGAGGTCCTGATCAGGGGCAACCGCCATTACCTGACCCGCCCCCGCGAGACGATCGAAGAGGTGATCGGTCAAGAAACGGTTCCGGATTTCCTCGCAAACAGCACCGGCGGGTGTGATTGAGTCTTGGGAGTAAACGCCGCTTCGGTGAAGGGTTGCCCTCGTGGTTGATGATCGGCTCCCGGCTCCCGTCCCTCGTCCTCGTAATCGGTCTTTTTCCCAGATCACAACCGACCAAGAGCGTGATGAGGAGGTGGATTACGAGGACGAGGGACGAGAGCCGACCTGGAAGGGCGCGGAGCCATTACTCGGTATCGTATCCGAACAATCGTCGTTCAACGATTTGGTTGGCCACGAGTTCGGGGACTTGTTCTTTCCAATCCGTCCGGCCTTCCTTGATCTTGCGGAGCACATCGCGCGAAAAGATACTCAATAACTCCTTGTCAAAACCCTCCATGCCGACGATGAAGTGGTTTTCGACCAGGTAGCGGTAGAGCAGGCGCAGGTGATGGTCCACGCGCAGGTTCTGGATCGTCTCCAGCTCACTGGTATTTCGATCGTACATCGGATAGACGTAGAGGGTCACCTTGCCGGAAAAGAGCTTGCCGAAGCACTCGAGGATGCCTCCTTCGAGGTCATCGTAGTACTTCTCGTTAAAGATGTCCTTGACGTTGGGCACTCCCAGCACGATTCCCATGTTCCGGTTGGTGTAGCGGCGAAAGTAGGCCTGCAACTTGTAGTATTGGAGATAGTTCGAGATCATGACGGTGTATCCCAGCGAACCTAGTAGGTCCACGCGCGCCAGGAAGTCCTGATCGTCGATGTCATGCCCCAACATCAACTGGGCCATGGTGATCTCGACCAGCGTCATCACTTGCTTGGTGTCCGGTTTATTGGCCCCCAGGAACTGGCGCGACCCGCAATTGATCATGTCGATGTTGACCTTGGTGACGGGCCGGAAGCTGCCGCGGATGACCAGTACGTGTTTCTTGTAGAGGACTTCGGAAGCCTGCACGACCTCGCCCGACGGCAGAAACATCACCGCTTGCGTAAAGCCCATGTGCACCAGGTAGAGGTTCATCAGCCGGTTCTCGATCTCTTCGAAGTAGGGGCCGCTGAACTTGATCAGGTCGATATCGATCCGGCTGGAGACCAGGTTGTCCATCAGCGACTCGATCAATTGCTTGGGATCGCGGTAGTGATAGAAAGCCCCATAGATGAGATTGACGCCCAGAATTCCAAGGGCCTCCTGCTGCTGCTCGGTTTCGTGATCGAGCATATTGACGTGGAGAATGATATCGCTGGGCGGGGCGCCGGGATAAAGCTGAAGCCGGACCCCCAGCCATCCGTGGCAGTTGGACTTGCGACTGTAGGAAAGGGCCGCCACGGTATCGGCGAAGGCGAAGAACGTGGAGTTCTTGGAGCGGATCTCGGCCAGACGTTCCACGGTCAGGCTGAACTCGTAGTCCAGCATCTTCATCAGGCGGCCCAGACTGACGTAGCGCCGGTTCTCCTCGGTGCCGTAGATCGCGTCGCTGAACTGCATGTCGTAGGCCGACATCGATTTGGCGATCGTCCCCGCCGCGCCGCCGGCCCGGAAAAAGAAGCGCGCGACCTCCTGGCCGGCCCCGATCTCGGCGATCGTACCGTATTTGCAGGCGTCCAGATTAAGGGTCAGTGCCTTGTGGACGGCTGAGCGTGTGTCCTGTGCTTGATCCATCGCGATGCCTTCCGTGGGGTCGTCTGTGTCCTTGAAATCCAGTGCTGGTGCGGGATGATGCATCTCACGGGTGCGCAAGATGGTACCCTGTCGGCCGGAGGCACAATCCGATTCCGTTCTCATCCTTGACCCCGAAGGGGTCGAATGTGATTAGCCGCGGGTGTAAACCCACGGATCTCGGTCCTCATACCACGACAACCCTGGAGGGGTTGAATCGTAACGTGATGCGGTCTGTTCGACCCCTTCAGGGTCGCGACGTTTTGGGGTCCCACTTCCGGGGGTTGACACCCCCGGCTAATCACATGGCTCCCCTTCAGGGAGCCAGAGAACTGAGTTGTGCTCCCAGCCCCTGGGTGTGCATCTCACGGCTCCGTGAAGCACGCCCGGCGCGGGATGCTCCTTGGGGCTGGACTTGCCCCAGGTTTGGCTATCATACTCATCGTAGTGCTCGATGCAATACCCGGCATGACGCAACGAGGTTCCCAAATCACAGCCATCTTCCCCGAGCCCCTGTCGCCGCGGCCCCGCCTGCCGATCCATGTCGTGTTGGACAACCTGCGCAGCGCGTTCAACGTCGGCTCAATCTTCCGCACCTCCGACGCGGGGCTGATCGAGCGCCTGCACCTGTGCGGCATGACCCCCTGCCCGCCCCATCCGCGACTGGCGCGCACGGCCTTGGGCGCCGAGGATTATGTGCCGTGGTCCTACGACAAGGAGGCGGCGACGGCCGTGGATGGCTTGCACGAGCGCGGCATCCCGATCGTGGCCATCGAGGCGGCGGAGGGGACGGTCCCTCACAGCCAATTCGACTGGCCCAGACCCGTCGCGCTGGTCTTGGGGCATGAGGTGCGCGGGATTCAGCCCCCCGTGCTCGAGCGTTGCGCCGCCGCCGTCCGCGTCCCGATGCTTGGCTACAAAAATACGATCAACGTGGCCACCGCTTACGGCGTGGTGCTTTATGAACTCCTACGCCGCTGGGGGGAGCTATCGGCCGAGTGAGGCCGGCGGAAGACCCACGATGCGGATCGGGGTGATCTCGGGGTTGCGGACCAGCCGCGCTGGGTCCGTTGCCGCGGTATCACGAGGCACCTTCACCGGCGGAAGACGACTCATCGCTCCCGGTCATCTCGCTCTCACCCTTATTCTCGTCCTTATCCAACTGTACGGCCCCGATGAAGTCTCCGGTCCCTTGCTGGTTCGTATAGATGACGATACGGTCCGTTTTAGCGATGTCGGCTTGCTCGGAGGCTTGATACAAAACAGTCCCTTCCCGTTCGGAGAACCGCTGGGCCCACTGGGCTAGGACCGTTTGCTCTTTATCAACCAGGAAGCAATCCACCTGGGCCGGTAGGGCGATTTCCTCCGGGAGCTTGTAGTGGAAGGTGACGGATTGGTCATCAGGGTCGAGCTCGGCGCCCTCCAGTTCCAAATCCGGACGCGGCCAGGTGAATTCAAGCGAAGGGTCTCCCAGCAACAGGAAACGGCCGCCCAGTGAGCGACGCGCAAAACCGTGGATCGAGCGGACCATGGCGTCGCCCAGTCGGTTGGCCCGCCGTTCATGCATCGCCCTGAAAAGACCATCCAAGAACCGGTAATTGTCGCCGATGTCGCTGCGCGCCGCGGCGCCGATCACGGCGATGGCGCCTCCCTTCGAGAGGATAAAGGTCTCCCCCATCGTCTGCGAGATGTGTGGATTATCGAAGTTGTTGGTGTAACACGACATGGAATAGACCACCGGCAGTTGGTTCACGTTGACCAACTGAGTGACGCTCTTTTGGTCGAACAGATGGAGCGTGAATTCGGAAGGTCGCGCCGTGGGGCCCAGCTCCCAGATCGTCCCGCCCCCGTGCCCGATGTAAGAGGCGAAAAGGCTTCCCTGGTTAAACTCATCGATGACCCGTTTGCTTATCGTTTCGGCATAATCGGGCGCGTCGTTATCCAGGGTGGTCTCGACAAAGCTGGACAGGTAATGGGGTAAGAAGTAGCTTTGGATCATCTCCTCACCGGCGGCCGTGGCCCAATTGGGATTTGCGGCGATGGTGAAAAACCTGGCGCGCCACGGTCCGAAGGCGCGTCCGCTTTCGTAGTTGATGATCTTGTTGACAACCAGGCGCGTATCTTCCTTGGTTTTGACCGACAACCGACCGACGGCCACCTCCGGCCGACCGAAGGGGTCTTCGAAATTGCCAAAGAAATTCTCGTTCACCTCGTCTCCGCTGAAAATATAAGCGTAGTTGGGACAGTAGGTCTTGTATTTCGAGATCGACGAGGCATCGCCCACCAACATGACGTAACGCAGTTGAGGCTCGGGCTGGCTTTCATGGACGTGGCGGAGGTAATCGCGAAGGGCGTGCGGCGAAGGATACCCGCCCGTCCGTTCATTAAACAAATCGAAGATACTCACCATCGAAACCCGCAACCCCCGTGAACGCTTCCACTCGACCAATGGCAGCAGCTCTTCCCAAAAGAGCGGATGGGTCAGAATCAGGAGCTCGCAATCGTCGGGCCGGTCGAACAGGCCTTTGAGTTCAAATCTCCGCATCGGCGGCGCGGTATGGCATCGAGGGTCGGAGACGGCGATCAAGGCCGAAGTCGTCGACGGGTGTTCGATATTCATCACGTGGTATTTTCGTTCCCCCTCTCCCTCGCTGAAGACTCCCCCGTCCCAGACCGTGAGCGTGTCGGGATCAAAAACCATCGCCTCGGGCGATTTGAATCCGCTGATGCGGCACTGACGCAGGCCGTGGCGGTCCATTTCGTCTCGAACCAGAAACTCCGCGTAATCATTAACCACCACGCTGGCCTGTTTGAATTCCACGTCAAACCAATCGAGCATGACGACGTCGATGCTCGATCGCTGAAACAGACGGCCGGTCTCCGAGTCCACGTCCGTCACCAACTCCGACAGGTTTTCTCCGGTCGGCTGCTCCAGACGGAACGTTACCATATTCAAGTTCCCGTCCCTCTTGAGCGAGGCCGGATCAACGGCGTATTCCATTCGAAGTTCTTCCATCGCACCCCATTGATAGTGTTTCGGATTCTGGTCGTTGACGGATATCTCGAGATTATGCCTCCCCTTGCGGGAGACCCCCTGGAATTTGGCCTTGATCGTGATCGGCGGGTCCAGCAGCGCCCACGGGACCATGAACGGATTGGTCAGGCTGCTGCTGGTGAGTTGGCTGTGTGGGCGCGTCAACTTCGCCCAGTAGATGTAATCCGTTTGCGACTTTGCGTCAAAGAACTCCCAGAGGTCGTTATCCTCGAAATGATACCGCCCACTGAGCGCGCGGTTGGGGATGACGGGCTGACCGGGGACCGGCAGCTTTGCCTGGACGGGCCGATAAACGCGCCGGTGTTCCGGCGTGCCGTTGAGGTAGAGCATCAGCGTCTGCGACCGCGGGGCGTAATCGTAATCCATGTTGACGAACGTGACCGTATCAAGCTGGCCGCCCTTGGCGAAGAAATAAAGCGCATCATCGGGCCCCATCCTGTCCGGACGCTTCTGCTTCAAATAAAATGGGACGGGCCGATCGAAATGGACGAGGGCCAGTTTGGACGGATCGAGCTGTCTCAGATTGAGGCCCAGCCCCTTGAGGTCGACGCCGGTGATTTTGTAGACGCCGCGTTTGACACAACGGATGCGGACGGCTTCGTTCGGACCCGGCTGGGCCGAAGCCGCCCAGACATGGCCCGTGAAACAAATACTCACGACGACCAGCAACCGGGTCGCCAGACCTCCCCATCGCCGCGGCGGGCGGCGTGTTGGACGCGAGACCGCCGGCGGACGTACGATCGACTCTGCGGATACTTCATTCATGGATGAGGGCCACCTACCGGGGCCCGTGAGCGATGAGTGAGGGCTGCCATGACCGCATTATAATTCGCGGACGCGGGCCGAACCAGAGGAATTTGCGACAGCGGCCCCTCTTGGGGGCGCTTCTTGATATCGCAACGATCCGGTTCCGCCTGCTCTCAATATTCGATTTGCATATGTGTCCGTATTGGTGAATGATAAAGAATCGTATAAAGAACCAGGGGCGACTCCCCGGGCTCTTCCCAAGATGATGCAAGACTTTCGCATACCATGACCAAAAAAGCACTGATCACGGGTATCACGGGGCAGGACGGTTCCTATCTGGCCGAATTCCTGCTCGAAAAGGGTTACGAGGTCTATGGGATTGTCCGCCGGACTAGTTCGATGAGTCGCGGCCGGATCGATCACCTGCGCGGCGGGGCCTGGGGTGATCAGATCCACCTGATCTACGGCGACCTCGGCGACGCCAGCCGGCTGGCCAGGATCATCCGCATGGTGCGCCCCGACGAAATCTACAACCTGGGTGCCCAAAGTCACGTGCAGATCAGCTTCGAGATCCCCGAATATACGATGGATACCGTGCTGATGGGGACGGTCCGAGTGCTCGAGGCGCTACGCGGCGCGGGGCTTGAGGCGCGCTTCTATCAGGCCTCCAGCAGCGAGATGTATGGCCGGGTCGTCGAGACGCCCCAGACCGAGCTCACCCCCTTCCGTCCGCGCAGTCCCTACGCCGTGGCCAAGGTCGCGGCCCACCATATCACCGTCAACTATCGCGAGAGCTACGAGATGTTCGCCTGTTCGGGCATCCTGTTCAATCACGAATCGCCCCGGCGCGGCGAGAACTTCGTGACCCGGAAAATCACCCGCGGCGTGGCCGAGATCAAGAAGGGACATCGCGAAAAGCTCAAGCTGGGCAACCTGGACGCCAGCCGCGACTGGGGCTTCGCGGGCGATTACGTCGAGGCAATGTGGCTGATGCTCCAGCAAGACCGGCCCGAGGATTACGTGATCGCCACCGGCGAGAGCCACTCGGTGCGCGAGTTTCTGAATGAAGCGTTTGGCGCGGTCGATTTGGATTGGGAACAGTACGTCGAGGTCGACCCCAGTCTGTTCCGCCCGTCCGAGGTTGAGATCCTTATGGGCGATGCCTCGAAGGCGCGCCGCCAATTGGGCTGGGAACCCAAGGTCGGTTTCAAGGAACTGGTGCGGATGATGGTTGAGTCTGATCTGGCCGCGCTTCAGGATAAAATCGGGACCGGCGAGCGGGGGGCCTGAGATCATTCGCGAGCGAACGGCATTTCTCCGCCGCGAGCCCAATGGGTGGGGTCTCAAGCCGTGAAACCCCCGGCGTTCGTCCACGTGGACCTGGACGGCTTGTGGACGCTTGCCCGCTGCTATGGCTATCCCGACCAAGACAGTTTCGATGACGACGCCGTCTTCACAACCGGTCTTCCCCGCCTGATCGAGTTGCTTGACGATTTGGAACTGCGGGCGACGTTTTTCATGTCCGGGCGCGACCTGGAGTATCCGGCCAAGAAGGACGCGGTGCGGCGGCTCATCGCAGACGGTCACGAACCCGCTAGCCACGGTTGGGGCCATGACCTGGATTACGGGCGATGGGACGTTGAGGAGTTGGGCACCGTGCTGGAGCGAACCAATCAGGCGATCGAGCAGGCGACCGGGCAGCGGCCGACGGGGTTCCGGGCACCGGGTTACTCGGTCAGCCCGGGAGTGCTTCAAGCTTGCGTGAACGCTGGTTTGCGCTACGACGGGTCGGTGCTGCCGACCCCGTGGGGGCCGATCTTGCACCGCCTGGCCAACGGCCTGCGCCGCCGCGTTCAGGCCGAACTGGGCCTGGCCAAGCCCGCGCTTGAAGTGGGTGTCACGGGCCAATACCAGAGCGCATGGAGCGGCCGGACAGGCTGGGTTGAGGTCGGGCCGGGAGCGCGACGGATCTTTTGCCTGCCGTTGGTTGTCTCGCCGTGGCTGCGCTTGCCGGTGCACGCGAGCTTGGGCATGCTGATGGGAGCCGCGCGGGTCCGGGGCGCATTGCGCGTGCTAGCAAGGCGCGGCGCGCCGATCACGTATCTGTTGCATGGGGTAGACACCTTGGGCCGCGAAGACCTGGAAGGACGGCTGCCGCGCTGTCTGCTCAGCTCCCAGGGGTTTCGCATGCCGCTCAAGCCGAAGATCGACTTCCTGCGCTCCGTGTTGACCGAGCTCAAACACATCGCCGACGTGCAATTGAGCGTGGATTGGCTGCGGAAGTCGTATCCGACCGAACTGGAGGCGAACGAATGACGGCCGCGAAAACCTCCACGACCCGGTCCCTCTCTCCGGTGCGCCGGTTCGTCAAGCTCGTCGATGAATACTACGACCAGTCGTTCCATCGCTTCCCGATCGCGGGGTCGGTGGCGGGCCGCCATGAGTTCGACCATGCGTTGGGCCGAGCCGATCCCGCAACCTGGGAACGCCAGGCTGGTCTGGTGGAGAAGACGCTCGCGGCCGTCGAGGACCTCCCACCGCAGGACTTCGAGGCCTCCCGGATGCTGGACCGCCGCGCGTTCCTCGCCCACCTGCGCCAGGAGCGCCTCGAATTGGTCGAGCTGACGCGCTGGCGCAACGATCCTCAGCTTCACCTGTTCGCGGCCGCCGAGGCGATCCATGACATGGTCGTGCGCCACAGCGAGGACCTCTCGCCGGTCGCCGAGGCGATCCTCTCGCGACTGAGAAAAATCCCGCGCTTCCTCGACCAGGCCGCCGAATGCATCCACCGCCCCGTTCCGCTCTGGAAGCAACTGACCGTCAGTGCCGCGCCGGCCGTCGGTGGGATGTTCAAGTCGCTGGCCGGCCCGCTGGCGGCCGTCACCGGTAAGTCGCCCGCGATGCTCGCCGGCGTCACGCGCCGCGCCGAGCAGGCCGCCCAGGATTACGCGCGCGTCGTCAATCGCGCCCGCCCCGCCGCGGAGGGCAGTTTCGCCCTGGGTGCCGAGCGATTCACGGCACTCATGCGCGAGCGGCTGGGCCTCGCCCTTTCGCCGCGCGAGGCGGTCGCCTTCGCCCGCCGCGAGGCCGAGCGGCTGGCCGAGGCGTTGCGCGAGGAAGCCCGGCGTTTTCACCCGCGCAACTCACCCGCCGAAATCCTGGATCAGGCCGCCCGCCAGTGGAAGCCCCGGGGCAAAGACCTGCTGGAGGCCTATACGCGGATGACCCAGCGGATGCGCGAGCGGTTCGAGAAGGCCGACTGGCTGACCTTCCCCCAAGGCGACCGCCTGCTGGTCAAGCCGGTGCCCGAGTTCATGCGCGACCAGTTCCCCACGGCGGCCTACTCGAGCCCCGGCCCGCTCGACCCCGACCAGACCGGCATTTTCTGGGTCAATGACCTGAGCGCGGCGGCCACGACCGAACGGCAACGCGCCGGTGAAGTCGCGCAACATTTCGGCCTCGAGCTGACCTGCGCCCACGAGGCCTACCCCGGCCATCACCTCCAGTACATCCACCAAAACCGGCACCCCTCGCTCGCGCGCAAGATGGCCCACCACGCGATCTACTACGAAGGCTGGACGCTGTGGTGCGAGCAGATGACCGCCGACCTGCCCCGCCGCCGCGCCGACAATCCCCACCTGCGCCTGATCCAGCTCCACGACGCCTTGTGGCGCGCGTGGCGTATTGTGATCGACGTGGGACTCCAGACCGGCGAGCTGACCTTCGAGGGGGCCTGCCGGGTGCTCCAACGCGAGGTCGGCTTCACCGCCGCCCGCGCCCGCGGCGACGTCAACTGGTACACCTCCCACCCCACCGTTCCCATGAGTTACCTGCTCGGTAAGATGGAAGTGCTGCGGCTGAAACACGACCGCGTCGACCGCGGCGGCATGACCTTGCGCGAATTCAACGACTGGATCCTCAGCTTCGGCGCCATCCCCTGGCGCTGGATCGAGCAAAGCGGCCTATAGCTTCGAATTGGGCCTGATGAGGGATCCGTTAACCGGGCGCGATGTGAGACTTATTCACTACATTATTAACCTATTTGTGTTTCAGTCGGCGTGGGCTCAAGCCCCCCAAGCCGAAAACAAGGAAACTCGCGTCGAGCGGTCGGACGAGCAGGACAAACCCCGTGGACCACATAACCCGATGAAACATTTCACCATCGCCCAGATCATCCTCTTTCCCATCCGCGCCTTCCGCGAAGACCTGCGGACCAATCCGCTCAGCCGGTTGACGTGGGGGATTGAGCCGAGGAGTCACAAGCGACGGTTAATCGCTGGAGTCGCGCTTGCGGGTCCTTCACTGATTCTAATTGCCACCACCATTGTCTTGCTGTTGAGACCCACGCGTGACCCCTCCGTCTACCTTGATGGCTGCGCCTCCCCCCAATCTTAGACCACGAACCGGCGAATTTAAGGTGGAATCTGTGGTTGCCTGTTGCGTGTTTTGAGCGGTCAACAAGCCGCCCCTGCTGATGCCGTTGCGTGGCGCGGCTCGTCCCCGAAGCGAAGCGACGGCATCTCGCTCGATCATGTCCGATCCCCTCTACCGACAAATACCTCTGCCGGGGTCTTCTTGTCCAGAGCCCAATGTCTCCTTTCTCCGTTATAGTAGGCAAAGTAGTCTCCAAGTCCTTGGTGTAGCGCCAGCCCATCGGCATAGGCCTTCGGGTAA
>Ga0310121_10002697_pt1 | contig 16649 bp, 12 predicted proteins | sample CB27_Tmax_986_MG_FD_203504 | JGI IMG/M metagenome (GOLD analysis project Ga0310121, IMG submission 203504) | Marine microbial communities from Western Arctic Ocean, Canada - CB27_Tmax_986 | ecosystem: Environmental > Aquatic > Marine > Oceanic | place: Canada: Western Arctic Ocean | collected...
TGCGCTCGCTTCCTTGGGCATTGAGGCGGAGCCGTACGGGAAAAACGGCCTGGGCGTCGGGGGAAGAAAAATGTCGGGCACCGCATTCTGTTTTCGGAAGAATGCGGTTCTTCATCACGGTACCTTGTTGATCGAATCGGATCTGGACGCAATGATCGAAGCTCTCTCTCCCGGCGCGAATTCGATCGAAACACATGCCGTGGCATCCGTGCCCGCGGACGTTGGAAATTTGCGTGAAATCCAGAAGTCCTTAACTCTGATCGGAGTTAGGGAAAGTCTGATAAGGACGTTTGCATCCGTTCATCAGGGTCAGGAGGAAAGACTGACTGTAGATGACCTCGAGCCGGAAGTGATGGATGCGGAACATCTAAAATTTTTGTCCTGGGAATGGCGCTTCGGCCGAACCCCGAGATTTCGTTTTCGTGTCGAATGGGAGGATGAGATCGCCGGCGGGGGCGCTCTCTTTGAGCTGCGAAAGGGTACCGTTAATGCCGTGGACTACCGGGGATTCGACGCCGGGTCCGCGGGTATGGCGTTTGAACCCCTGCTGGGATGCAGATTTGTAGCTGAGGAACTGCGAGACCGCCTCGCGGATGTTCCCGTTCCGCCCGCCCGGGCCTTGCAGGAATTCCTGATCCGCAACAGCATCCCATAGTTCGCTCGTGTTACACCCCCGCCGGCTTCAGTCCGGTGGAGCGCATGATTTTGCACTGGATTTTAGGGCGCTTTATGGCCTTTCGCCCTTGGCGAGCCGCTGGTCGATCGCGTCGAGAATGGGTAGGACATCGCTGATCTTTTCGACCACGTAATGAGCGCCGGTGTCCTGCAGGCGCGTAAACGCGCGTTCTAATTTTGTCTTTAGCTCTTCTGGCTGCAGCGCGGCGACTTCGGCCTCGTTGAGGCCCATCTCATTACCGGTCTTGGCCAGGCCGACGGTCCACATCCCAGCGTTCAGACCCTCTTCGATGTCCGGCAGAGTGTCGCCGATCTTCACGATGGCTTTCATGGGGTACACGCCTAGCTTTTCCGCATTGCGAAGACACATCCACGGTTCGGGGCGTCCGGCAGGGACGTCCCCGGCGCAGACAGTGGAATCCGGCTCGTATCCTCGATTGCGCGCCTCTTTCTGCAAAATCTCCATCATGTCGGGCAGGTAACCGGTGGTGGAGCCGATCTTGAGCCCGCGTTCTCGCATCGCTTGAATAACCCGGCTACCGAATTGACTCCAGGACTCCACGGATATCGCGTTCCGTGATGGCGCGCGGATTGTTGGACAGCCGTGCCGAATTTACGCTCTGCGCGATGAGCCGCCGGTCCGCGTCTGACGTTGCGCCGACCTCGCTCAGGCGGGTCTTGCACCCGACAGATTCCATCAGGGCCTGAATGGTTCCTTGAGCTTCCTGCTCCGTCGAACACCCCAATATTTTCAAAACGTGGTCGAGGACATTCTTCACATGACTTGCTCCGCGAGGATCGGTCACATCGCTCGGTGTCACTTGCCGGTTGAAAATCAGGAACGGCGCCAGGGTCAGGGCGGCGGCATGCCCGTGCGGCACCCCGAAGTTCATTGTGATCGCATACGAGACAGCATGGGGGGCCGTCGTCTTCGAAATATTGATCGCCCTCCCCGCAAGGTTTGCAGCCCGGCTCATGGCGGCTCGCGCATTCGGCGTAGGGTCGCGAACGGCTGCATGTAAATTGCGGGCCGCAAGTTCGAGCGCCTCGGCTCCGTACTCGTATGATTCCCCGGTCGAGTTCACGCTCCACATAGACTCGATCCCCTGGCACAGCACGTCCAATCCCGAGACCGCGGTTAACCGCGGCGGCATGGAATAGGTCAGTGTCGGATCGACGACAGTTGCGTTCGGCAGAATCGATTCATGCGCAACGGAGAACTTAACGTCATCGACATAGACGACCGCAAAGTGCGTCGCTTCGCTGCCGCTGCCCGCGGTCGTGGGGATGGCGGCCAGCGGCGTGCCCGAACCAGAGCTGATCAGGGTCGAATCTGAAATGATAGACTCGGGCTCAGCCTCCTGATTCGCGAAACAGCAAATCAATTTCCCCACGTCGATGGCCGTTCCTCCACCGATGGCGATGACCAGATCGGGATCTGCACGGCGAAATGCATCTACGCCCAAAAGAATGTGTTCAAGGCGTGGATTCTCGATGAACTGATCGAACTCAACGACGCGCCGCCCATTGAGAAGCGGCACCAGTTTAGGGAATAATCCCGCCGCTTCGCAGGCGGCCCGGTCGACCACCAGGAAAATGGACTGGAACCGCGGATCTGAAACGTACTCCCCAAAGTCGCTTAACGCTGTGAACTCCTGCTGCATATGTGTTTTCATCAGAAGCGTCCCGGGGGCGGGCCGTTGGAGGATGCTCTTGTGATCAGGGCACTATTGATTCGCCGGGCACCCTGATGTGTTGGTGCGTTGCAGATCCGATTGCAGACGTCCAATTTGTTGAGGTCGTAGGCCATAGATTCATCGGTTGGGAGAGCCCCTAGGAGCCGGTCGCGAGCGTCGGGCTTTCTTCAACGGGATAAAGACAATTTGAGCCGAGTGAATTCCATCCTGCGGTGAACATGCCGGACTCAACATCAAGACTCCTCAGGAACAACTCCGGCGTATTCGCCTTTATGGGAAGGACAATACCATGAGAGGGGACATCGTCGACCATGGAGAAGAGAATATAATACCCTGGCAGTGACACTGCTGGATCGTCCGAGAGCGTAAACCTTACGGTCGGCCCGTTCTGCGAGAATGCCGGGGTCAAGTAGCGTTGCGTACCGCCGTCTACCCAATGCGTAACCGCGCGAGTCCCAAGAAGCACCACCCGCGTAACTTGCTCGGTAAGCGAAATCTGCAATGAATACGTCCCTCCAACTTCGAGTTCCGCACTCGAGACCGAATCAATTCGGGGGCGAATCGCCCTGAAAAGGTACGGCGGTTCGAAGGCTTCGACGGAGTCATCGTCTCCAAATGGTCCGGAACTCCCGGTGCCGGCGGCAGTCATCACCCTTCCATCAGGCGTGAGGACCGCGAAACATTGTGATCATGGATGAAACGGGTCATATCGCTCATGGGGCGCCATGAATCAGTGATGGGGTCGAAAAGATCCGCAACCTGCGTCACGTTTTGAACGGTTCCCGCATTCGTGAGAACCAGAGAAGAAAAATGGTTTCCCGTATACTCACCCCCAAAGGCAATGACGCGACCATCCGGCAGCAGCGGGGACTCGGGGCGCGTTCGCAGATGGGTTGGGGAGGGCCCTATGGCCCGCGTTCCGGTTGCGGGATCGTACAACTCAATCATGCTGAGCCCGACGGTAGGAGAGTCAGGCCGGATGCCGAGAGCCATAACCCGCCCGTCGGGGAGATAGACGATTGCATGGTCACTGTGCTGCCCCACCGCGGCCCGACCATTTTGGCCTGCAACTACGGCACTCTCCGCACTCTTCCGCCGAGGCGGTAACGAAAAGGGTGAAAGATATGGGTTAAGTGTGGAAATCTTCATGCTCATGCTCCACACGGGCCAAAATATGACCCCTCACGTGGCCCATACTGGACAGAGGGCATATTTCATGCTCAGAGATAGGAAAAATCGAAGACAAAGACGATCTGTGCTCGACGGCCATTGATTTTTGAAAAGGATTGCAGAATCCGTTCCCTTCGGTCAAGTTTGAGCAGTTCACGTTTATAAGGTGTCTTATTGAAATGACGAAGTGCATTCATCTTAGCCTGATCCTGACGCTCGGATTGTTCATGGCCCGTCCGCTGTGTTGTTGCGCCGGGGAACGCGCGGAAGAACAGGCGCCTGCATCCGACTGCTGCCCGACTGAGGCGGCGTCGGCGGCTCCGACAGAAGAAGGTCGTCCCTGCGGCGAGGACGGTTCCTGCGGGAATTGCAATACGATCTTTATGATCGCGTCGGCTGGGCGGGTCGCGATCGAAGTCGCTCCGCACCAGGGCGATCAACTCACTTTACTTCGTCGGCCTACAGTCATTGGCCACATCCTGAGCAGTGACTCCGATCGGTCCCGGCATCGGGCCTGGATCCATTTCCGGGTCGCTCCATCTCCTCCGCTTCTTTGCGTCTTCCGTACGTGATCTCCGTTCCGCGACACTCCTGACCGATTGGTGTACTGACCGACCCGGTGGGGCCGTGTTGTAGATACTCCAATCGAACCCGGTACGGTATTTCGTTCTGCCGGGATATCATTCGATTCATGCGGAGAACCAATACCAAGAGGATATATCATGAAATGGATTTCATATTTACTGTGTTTGTTACTAGTTGTTGCCGCGGGTTGTGGAGTATCGACCCAGACGCATCCCCCAGCGAAAGAAGACCATGGGGCCGAACCGGTCGAGCCTTCCACAATGGTAGGCGAATCGGAAAAGGCAGACGGACAGGCTGCCGGCGCCTCCGGGGTCACTCAATCCGTATGCCCGGTCTCGGGCGAGGAACTCGGTTCCATGAGCGAACCCATCACCGTGACCCACGCGGGCCAGACAGTTCAACTGTGCTGCAAAGGGTGCGTAAAGAAATTCAACGCCGATCCTGAGAGGTATCTGGCAAAGTTGAATAGTCCGAACGCCGATCACGAAGCGTCAGATCACAACGATCATCAGCACGAACAGGAATGATGCATGGCCGTGCGAGAGTTCGGTCATGCTCCACCTTCTCCAAGGAGTCGTGATGAAACAGTTTTTCGGTTTACTCCTGTGTTTCCTTGGCGTGCAGCATCTTGAGGCTGTGGCGTCGCCTGACAATTCGCTCGCCTGGTACTTGCAACAGGCGGCGGAGCAAAATCCGGGTCTGAAATCCACATGGCATCAATGGCAGGCCGCGGTGGCCGGGGCGGAGGGGGCGGATGCTCTGCCCGATCCGGAGTTCTCCTACGATTACTTTATCGAAGAAGTTGAAACCCGGGTAGGACCCCAGGAACAGAAGTTCGGGGCCAGGCAGGCGTTCCCCTGGTTCGGCACGCTCGGGCTGCGGGAGCGGACCGCAGATGCCGGGGCGGAAGTTGCCCAAGCGAGGTTGGAGGCACGGAAGCTCGGCGTTTTCTTCGAGGTGAAAGAGGCCTTCTACGAGTCCTGGTACTTGAAACAGGCCCTGCAAATTGCCAGGGAAAACATCGAACTAGTCGAACATCTCGAGCAAGTCGCCCAGGCACGCGTGCGTGGCGGCGACGCTGCTTCGGGTGCCATCATGGCCCAGGTGGAATTGGGTAAGCTCGCTGACAGGGTGAATACGCTGGAAGCAATGCGTGGTCCGCTTGCCGCCCGATTGAATTCGTCCATCGGCCGACCCGCCGGGAGTGCGGTGTCCTGGCCCGTGGATCCGGTTTTTCACGAGCCGGTGTCATTGCGGCGAGAGGAGTTGACGGCGGCTCTCCGGGAAAACCCCATGCTGGCGATGATTGAAGCCAACCTTCGTAAGCACGAATTTCAGGAGGCGCTTGCCCGTAAGGAAAGGTTCCCGAATATCATGGTGGGCGTCGACTACATCAGCACTGGAGATGCGCTGAATCCAGGCACGATGGACAGCGGCAAGGATTCGCTCATCGCCAAGGTCGGACTGTCGTTACCTATTTGGTCTGGGAAAAACCGTGCACGGATCGAGGAGGCCGGAGCGCGTCGCGAGGCCGCAGTCTATGAATTGAGCGACAAGACGTATGCGCTGGAGGCGCAACTGAGCCAGGCCGCATTTACGTATGACGACGCAGCGCGCAAACTGGCCCTGTACCGGGATACGCTGATTCCGCAGGCAAGACAATCTCAGGAAACGGTTGAAGACGCCTATGCAGCGGGGAAGGCCGATTTCCTGAATCTGATCGATGCCGAAAGACTGCTGCTTGAATTCCAGCTCGAATTGGAACGTGCCCGCGCCAATCTTGAGATAGGGAAAGCTCGAATCGAAATGCTGACCGGGCAGGAGTGGGCAGAGGAGATCGCACGATGAAGAAAGTTGCCACCAAGACCGGGATCGCCGTTTTCGTCGCACTGGTTGTGGGTCTATTCGTCGGCCATCTCTTTGGCCGTGGAGGCGCCGGGGGACATACGGAAGCCAACGGGAGTGAATCGTCCGTCTGGAGCTGTTCCATGCATCCACAGATTCAACTGCCGGAACCGGGCCCATGCCCGCTCTGCGGGATGGATCTCATTCCGCTAACCGAAACGGACAGCGCCGGCCTCACCGACCGGCAGATCCGCCTTTCTCCGTACGCACAAAAACTGGCGGAGGTACAGGTTACACCCGTGGTTCGCCGGATCATGGCGCAGGAGGTCCGGATGGTCGGCAAGGTGGAATATGACGAGACCCGAGTGAAGACCATCACGGCTTGGGTTCCGGGGCGCTTAGACCGTCTTTATGTGGACTACACCGGCGTGTCTGTCACGGAGGGTGATCATCTTGTACATCTTTATAGTCCCGACTTGATCGCAGCCCAGGAGGAATTGATCCAGGTCGTGAAGACGTCAGCCCAGATGGGGGAAGGGGGCGTGGAAATTGTGAGGGAAAGAACGCGGGCCCTGGTGGAAACTTCCCGGGAAAAGCTGCGCCTGCTTGGGGTGACCGACGACCAGATCGAGGGAATCGAGGAGAAAGGCAAACCGGACACGCACCTGACCGTTTATTCGCCAATCAGCGGCATCGTGGTTCGGAAACAGGCGACGGAAGGCATGTACGTGAAGACGGGAACACCCATCTATGAAATCGCGGACCTCTCTATCGTGTGGGTAAAGCTGGATGCCTATGAATCCGATCTGCGCTGGCTGCACTACGGGCAGGAAGTACGCTTTGAGACCGAAGCGTATAGCGGCGAACCGTTTGCCGGCCGCATCGCCTTCATCGACCCCATACTCGATCCGCAGACAAGAACGGTGAAAGTGCGCGTCAATGTTCCCAACGCGGCCGGTCGGCTCAAGCCCGGGATGTTTGTGCGAGCAGTGGTCGAAGCCGCCACGATTGACGACGGGCGCGTTTATGCGCCCGAGCTGGCCGGCATGTATATCAGCCCCATGCATCCGGAGATTATAAAAAGCGGCCCGGGAACGTGTGATGTATGCGGAATGGATCTCGTCCCGATCGAAGAATACGGGTTTGCCACTGCCGAGACAGGAAGAGAAGCTCCGCTCGTCATTCCCGCATCCGCCCCCCTTCTTACCGGGAAACGGGCCGTAGTTTATTTGAAGGTAGACCACGAGGACGGCATCTATGAAGGGCGCGAAGTCATACTGGGTCCTCGCACAGGCGACCACTACATCGTGCTCGACGGGCTGAACGAAGGAGACCTCGTGGTCTACAACGGCGCATTCAAGATCGATAGCGCGATCCAGATCCTCGCCCGTCCCAGCATGATGAATCCGGTAGAGGAGAAAGTGGAGTCTCCGCCTCTTGTATCCCACGATTCACCCGATGCGTTTCGAACACAATTGACGGCGTTGTTCGCAGCCTATTTTGACCTCCAGGAAGCGCTTGCCCGCGACCGGCTGCACCCGGCCCATGATGCAGCGGCCGTATTGAAGGATGCAGTAGATCAGACGACGCCGGAAATTGTGCATGAGACCTGGAAGGAAGTGCTGCCTGCACTACAGCAGAGCATCGAGGACATTCACTCCGCCGGCGATTTTGTCGGCGCTAGAAAGGCGTTTGAAGTCCTTTCCAACGCCATGATCGCCATCACCAAGGCGGGGGGCTCAGACGCCGGCGGACCGATCTACGAGGTCTACTGCCCGATGGCATTCGACGACCAGGGAGCGTCCTGGTTGCAGCGAATGCCGGAAGTGTTCAACCCCTTTTTCGGCGCGGAGATGCTCCGCTGCGGGAAAGTCACGGAGACATATGAATTCTCCAGATAATCCCAATCCGCTTGACCGGAGCATACGGTTTTGCCTCGAAAACAAACTCATCGTTGTCCTGGTGATGGTGATGGTCACTGCTTGGGGCACCCTGGTTGCGCCCTTTGATTGGAAAATCGGGGGCCTGCCGCGCAACCCGGTGCCCGTGGACGCGATCCCGGACATTGGTGAGAACCAGCAGATTGTATTCACCAAGTGGATGGGCCGTTCCCCCCAGGACGTGGAAGACCAGATCGGATATCCGCTCACTGTTTCGCTGCTGGGTATCCCCAGCGTCAAAACCATCCGGAGTTACTCTATGTTCGGGTTCTCCACCATCTACGTCATTTTCAAAGACGACGTGGATTTCTACTGGTCGCGATCCCGTGTTCTGGAGAAACTCAATAGCTTGCCGGCAGGGACCCTGCCCGACGGGGTCGCGCCCGCACTGGGTCCCGATGCCACGGCCCTCGGGCAGATCTTCTGGTACACCCTGGAAGGACACGATGAGCAGGGTCAACCCACGGGCGGTTGGGATCTCCATGAATTGCGGAGCATCCAGGATTGGTACGTTCGCTATGCCTTGCAGGCCGCGGAAGGCGTGTCCGAGGTAGCCTCCGTGGGCGGTTTCGTTCGGGAGTACCAGGTCGACGTCGACCCCGATGCCATGCGGGCTCACGGCGTTTCCCTGGAGAACGTCTTCACCTCGGTCAAAATGTCCAATATTGACGTTGGAGCACGCAGCGTCGAGATCAACAGGGTGGAGTACTTCATCCGCGGCCTCGGTTTTATCAAGTCCGTCACAGACATCGAAAACAGCGTGGTGAAAGTCAACGACAACGTCCCCATCTATGTGAAGGACGTGGCCAAGGTCGTTCTGGGCCCCGCCTTGAGACGGGGGGCGCTCGACAAGCAGGGGGCCGAAGCGGTCGGCGGCGTTGTCGTGGTCCGATACGGAGAGAATCCCCTGGCCACGATTAAAAGTGTGAAACGAAAAATTGAGGAGATTCAGGGCGGCTTGCCGGAACGGGCCGTAATCGATTGGTCATTGGTTACCCGTGAGGAGGTGGCGGAGTTTGCGGCCGAGCAGGGTATTGATGCGTTCACCGGGATATCACTCAACCAGGAAGCATGGCTGAAATGGGTAAAGCAGACTCCTGGCACAGAACGCCCCGCCTGGGCACAGTACAGCAAGGTCACCGTCGTTCCATTCTACGACCGCACCGACCTGATCTACGAGACCTTGGGAACCCTCAACACCGCCATTTACCAGGAAATCCTGATTACGATCATCGTGGTCCTGGTCATGGTCCGCCATTTTTCCAGTTCGGTGCTGATCTCCGGGCTGCTGCCGCTGGCCGTACTCATGACTTTCATTGCCATGAGGCAATTCGGCGTAGACGCCAATATTGTCGCGCTGTCGGGCATCGCTATCGCCATCGGCACCATGGTGGACATGGCCGTGGTCGTCTGTGAAAACATCCTGCGAAGGCTTGAGGAGGCAGCAGGGAAGGGGGAGACATCTCTGGAAACGATCTACCGGGCCACGACGGAAGTGGGTGGAGCGGTTCTTACCGCGGTGGCTACGACCGTAGTCGGGTTTCTGCCGGTGTTCGCCATGGAGGCTGCCGAGGGCAAGCTCTTTAAACCACTGGCGTACACCAAAACCTTCGCTCTTCTTTCGTCGATCATCATCGCTCTCGCCGTGATTCCCGCGTTTGCCCATATCCTCTTCGACAGGAAATCCCGCGCCGGTCTTCTGCAAAAGATGATTTATGTCTGCGTGTTGGCTGCCGGCCTGTGGCTGTTGGGTCAAGCGCCATGGTTCGTGGGCACTATCGTCACTGCTGCTGGAGCCTGGAAGCTGCTGACTCCCCTGGTGCCGGCCAAAATCAATGATGTGTTGCAACAGGCAAGCCTGTGGATCGTGGTGGTGGCGGTTGCCTGCCTTCTCGCCGGGGATTGGTTACCGCTTGGACCAGAGAAGGGCCTGGCCCTGAACGCCGTTTTCATCGGGTGTATTCTGGGCGGGCTTTTGTTCGGCATCCACCTGTTTCAACGGGTCTACGTGCCGATCCTTCGCTGGGCTCTTGCTCACAAGGCGCTGTTCCTCTGCATTCCCGCGTCGTTGATCGTTTTCGGAGTCCTTGCCTGGCGGGGGTTCGGCAAGGAGTTCATGCCGCCGTTGGACGAGGGATCCTATCTTTTTATGCCCACCACGATGCCTCATGCATCCATCGGCGAGGCTCTGGACGTTCTGCAAAAGCAGGACATGGCTATTCAGACCGTCCCGGAGGTGGATTCAGTCGTGGGTAAATTGGGCCGTGCCGACAGCCCGCTCGACCCCGCGCCTATCTCGATGTTCGAGACGGTGATCAACTACAAACCGGAGTTTGACGTCGATAGAAACGGAAAACGGCTTCGATACAAGTTCAACCCTTCGCAAAACGACCAATTTCGGGACGAGGCCGGCACGCCCTTGCCTGCGCCGGACGGCAGACCGTACACGGTGCGCGGACGCTTCGAGCGGGACGATAACGGTGCGTTACTGCCGGACCCGCGTGGCGCACCCTTCCGCCTCTGGCGCCCCGAACTGGATCCCGCCCTCAACGAAGGGCGCGAACCCTGGATGGGGATTACCAGGCCCGACGACATTTGGAAGGAGATTCTGGAGGTCACGGTGATTCCCGGTACCACGTCGGCCCCGCGTCTCCAGCCGATTGCCGCTCGCATCGTCATGTTGCAGAGCGGGATGCGTGCCCCGATGGGCATCAAAATAAAGGGGCCGGACCTGGAGACCATCGAACGGGTCGGACTCGATCTCGAACGCTTGATCAAGCAAGTTCCTTCGGTCAATCCGCGGACGGTGGTGGCCGACCGCATCGTGGGCAAGCCCTACCTGGAGATCGACATCGATCGAAAGGCCATCGCACGGTACGGCATTCATATTCAGACGGTGCAGCAAGTCATCGAGGTGGCCATCGGCGGGATGACGTTGACCTCTACCGTAGAAGGTCGCGAACGGTTTCCGGTACGGGTTCGCTACCCGCGTGAATTACGCGACAGCATCGAAGCCATGGAGAAAATTTTCATTCCCACGCCGGCCGGCGCCCAGATCCCGTTAACCCAACTTGCGAAAATCAAGTACGTCCGCGGCCCCCAAGTCATCAAGAGCGAAGATACTTTTCTCGTGGGATTCGTTATTTTCGACAAGCAGCTGAGTGTGGCCGAAGTTGACGCGGTGGAAGATTGCCAGCGGTTTCTCAAGGAAAAGATATCGGCCGGCGAGTTCATCGTGCCCGACGGGGTGAGCTACACCTTTGCCGGAAGCTACGAAAATCAAATCCGGGCAGCCAAAAAGCTCGCCGTCGTGTTGCCCCTTGCGCTCTTTCTCATTTTTATCATCCTGTATTTGCAGTTTCGTTCCACACTCACCGCTCTCATGGTGTTCAGCGGGATCGTGGTGGCGTGGATGGGCGGGTTCCTGATGCTCTGGTGTTATGCCCAGCCCTGGTTTCTCGATGTCTCCATTCTCGGTACCAATATGCGGGACCTGTTCCAGATTCACCCCGTGAATCTGAGCGTGGCGGTCTGGGTAGGATTCCTGGCGCTATTCGGCATTGCCTCGGATAACGGAGTTATCGTCGCCACGCTTCTTAACCAGTTATTCGGAGAGCGGGAAGTGAACTCGATCGAAGAGGTAAGGGATCTGGTCGTAGAGGGGGCTCAGCGCCGGATCCGGCCTGCCCTGATGACCTCGGCGACCACGATCCTCGCCCTCCTGCCGGTTCTCAGCTCATCCGGCCGTGGCGCGGACATCATGATTCCCATGGCCATCCCCTCCTTCGGCGGCATGGCCGTGGCCTTGATCACGGTCTTCATCGTCCCCCTGTTGTACGGGGCGCACAGGGAGCGGCAATTCAAGTGCGCGATCGGCCGAGATGTAGCGGAAATCGCCAAGACTTCCGATCGGCGACGCACAAGCTCGACAGAGCCATAAAACAGCCCTGAGCAGCAGGCCTCCAACCATGAATCTGAACTACGAAACACACCAAACAGCGGAATGAAAATATCGGCCTGGCGGTTGCGCTCGCCATGTCATGAACTGCCCCATATGTAAAACCAGTCCGTTGACAGCGGTTGAACCGGAGCCGAAACTGCGAACGCTGCAGTGCTCGGGCTGCGGGGGCCACTGGCTGCAATCGGATCACTATTGGAGCTGGAAAAATTCGCGAGCGGCGGAAGAGATCACGGACGCGGATTCAGAGCAGGAGGAACTTCAACCTCAAGATACCGCGGAAGCCAAGGTCTGTATCGAATGCGCCAAGCTCATGTCGCGCTTCCGGGTCGGCAAGGGCATGGACTTCTACCTGGACCGGTGTGGAACATGCGGAGGGATTTGGTTCGATCGGAACGAGTGGAAGATTTTTAAAGGCCGAAACATTCACGACGAAATCCACAGAATTTTTGCCAGACCCTGGCAACGGGAAATTGTCCGGATCGACTATGAAAATCGCCTCAAGGAAACGATTGGCCCGGGAAATTTCGGGATTTGGCTTCGCTCAAGTTATGACTTGATCATGACCCGAATCGTGCCCTTATCCTGGTGTATCTAGAGAAAAAGAACGCGCAGCCATAAACGGGGATTCCGACCTGTAGGTTTGTAAGCGGACATTCGAGGGCGACTGATTTTCGGAATCTATCTCTTCGCAACGAAGTGTGCGCTGTGTCCGTGGTAGACATCGGCGGCCTCCATGAGCGTTTCGGAGAGGGTGGGGTGGGGATGCACTGTGAGCATCAGATCGGATACCGTCGCGCCCATTTCGATAGCCAGCGTCGCTTCGGCGATGAGGTCGCCTGCATTGACTCCGGTTACACCTACGCCAAGAATTCGCTCGGTATCTTTGTCCGCAATGATTTTCGTCACGCCGTCATTCCGCTCCAGGGTGGTCGCTCTCCCAGACGCGCCCCAGGGGAATTTTGAGACCTTGATGTTGAGCTTCTGTTCTTTCGCTTCCGTTTCGGTGATCCCGGTCCAGGCGATTTCGGGGTCCGTGAATACCACGGCGGGAATGGCCCTCTTGTCGAAGATCGTTTTCTTGCCCGCGATCGCCTCGACCGCCGCGATTCCTTCGTGGGTGGCCTTGTGAGCCAGCATGGGGTCTCCGGCGACGTCGCCGATAGCGAAGATCGTCGGTTCCGCGGTCCGGCGCTGGGGGTCGATCTCCACGAAACCGCGCTTGTTCACGACGACTTTCGTATTTTCAAGTCCCAGGTCTTCGGAATTGGGCCGGCGACCGACGGACACCAGCAAGCTGTCAAACACGTCGGAGGACTGCTCGCCGTTCTTGTCTTCAAAGGTGACCTTGATTCCCGATTTCTGCTCCTTGACCTCCACAACCTTGGTGTTCAGCAATATCTTTTCCGTGTCGTTGGCGATGCTTTTCGCCAGGTGGGTGACCAGGTCTCTGTCTGCGCCGGGAAGAAGCTGGGGCATCATCTCTACAACGGTGACCTTGGAACCGATGGCCGCGTACACCGAGGTCATTTCCAGGCCGATGTAACCGCCCCCAACCACCAGAAGACGTTTCGGAATCTCCCGCAACTCCAGCGCTCCGGTCGAATCCATAATCTTCTCGGACCCGATATCAAACAGGGGAATTGCCATGGGGCGGGATCCGCTGGCGAGGATTGCGAAGTCGAAATCGATTGTTTCGGTTGCACCATCCGTTTTCTCAACCGAGACCTGGTTTGCGCTGAGGAACCGTGCGCGACCCTGCACGCCCTTTACTTTTCGCAGGGACCGCATCTGCCCCAAACCACCTGTCAGCCGCGACACCACGCTCTCTTTCCATGCGCGGAGCTTTTCGAGATCGATCTGGGGTTTGGAGAACGTGACGCCGAAATGCTCCGCCTCCTTGGCCTCGTGCAGCACCTTGGCCGCGTGCAGGAGCGCTTTCGACGGGATGCATCCGCGATAGAGGCAGACGCCGCCGGGGTTCTCGTCGAGGTCGATGAGGGTCACCTCCATCCCGAGATCCGCGGCGTAGAATGCGGCCGGATATCCTCCGGGGCCGCCGCCGATGACTACAATTCGAGTTCTGTTCTGATTCGGACTCACACGTTTATCCTTCCATTGCAAGTAAGAGCGGCTCTTCGATGGCTTCGGCCAGCCATCGAAGGAAGCGAGCGGCGCTTGCTCCGTCGATAAGCCGATGATCGTAGGAGAGGGAAAGTGGCATCATCGATCGCGGTACGAACTCTCCGTTCTGCCACACTGGTTCGACCGTTGCGCGCCCCACACCCAGAATTGCAACTTCGGGGAAATTAACGATCGGAGTAAAGTGGGATCCGCCGATGCCGCCCAGGTTGCTGATGGTGAAGGTGCCTCCCTGCATTTCGGCCAGCACCAGTTTGCCATCCCGGGCCCGTCCGGCGATCTCACCCAGTTCCTTCGCCAGTTCGATAATGTTTTTTTCATCCACATCCCGCAGGACGGGTACCACCAGACCCTTTGTCGTGTCAACGGCGATGCCGATGTGGATGTATTTTTTGAAGACGATTTCTTTCGCTGCAATGTCGATACTGGCGTTGAACTCGGGAAACACTTTCAGCGCCGATGCCAAGATTTTCGCGAGGATGGCAGTAGGCGTCAGCTTTGCGCCCTCTTTCTCCGCGCGTTTCGTCCAGCGCTTTCGCAGCACTTCGAGATCTGTGATATCCGCCCTGTCATTCTGGGTGACATGCGGAATGTTCGTCCAGGATCGTGTCATGTGCTGAGCGGTGGCCTTACGGATACCGTTCATGGTGACCCGTTCCACCTCGCCCCATTCGCTGAAATCGGGCAGTGCTTCAGCGGCCGCCGGTAGGCCGCCGCCTGCGGTGGCGGTACCCTTTACGATTGCCTTCGTATGCTGCTTTACATCCTCGATCGTAATGCGGCTTCCGGGGCCGGTTCCCTGCACGTCGGCAATGTCGATACCTACTTCCCGGGCAAATTTACGGACCGAGGGGGCTGCCGCGACCGGTACTGTGCCTCCACCCGGATCGGGTGGAGAGACCAGGCCGGGGGGCGGCTCAGCCTCGACTGGCGCTGCCGCTTCCTCTTCGGGAAGCGGGGGAATCGGAGTTTCCACGGGAGCAGGTTCGGGCTGGGGTTCCGGGGCCGGCTCCTGCTGCACTGGGGCGGCGCCCACAATTTCCTCCACGGTGAGGATGATTTGCCCCACCGCGGCCTTTCCTCCCTCCGCCACGTGGATTTCCTTGATGGTTCCGGTCACGGAAGATGGCACCTCAACCGTGGCTTTCCCCGTCTCCATTTCCAAGACAGGCTGATCCTCTTCAATGCTGTCTCCCACGGACACCAGCACCGCGATGACATCGCCTTCATCAATATTCTCGCCCAGGGCGGGCAGTCTGAACTCAACATCCATCATGTCGTCCTCTCAGTCCCTCAGGAGGTGTGCGGATTTTGTTTTTCCGGATCGATTCCGAGATCCTTTATTGCAGCCGCCGGCACTTTCGCATCGAGCTTGCCGAGTCGCGCGAGGTTGTGGAGAGTCGCCAGGACAATGTAGCGCGCATCGACTTCAAAAAAGTCGCGCAACGATTCCCGGGTTTCACTGCGGCCAAAACCATCCGTGCCGAGCGAGTGCAGGGGTACCGGTAACCACCTCGAGATCGAATCGGGCAGTACTTTCATGTAGTCGGACGCGGCCACCAGAACATCCGTTTTCTTGCCGACCAGCTCCGAAACGTAGGGTATTCGCTGCTTTTTCTCTGGATTCAACATATTCCACCGGTCGCACGCGAGGGCATCACGGTATAATTCCTTGTAGCTGGTAACGGAAAATACATCGGCGAAAACCCCGTACTTTTCACCGAGGATCTCCTGCGCCTTGACTACTTCGTTCAGGATCGTGCCGCTGCCGAACAGCGTTGCGCGCGGCGCATCCTTTTTCGCTGACCCGGGCGAGAGTTTATAGGCGCCCTTCAGGATGCCTTCCTCCGCGCCGTCCGGCATCGGTGGATGCGCGTAATTTTCGTTCATGAGGGTAATGTAGAAAAACACGTCCTCGCCGTCCCCGTACATGCGGCGGATGCCGTCCTTGATGATTGCTGCGAGCTCGTAGGCGTAGGCTGGATCGTATGCCACCACGTTCGGAACCGTGTAGGCGTGCACGTGGCTATGACCGTCCTCATGCTGCAGACCCTCGCCGTTCAGGGTGGTTCGTCCCGCGGTGCCTCCGAGCAGGAATCCGCGTGCCCGCATGTCGCCCGCGGCCCAGATCAGGTCGCCGATCCGCTGAAAACCGAACATAGAATAGTAGATATAAAACGGAATCGTGCTTACACCGTGATTCGCGTATGCGGAGCCGGCGGCGATGAAGGACGACATGGATCCGGCTTCGGTTATGCCCTCCTCGAGAATCTGCCCGTCCTTTGCCTCCTTGTAATACAGAAGCTGGTTCTTATCGACCGGCTCGTAGAGCTGTCCCACGGAGGAATAGATGCCGACTTGTTTGAACAGGCCGTCCATGCCGAAGGTTCGCGCTTCATCCGGCACAATCGGTACAATCAGTTTCCCCAGCTCCTTGTCTTTCAGAAGCTTCGTCAGCATGCGTACGAACGCCATGGTCGTGGAGATTTCGTGGCCCTCGGTGCCATTCATAAACTCCGAAAATACGTCATCATGAGGAGGAGGCAGACTGATGAAGGTCGTCCTCCGCTGGGGGAGGGGACCGCCCAGGGCCTCCCGGCGCTCCCGGAGATAAATCATTTCGGGGGAGTCGTCCGA
>Ga0310121_10002701_pt1 | contig 16640 bp, 13 predicted proteins | sample CB27_Tmax_986_MG_FD_203504 | JGI IMG/M metagenome (GOLD analysis project Ga0310121, IMG submission 203504) | Marine microbial communities from Western Arctic Ocean, Canada - CB27_Tmax_986 | ecosystem: Environmental > Aquatic > Marine > Oceanic | place: Canada: Western Arctic Ocean | collected...
AACAAGGTCAACCGATTCACAGTCGAAACCTGAAGCCTCACCTTCTGTCGAGCAGGACACCTCATCACCTGTAATTGCATCCATGCCCAGGACGTCACCTGTAATCCGACCAGCTGAGATCCAGTTATCATCCGCGCGTTCAAATACCCAAGCAGCTCCGGCACCCCGATCGGCACCATTTGCTACACCTACAGCGATATCACCTGCAAAATCTACAGTTCTTCCGAAGAAGGCCCGTCCAGTCTCAGCCGAGGAGATCTTAGAGGCCGCAGTCCATTCGAAGGTCTCTTGATTGAACGTGTACGAGAAAATACGTCCCTGTCCCTGGGCTGCACTAAAGGCCCCAATTAGGGCAGCATTCCCATCGAAGGCTATGGAGCCACCAAATTGTATCGCGCCTGTTGACTCATATGGGGATAGGAGGGAGGCAAGCTGCCAAGTATCTCCGGAGAGTCCGTAGACGAATACAGCACCCGTTCCGGCACCCGTGCTTCCGAAATATCCTGGAGCTCCGACCAGCGACACACCGTTCTCGATCGCGATGTCAGTTCCAAACATTGTTTCGTCACTAAGGCCGGGCGCCTGTAACTGCCCCCTCTCCTCCCAGGTGTCCGAGTCATCGCTGTAAGTGAAGCTGTAGACTCTGCCTTCACCATCTGAGCCAAAAGGAGCTGAGATCAACATCTGGGTTCCTTGAAGAGCTATACGAGATCCAAAAGTGTCTCCTTCATCAATATCAGCGGGTCTGATTTTGGAATGCTGGACCCAGGATTCCCCTTCGCGACGGAAGGCATAGGCCGCTCCTGTTCGACCGTTTTGAGCGATCGTCCCGACCATGATCCAGTCATCATTGATTGCCAGTCCGGTACCCAAGCTGTCAGCGGGACTCCGGTCTGTGGTTTCCAGTCGCCCTGATTCAATCCAAGTACCGGCTTGGTTTTGGTATACGTAAACTGCACCAGCCCCTTCATCGGCACGTGTGGCTGAGATGAGTAGCGTGTTCTCGTGTTTAGCCAATCCAATCCCGAAACGATCACCTGGTTCGTCACTGCTTGGTTCGATTCTCTGGGTCTGAATCCAATTCCCGGATGGATCCCGCCCGAACACGTAGACAACACCAGAGCGCATTTCGTAGCTGGCTTCTCCTACAAAAATCTGATCGCCGTCCACGGCGATAGCATTGCCGAACGCTTGCGAAGCAACTGAGGCACTCGGCACTGAGGCCAGCAGAGCGACCATCGAGGCTAGGTATATCCTCTTCATGAGATACCATCTCCGTGTTGTGATTCAGTGTGCGAAGCCCTTCTGCACCTATCTGATCGTCGTTGATCTAACTGCAAGAACCCGCGATGCTGGGTTCTGGTCAAGTCATGAAGTCTACGCACAGGTTCTTTGAGAGTTCCACTAAACTGAGTTTCGATTGAGCCTGTATGATACCTCAACAATATCGCCAAGAGATTCTCTGGGTAATCATCTTCGGTTTTTGGTGGGGCACCGTCTTGTTCTTCACACCTAGCGGTACCACACTGCCAGAGCAGAATCACAGCTAGAGCAAGCGTTCAGCGTGTGAAGTGAGCGCCACACTTACTTAATCGATGACAGGCCCGAGCTTCATCTTGATTGGAGTAGGGGCTTGTCCAGAGCATGTAACGGGAGTGGGTCATGATCAACGCGGTTGCAGTGGCGGGAATCCTAACTCTGTTCCAGGCGGCTCCAACTAGGGTAGAGGTGACCCCAGAGCGTTCAGAGATTGAAGTTCAGGCTACGGCGCAGCTAACTGTTCGCGCTTTCGACGGGTCAGGCCGAGCCATTAATGGAATGCCGGTGCGTTGGATTTCATCGACACCCGAACTCGCCACAATTGATCAAATGGGTCGAGTTCTCGCGTTGAATCCTGGAATGGCACGTGTCACTGCGGTCATCGGGGGAAGACCAAGTGGTTCAGTAACTATCATAATCCGCGCGTTGCCCGCTGCTGAGCTCTCAGTGGAACTAGCGAATGATCGACCGTATGCGACACAAGCACTCCCGCTTCAGGTAACTGCACGGAATCGACTCGGAGAAATCGTAAATGATCCGGATCTTACCTACGCGAGTTCGGACGAATCTGTCGCGGTGGTTGACCCTGCAGGTCTAGTTTTCGCTCGTGCGCAAGGAACTGCTCGGATCAGCGCCTCGACTGGAGCAGTGAGGGGGGGGACGGTGGTCAATGTGAGGGCGGACCCGGGACTTTCCTATTCTCTCAGTCCTACGGAAGCGCAGGTCCGGACAGGAGATGTGATACGGTTGCAGGCCTCGATCCGGTCTCCGGATGGTGAAGTTCAGGGGTTTCCTGAATGGTCGGTGACCGGAACAGGCGCCCAAGTAGAAGATGATGATGGGGAAGGAGTCTTTGTTGCTGAGGAACCAGGGACATACCGTGTATCAGCCCGACTCGGAGAGAATTCGGTATTGAGTGCGGTTGTGCGCGTTGAATCGCGGGATGCCGATGCAGAATTGATTCAGGTTGGGCGCGGCCCGATCTCAGATCATCACTCGGGTGATGTCTGGGTATTCGAAGGTGTAGATGGACGTGATTACGCATACATAGGCACTTTCATGCATGACTGGATGAAGGTGTGGGATGTGACTGACCCGTCAAACCCGATGCTCACCGACTCAGTCCAGCTTGATGCAAGAAGGATCAATGATGTGAAGATCCACCCGAACAGCAGATTGGGAATCGTCACGCGTGAGGGAGCGTCAAGCCGCCGTAATGGGATGGTACTTCTGGATTTGGCTATGCCAGCACATCCGACTGTTCTAGGTGAGTATACGGAGACACTCACTGGAGGAGTTCACAACGTCTGGATTGATGGTGACAACGAACTGGTTTACGCAGTGCACAACGGTACTCGGGCGATTCACATCATCGATATCTCTAATCCTGAAGCTCCGGCCGAAGTTGGTCGCTGGCAGATCGATAACCAGCAACGATCGCTACACGACGTCATTATTCAGGAAGGATATGCGTACGCTTCATACTGGGATGATGGTGTCGTGATCCTAGATGTCGGTGCTGGATCCCATGGGGGTACGCCACGCGCTCCAGTCCTGGTGAGCCAATTTAAGTATCCCGTTGGAAACACTCACGTAGCATGGCGGCATGGACAGTACCTCTTCGTCGGAGATGAAATCTTCCCTGCTATTTGGGATGCCGATCAGCCGATAGAGGCCCGAGGGTACATTCACGTACTTGATATGAGTGATATGGAGAATCCGGTTGAAGTTGCTAAGTACGAAGTTCCCGAAGCGGGGGCTCATAATGTCTGGACTGAGGGTGACCGGCTTTACGTAGGCTACTACCAGGCAGGTCTGCGAGTCCTAGATATCTCGGGTGAATTGAGGGGCGACCTTTATAAGCAGGGGCGTGAGATCGCTGTGATCAAGACAACGGATGAGAATACGACCACACCCAATTGGGGGATGACTTGGGGGGCTCAGATTTTCAAGGGTCGCATCTATTCTTCCGACATTAATTCAGGTCTTTGGATCACTGAACTTAAGGAGCGTTCCCGGATAGTCTCCTAGCTACACTGGGCTAACTCCGTCATACAATAGAGTTGGAAGCTGATGCTCATAGTTAGCCTGAGTTGGGATTAGCATTGAGTATCCCGCTTAATTCTGAGGGCGTAACTAATGCGGTAGAGAGGATCGCTCGTCGCACACCCCTCCTTCGAGATCCTGAACTTTCGGATCAGCTCGGCCGACCAGTGTGGTTAAAGGCGGAATGCCTCCAGGTAACTGGGTCATTCAAGGTCCGAGGGGCTGCAGCTAGGCTATCAGCATTAAATGATCAAGAGCGGATGCGCGGGGTGGTTTCATGTTCAAGCGGAAATCATGGACGGGCTGTCGCCTACGTAGCGCAAAAGTTGGGGATTCCTGCCTCGGTTTGTGTACCAGAGTGGGTTGATCCGGTGAAGCTTGAAGGGATAAGGAGGGATGGGGCAGAAGCAGTTCTGATTGGCTCCACATTTGATGAAGCTGAAAGTCACGCATTTGAACTCTCTGAACGAACTGGCCGAACATATATCTCGGCATACGATGACCCTTGGGTGATAGCAGGGCAGGGGACGATCGCCTTAGAGATTCTCGAACAACTCGGAGAGTCTCCTGCAGCAATCCTGTGTCCACTGTCAGGTGGAGGGCTCCTCGGCGGGATCGCTTCGGCGTTCGCGGAGAGGATTGGGGATCAAAGATGTCGGGCTATAGGGGTCTCTGCAGAAAAGGCTGCAGTGATGTTCGCGAGTGTAAAGGCTGGACATCCGATTGAGTTGGCTGAAGAAGAGACCCTTGCTAGCGCATTAGCCGGAGGCATTGGCTTGAACAATCAGCATTCTTTCAAGTTGATCAGGGATTTGGTCCGGGAGCACGTGACTGTGACAGAAAAACAGATTTCGGATGCGATGCGGTACTGTGCCACGGCACTAAGGTTGGTTGTGGAAGGAGGTGGAGCTGTTGCCATTGCAGCAGTCCAGGGCGGTATTTGGAAACCTACAGAGATTAGGGATGGTCCACTGGTCATCCTTCTCAGTGGGGGTAATGTTGCTGCGGAAACCCTCGCTTCTGTGCTGGCCTGACCCCTTCAGTCTCTAAGTATCAATTTAGTGAGAACAAGACCCGCGGGAGCACTTAGCTGAGCAGAGGCATAGGGTGTAAGGCTTGTTTCCTCAAGGTTGATCTCGATAAGCTTTCCCCCGTTACCGAGGGTTGCAAGCGGCACTGAGGCAGCCGGGTGAACCAATACACTTGTTCCAACCACGAGGCAAAGATCTGCTGAGTGTGCAAGACGGAACGCTCGGTCGAGTATCACTTCATTTAGGACTTCCCCAAACCAAACGACGTCGGGGCGCATCAAAGCAGAGCAGCGATCACATTTAGGTAAGGTGTCGATGCTCGTGACATCGATCACCGGGGAACCTGGTCGGCGGGAGTCACACGCAGAGCAGCGATCTCGATTAATTGATCCATGCAATTCGATTGGCAGAGCAGGGGAGAAGTCTAAATGGCCTGCTTCTTCTTTCGCGGCGCGTGTGTGGAGGCCGTCCACATTCTGTGTAATGATGGCAACTTCAGGGTGCTCAAGGGCTAGACGGGCTAGAGCCAGGTGCCCAGGGTTTGGAGAACAAGCCGCTATTAACTCCCGACGCCAACCATACCATTCCCATACAGTTTGTGGATCCCGAGCAAAAGCCTCTGGAGTCGCAAGCTCTTCTGGCCTGTATGATTTCCAGAGACCTTCGGGTCCCCGGAAAGTAGGAACTCCCGATTCTGCAGAAATCCCGGCTCCAGTTACAGCTACGATCCTTCGTGCGGTTTTGAGGAGTGCCCTGGCTTGTTCGAGTGTTTCGTTCACTCTCTTGGGGTCGACTTACCCGCGGAGGACAGCTAATGAGAGCAACACCCAACCCAGAATGAATGCTAGCCCGCCCAGGGGTGTCACGGCTCCGAGCCAACGTTGTCCGGTGAGGACAAGAATGTAGAGGCTTCCGGAGAATACTAGGGTCCCCAATAGAAAGAGCCATCCAGCCCATTCAAGTAGGACTGTATCCCAGCGCCCCACAGCCCAAGCAACGCCAAGGAGTGCTAGAGCGTGATACATCTGATATCGAACGCCAGTTTCAAACGTTACAAGATCTTCGGGACTCAGGGTTTCCCTCAGAGCGTGAGCTCCGAAAGCCCCAAGACTGACTGCTATTCCGGCTAAGATTGCCCCAAGGCCAAAGAAGATCCGTTCCATCGTGACGTCCCCCTAAATTTATAAATGGTTAGATCCAAGGCAGTCAGTAAGCGAGCGCGTACGCTTCACGACGTGGGTCTGCGGCGGCAGTGAATGTTCCGGTTTCAGGATCGACATAAATCATCTGCGCTCCTCCGAATGTTGCTGTCCATCCTTGAATAATCTGGAGATCGTGGCCAAGTCCAGAAAGCGACGCCTGCACAGAGAAGGGGACGCGGTCCTCTAGTGACACAGAAAGCCCTCCCGAGGAACGAAAGCGGGGTGCCTCGATAGCCTCCTGTGGTGACATCCCAAATACAAGGAGGTTGTGTACAATCTGCAGAAGAGACTGAGTTTGGCTATCACCCCCGGGAGTCCCAATAGTAAATGCGAGTTCACCATTATTGAGAGCCATCATCGGTGTCAGTGTATGATAGGGACGCTTATTGGGGCCGACTTGGTTTGGGTGTCCGTCTTCAAGGGTGTAGAGTGAGCCCCGATTATGAAGCAAGACGCCAGTTTCGGAGTTGAGGAGGCCTGAGCCGAAGCCTGCGAAATTGCTCTGTATCCAGCTGACCGCATTCCCGAATTGGTCGACTGCAGTGAGATAAACAGTATCTCCAGAGTCATCTGCTGAACCGTTATCCGTCCCGACTAATTCGTTTCCAAATCCCGGTTCTACATCCTCTGCGGCACGATTTGCGTCCACCAGTCCTGAGCGGGTTCGCAAGTACTCTGGATCTAGCATGTGGTCTACAGGCACGTGCGCCTTAGCGGGATCTGCGACCCAGCGGTCACGGTCGGCGAATGCCAACTTCTTGAGTTCAATCATTGTGTGGAGGTACGACGCAGTGTTGTGGCCCAATGATTCGATAGAGTGACCCTTAGCCATTTCCATATAAGTAAGCTGTGCGACTCCTTGGGTGTTAGGGGGCATCACGAGAAAACTATGATTGAGATAGTCGCCCCTCAGAGGAGAAACCCAGGTTGACGTGTGGGCGGCGAAGTCCTCAGCACGAAGGTGACCACCTAACTCTTCGATGAACTTAGCCAGATGCTTAGCAATCTCTCCTTGATAGAACCCATCCCGCCCTTCAGTCGCGATTCTTTGGAGGGTGGTGCCCAGTGCTTCATTCTTGAGGAGGGTACCGACGGGGGGTGCGTTGTCACCGGGTAGATAAAGTTGTTTTCCAGGTTCATTCAACGCACGACCCTGAGACTCAAAGTCTTGAGCTAGTCTCTTTGACACGGGAAATCCGTTCGTCGCGTATCCAATCGCCGGCTCTAACAGTTGGCTGAATGGCTGCGATCCAAAACGCTCATGGGCATCTGACCATGCGGCAACAGCTCCTGGAACACTCACGGAAAGAGCACCTGTGCCGGGGATCTCCGAGAGGTCCTGATTCTTGAAAAACTCAGGTGTCGCAAGGGCACCAGAACGGCCACTACCGTTGAGTGCGGTAACGTTACCCGTAGCACCATCAAAGAAAATACCGAAGGCATCGCCACCGACACCGTTCATATGTGGGCGGACAACAGCCAGGACACCAGCCATCGCGATGATCGCATCTGTTGCGGTTCCACCATCCTGAAGTACTGCTAATCCCGCCTGCGCTGCCAACGGATGTCCTGCTGAGACAGCTCCATTTACCCCTCGCACGTCTGGTCGATTTTGCGGCGCATATGACGTCGATATCGCGGACTCTGGGTCGGGTGAGTCAGGGGCGGCGCATGATATTAGGCCAAATGCCAGGGCGACTATGAACGGTGCTAGGCTCGATGGTTGTCCTTGAAGCGTCATGTTGGTGTCCGGTGGGATGGGGTCTTCATCTCCTTCACGTTGGTGGGGAGATGTGAAGAACGCCAGAGGCGGTGGTGGCACGTCGTTTCCTGGATTATCGTTCGGGCCGTTTACGCCTTGATTTAGCGAGCGTCTTGTCCGTGGTACCTGCTAACCCCTCAAAGGAAGCCCGAAGCAATCGATTCTCGTCTATTCAGATCGCGATCATTATGTCCTGTGCTCACGGTCTTAACGACGCCTATGCTTCCTTTGTCCCACCACTCCTTCCAAGGATCATGGATGACCTTGGGTTATCGATAGCTATGGCTACGATTTTGGCTGTGAGCTTTTCAATAGCGTCTGCCCTCCCACAGCCACTATTTGGCTACCTGGCTGACCGAAAAGGGCGTCGAATCTTAGCAGTCGCAGGCCCGCTCATATCAGGAGTGTTTGTCGCATCGATCGGCTTTGCAGGCTCATTCTGGATGCTGGTCTTACTTTTGACCTTGGGTGGGTTGGGGAGTGCAGCATTTCATCCACCGGGAGCTTCGTACGCAGTTCGCATTTCGGAAGGAAAGGGTGGGGGTGCCCGCTATTCCATCTTTTCGTTCGGTGGCTCAGTAGGATTTGCGGTCGGGCCTCTGGCGGCGGTGGGCTTAGTCCAATGGCGAGGTATGGAGGGCCTGTGGTTTGCCATGCTCCCGGTTGTCATCCTCATGCCCATATTCTTCTTCGGTCTTCCTAGTGGACGTGCTGAAGTTGCTCAAGCGAGTGCTCCACCTAGCCCACGGATTGTTCTGAAACATCTCTCTGGTCCACTGGGATTAATTTTTGGGATTAGTGCCACAATGGCATTTGTTCAACGCGCATTTCTGACGATGGAGCCGATCATCGTCGCCCACTCTGGAGGCTCAGAAACTTTGGGTGCTGTGGCGCTCTCAGTTTACTTGGGGGCACAGGCTTTCGGCACCGTTGCGGGAGGCCTTTTGGCTGACCGTGTCAACCGGGCATCACTACTTGTTCATTTGTGCTTTTGGGCACTTCCTGCACATTTATTGGCGATCTGGATGGGTCCTCAAACTGGACTAGGGCTCGTTGCGACTGGGGCCGCTGGGTTCCTGGCCATGGCTACCTTGCCTCCAATCGTTGTTATGGCCCAAGAGATAATACCTGGTGCTGCAGCGATAAGCTCTGGTATCGTGATGGGCCTTGCCTGGGCTACGGGTTCGATTGCTGTGCTAGGTACTGGCGTGCTTGGAGACTCGATCGGGCCCCAACTAGCGACTCTCGTTTCAATGCCGATTATCGTTATCGCAATCTTATTGTCGCTTCACCCCACGCTTAGGCAGGGTAAAGCCGACTCTGCAGCAGGAATCTAGAATGCCATTACATCTCGTTCCCGTCCGAGATAGGAAACTATTTCGCTTGGTCAAGCACTCTGTTCCTGTGAAGTTGGTAAAGGGACGCTCACTCTACACGGCTGGGGATCCTGCTCGCGATGTGTTTTTGGTCCACTCCGGATTTATTCGGTTGGTGCTTCCAGGTATGGAAAAAGGAGCTGGGGATCGGACTGTTTCTGTAGCAGTGCCTTGGGAACTCTTCGGGGATGAGGCATTCGTAGAGGGGCATCGGCGGTACGCCGCGGTTGCAGGTTCTACGTGCACTGTATTCCCTCTACCCAAAAGTAAGGTTCTGGCTGGGCTCAAAACTGCAAAGAAGAGCCTAAACGCATACTTGGAAGGTGTGGAGCGGGAACTGCATCGCCTCAGGCATGCTCAGGGAGGGTCTGGAGGCCCCACAGCATCACAGAGACTTGCCGAGGTACTTCTTGATCTGGGAGTCCGGTGTGGAGATAAGACCGGACGAGGAATCGACCTGTCAGTCCAATTCACACATCAAGTTTTAGCTGACTTGGCAGGAGCTCACCGAGCTACTGCAACAACGCTCATTAATGACTGGTTGTATGATCGTGTCATTGGAAGAAAGCCTAATGGATGTTTTCAACTCCTTAAGCCACAGGAACTTTGGGCCCTAGCAGGATACGATCGCAAGAAGCCAGTTAAGTAGTATTCTCGTTGACCCAAATCCATGTCCCGCCTAGCTTTTCCCTTCATTCCCGAGTTCCTAATCAATGACCGGAATCAGTAGGAAATTGCATCATGTCTAAGCGCCACCCTGGCTCTCGCAGGGCACACCAGGAATCCCCTACCGATCCTGATGATATTTTTATTGCCAGGGTTCTAGAGGTAGGGAATTGGGCTCGTGCCAACCAACAACTCGTCACGATTCTTGGGGTCGTTGTAGTAATCGCCATCGCTGGAGTAGTGTACTACAACGGGTATCGAGAGACACTCGTTGGGCAGGCCTCAGAACAGCTCGAGTCTGTACACCAATCTATCGTGTTGCAAGATACTGAAGGTGCTAAGAACGAACTCATCACATTTCTGGAGCGTTTCAGCGGTACTGTCTATGAAGGCGAAGCCAGATTGCTTCTGGGCGACCTTTACTTACAAAGTGCGGATGCTCAACAGGCTCGCCAGGTTCTTGAACCTCTTGGAGCATCACCACGTGACCCGATTGAGTTTCAGGGCGCAGCTCTTCTTGGTGCCGCATACGAAGAGGAAGGAAGATTGGATGATGCCGAGGCGACGTATCTTCGTATCGCTGATCGATCGGAATTATACTTCCAGATCCGCAATGCATTGAGCAGTGCTGCGCGGATTAGGGTTAGCCAGGGGGATGATGAGGGTGCGATCGAGCTCTATCAGAGGGCTTTGGATGAGACCTTCGATGCAAACGAGCCGGCTCGGGGTATATATGAACTTCGAATCCAGGAATTGAGGACCGCTGGGGTTTCCTAGTAGGTCTCACCTCGGAGGTCTCGGGTTATTAGAGGGTTCCTGGCGGCACCAGCAATTGCGGGCTAGTAGGGGCGTCCATTCAGTCGGAATAGGTTCGTATAATGTATATTATGTTATCCTAGATCGGATAGAACTGCCTATTTTACACTATATTACCGTGATCTCTGGTACGCTGACGCGCTAACGTATCCGTACTTGCCAGGGCTCGAGAGCCTTTACGAGTACAGGAGCGGTACCCGGCCCGACCAGACCCAGTTTAAGGGCCGCAGCATAGGAAACGTCGATTATTCTCAAGTCTGGGTCCACAAATGGGCCACGGTCGTTAATTCTGAGAACAACCGAACGCCCATTATCAAGGTTGGTGACTTGAACGTAGCTTGGTAACGGCAAGGTTCTGTGAGCGGCTGACATCCGGTACATGTCGTACGTCTCACCGCTACTAGTGCGACGGCCGTGGAATGGGTCGCCATACCAGGACGCTATTCCAGACTCCTCGTAGCCCTCCGAAGTGTCCAAAACCCTATAAGACACCCCAAATTCGTCATATTCCGGCATGTTTCCGTACCGACTGGGTTCCTCGAAAATCGGGACTGGGTCGGGAGCCCCCCCTTGCCCTGTCAGTGCTTCGTTTTCCCGGACTCCAGGGTCAGGGTCGTCACCCATGGCCTCTGGTGAGGGGCCCCGGACCTCTGGTGCGCCAATCATGGTGCAGGAAGTGTTGGGAAGTAGGACTATAATGACCAGAAGGCCCAGTCGGAGAGCTACGGGCACAGCTTGAGTGCCGGGCTGGGTAAATCAGGTTGGTATAGAGGAGGAAGTATAGGTAAGCTGTTGTACAACCTGGGTTTAGAATGCATCATCTGATACGGATTATAAGAAGTTGGTTCATGTAAAACAGCTACGATAGATCTGGTTTTTGGGCTAGAATGGCGATTCTTCTCCTAAGAGGCGGAAAAAACCTCTGGACTAGGCGTTCAATGCTCCGAAGGCCTGGGATGTGCGACTCAACAAAATATGCCCGCTCAATCTGAAATCCAGCGTCAATCAAGAGCCTATTTAGGACTGCCATAGACTTATAATCCACATGGCTCGGGTCCCGCTTAAGCAGAATATTGCGATTCTTCAGTATCTCAAGCACATGGCCCCTATGAGGTGTCCAGATGCTGAAGCGCCCTCCTGGTTTCAACAGTCGATACATCTCAGACGTGACTTCTACAGAATCAACGGGATACAAGTGCTCAAAAATATCTGCGGCGATCGCCAAATCAAATGTTTCACTCTCTAGACCTGTAGAGGTCGCGTCGCTGCATAGGAATCGGAGATTATGCTTTGGATTCTTTGCGAGTCTTTGATTGCAGATCTCCACACTTTTTTCACTGAAGTCTACTCCAACCACTTCGGAAACTTTATCTGCAAGGGCAAAACTGAAAGTGCCCCATCCACACCCGACATCGATGACTTTGTCTTCTCGTCTTGGTTGGTGTATCTCCAGTACGCGTGATACGCGGTAGCGCTGAAATTTGCTATTAGAGTCCAGAAGATGAGCTGCTTTTCCTTCGAAGTAGTCACTGGAGTCATAGTAATTTTTATCGATTCGAGTTTCGCTCATCACAGTAGCCGAAAGATTTGAAGGATCTTCAGCCACCAAACACGCCACACAGCTTCCCTGACAATTTTCTTTGACATTTTGGATTCCCCGGAGTCCCGCTCGGTGAAAAGAATGGGGATTTCCGTCAGGGAAAAACCTTTGGACCAGGCGCGAAACTTGAGTTCGATCTGGAATGCATAGCCGTTAGAGCGAACTCGGTCGAGTTCGACAGACTCAAGTACTTTGCGGTGCCAGCAATTATATCCACCTGTAGCATCTCGCACAGGCATGCGCGTAATTGTCCTGGCATACCAGGACCCGAAGTAACTGATAAGCAGCCTCCTCATAGGCCAATTTGATACTGTCACGCGACCGTGTAAGTATCGCGAACCAATGACAACGTCGGTTGCTTGTGCAGCTTCGATCATTAGTGGTAAAGCATCAGGTGGATGTGAAATGTCGGCGTCCATCTCAAATAGCAGGTCATATTGACGACTTAATCCCCAATTGAAACCATCGAGGTATGCCCTGCCGAGGCCATCCTTTTTCGGTCGATGCAATACATGAATCCGTGGCTCCTCAGTTGCCATGCTCTCAGCCAGATCACCTGTGCCGTCAGGTGAGGAATCATCTACCACGAGGATGTCTATTCGGTCATCCTGGCTAAGAACTCGGGAAGCTTTATTCGAAAGATTTTCGAACTCATTGTAGGTCGGAATAATTACAAGGAAGCGGCCTATACTCACTGAACTAGCTCCTCCCCTGCCCTTTTTGATGTTATGTGTTGAAACCAAAAGACAGAGGCTGGCACCACTTCGGTCAGGGTAGTCCAAAGTCGCGCGACAACCGCGATGACTCCAGAAGGTCCCACGCCGAGATGAGGGGATAAGAAGGCAATGAGGAAGCCCTCTCGTACTCCGAGCCCAGCTGGTGCAAAAATCATTAGATAGCCGAGGACGTAAGCTGCAGGAAATGCAGCAGCGACCGGTATCAGAGAAACGTCGGAACTGAAGCTTGTCACCATCATCCAGAATGCGAGTGAGTACACAACCCAATTGACAAGATACAAAAGGAGCCAGCGCAAGCCTGAGGTTGGATTAGGAGTCCCAATCGGTTGACTGCCCCTGAAACGAAGCCAGAGTTCTGCGCCAGCTTTGAACGATATTGGTATCGCAGCCAGGATTATCACACTCCCAATGAGGACTGCTGCGATCAAGCCAGAATAACCAGGAGGTAAGCGTGCATCGTACACCCCGATACCCAATCCGGCTGCTACAACAAGAGCGATCCCTTGCCCAAGTACAGCCGCTCCAACTGCGGTACCTGGGGGTACTCCCCTATCTTTTGCTAGAGCTGCGAGGCCGGTGATCTGCCATATCTTGCCAGGGATATATCGGCCCAGATTCGCCATCATAAAGAGTCGTATCGCGTCTGTCTTTGGTATCTGAGGGCCACCGAGATCATTGATGATGTATGCCCAGTTAGCTGCTGAAATCGCGTACCCAATCATGAGTAGCAATGATGAAGCCCCGAGAAGAGGGAAATTGGGTATTAGCAGATCTGTATTGAGTTCTCTTAGTGCAGCCATGTCGAGCCCAACACGATTTATGATGAACCATGTCACAAGGACCGTGATTACCGTTTGGCTGAAGTGCTTCACCCACGTTTTCAGCGAGTCCTCCTAGACCTGAAAATTCGCAAGAAGTCGAAAGCTGCTGCTCCAACGATACCGAAGAAGAGGATGATGCTTATCCATAGGCTGCGTCCTAGAAGCTCTGAGCGGTAGGTCAGAACGACCTGGTGTTCACCTGGTGAGACTGGGATAGCACGGAGTGAGTGATACGCCCTAAGAATATCCACCGGGGTGCCATCTATTTCAGCTTTCCATGCCGGGAACCAGTTGTCTGCTATAACGAGGAGTGCCGGGTCCTCTGTTGAAACTTTGAGGCTCATCCGGTTTGGAGTGCGTTCGATCCAAGAGACTTCCCCAGTCACCGGCCTCCCTACAAGATCAATTGGTGCCGGTTCATTGAGCACCACTTCCAGTTCGGGATCAAATGAATCGGAGAGCATGTAGGGGATAGTTTCATTATCAGTTTTGACTACAAAGCTGCCCACGAGGCGAGCTCTCCGAAGACCGGGATCAGAGAAAATGGTTTCATAGATTCGTCCGTCCTGCAACTGGAGCTGAGCGACCGCAGGGCCTTCTATTGAGCCACCCATCTCCAAATCCGGCCATAGGATGTATTTCACGTTCAGCAAGCGACGGATATTCGAGTTCTCGTAGAGGTTGAACGGCTCTGAGGAGCCGACCATCCCTATCAATTCCCGATAACGAGAGAGATCGTTCGGATGATGCCCTGCTGCGAGTTCTATACCGTGTAATGCCGGGGTGACGTCCTGACTTCTCTGTCGAAAAGAAAGGAGTCGATAGGGTTCAGGGTTTCCCTGTTCACGTTGGAGGATGGCTTGGATGTTTCCTGTTGGTGCAGCCCATTGCTCAAAATCCATCGTATTCACATAAGGTTTGTCGATCCGTAGAGCGTCTGCAGAGATTAGAATTAACAGGCCTGTGAGCCATCCAAGCGCCCCTATATATCCCCTCTTCAGTAACCATGTTATACCTGAGGTAGCCATAGAAAACAGAAAGACTATGCCCGCTCCCCTTACCAGAAATGGCAGACTGTTCTGGAGTATCTCTTGGCGTTCAGGTGTGATGTCTGAGTAGAGCACCTTAGTCCACACAGATGTAAGAACACCTGTGCTAGCCAGTAATAGCAGTAGTCCTAAGCATCCCGTCCCAACCCATAGAACCCGCTCTACCGGCCGCCAACCTACTCCCTCCTCTTTTGTAACCAGTATCTGGTCTACACCGAATGCGGCTAGAGTCACAACGGAAAAGCCGACTAGAAAAATTACCTGAGAAGGTGCGCGAAATAATTCTATACCAGGAACTAGTTCATAGAATAAAATCCACAACGGGGTATGGGTTCCTAGCGTGAATAACAAAGCAGTGGCCCCTAATCCGGCGAAGAACCAGCGTAGAGCATGTCGTGCAGTTCCACCGACAAATGAGACCAACGAAAGGAGTAATAGTAGTATTCCGATGTACTCGTGGTTGTGCTTGAAAACATTCCGCCCCCAGTACGTCTGTGTAGTCCAATCCGTGCTGTCCACATTCCCACCTACAAACTCTGGGATCACTAAGGACATCACTTCTTCAGGATGGAGTGACCAAGAGCTCGACCATTCACGATTGGCCTCTCCCGCGGCTTCGCGGGTTGTCTGGATTCGCCGAGAATCTTCAGTGACGTAGTTTGCTGCTGGAAAAAATTGGACTGCTGCGATACCGACCCCTAGAAGAGCCCCGACGATGAAAGTAAGGAATCGACTTCCTGCAGTTCTGCGTCTGTTTGAAGAACTCAGACCTCGGCCTTTACTCAGACAAAACTCCACGGTCCTGAAAATTGCGAAGGCTCCCACAGCACCGAATAAGAAGTATGCCATCTGGAAGTGGGTCGTGTAGATGATCAAAGCGACCACAAGTGAGATCCCGCAGATACTTCGGATACTGGGATTCTTGAAGTGTCGTTCTACAACCCAGAAGAGAAGCGGTGCGAGCGCTGTCACAAACATCTTTCCATCGTGACCAGGGTTCACCAGGCTCACAAAGAATGGCGCAAGCATATACCCAGTACCAGCAACGAGCGCTGCGAAGCGTGAACCGCCAAGGGTTCGGATCCACCCGAACATGAAGAAACCAGCCGCAACCACGTGAACCACCAGCTTCCATCCTAGTGCACGATATGGTTCGAATAGAAGTAAGAGCGTTGTGGATGGAAAATAAAGCGCGTCGCCAGCTGATAATGCTTCGAGGAAAGGTGTCCCACCCAAGATTAGCGGAGCCCATCCAGGGACTGTACCAAGCTGTGTCAGTGCGTCCGCATAAAACGCCCGAGCGACATAACCAAGTGAAAGGGTATCATTTCCGACCAACATTTGGTTAGTGAAAATGAACGAGCGAAAGAGAAAGAGTGTCAACCCAACAAATAAGGCAGCCGGGATCCATGAAGGAAGATTGTTAGACCCAGCAGTAGGGTTATGGATATCGCTATCCAGAGTCCTAGCCCTAGTGCTCTGGCCTTGACCTCCCTTCCCTGCCTTTTGGACTTCTATTTTTCGCTTCCCCATCTCCGTTGTCAGTCACTCCTATTAGTTGTAGTGCAAAGCACTTTTGCTAAGTCTTTGCATTACAATGGTTTCTGACATTTATAGCGAGTCATTATTTACAATACCACACACTCTGACCAGAAACTCATCCTAATTTCAGGGCTAAATCGTCTTTGTGACAGAAAGTCCTTGTTCCCAGTAATCGGCTAGTCGTTAAGGGAATAGTAGTTAACCGAAACCTGTTTGGTGGTGAAATCAACTTCCCACCTTACAAAGTTCATGTCTCCGTTGCTGACACAGTCAGTGAAAAAGAGTTCCGAGCTTGTTCCATTGCGGCGGAATGTTCCTCTTAGCAGTGATGAGACAAGTGTTCCATCATTGCTCAATACTGTAGCCTCTCCTTCCATCGTTCCTCTAGTTCTTCCCTCGTCGACCGCTTCCCAATATTGGGTGCAGTAAACGGTACCGTAGCCCTCAATCGGA
>Ga0310121_10002702_pt1 | contig 16639 bp, 11 predicted proteins | sample CB27_Tmax_986_MG_FD_203504 | JGI IMG/M metagenome (GOLD analysis project Ga0310121, IMG submission 203504) | Marine microbial communities from Western Arctic Ocean, Canada - CB27_Tmax_986 | ecosystem: Environmental > Aquatic > Marine > Oceanic | place: Canada: Western Arctic Ocean | collected...
CCCCGGAAGTTATCCCAGCGGCAGTGTAGCAGTTCGTACACGAAAAAATCGGGCACGATATACACCGACACGGTACTGTCAGAAAGTCGTCCTAGCACATTTCGAGTGCGTTCTTCAGCACGAATCGGAAAAGTAATGAAGATTGTATTGACTCGGCCACAACGAGCCTGCTCGACAAGGCTGTCCAGATCCCCCAGCTTGTCTGGAAATTCGTCGGGCAGATCCGCCGTCCGTTCCGCGGGGCGATCATCATAGAACCCGATCAACTCCAAACCTAGGTGGGCCGAAGATTGGATGTTTTTCGCCAGTTGAATACCGATCTCGGTGACTCCCACGACAGCAAAACCGTGCCGGTTGAGGCCCTTTCCGAGAAAACGGCGGATCAGTGTATACAGGACGATACGATTGGCCACCAGAAAGCTGGTCACCACTAAACTCCAAACGACAAATTCGTGCCGATCCAGGCCCGCCCGCGCGTCGACCAATGTCCCGACGACTAACAAGCCAACCAGGCTCAGGCACCACGTCCCCAGCACACTCACGATTTGACTGGTCAAGTCCGCGCCGCGGCAGCGATGGTAGAGCCTAGTGACCCCACCCATCAGGCGGTAGGCGACGATTCCGACCACGGTCACGACCAGCGATTCCGCGAGTCGATGCCCAACGACCAATTGCGTGGCGGCCAATCCGAGCACCAGACACACCATGTCCGTCAAGGCATAGACCGTGGGGATCATGGATCGCCCGACGCGGATTTCAGTCGTTGGATTCTTCATCTTAGGTGGTATGGTGATTGAACTGGCTTCGGCGGGACGATCTATTAACGGGATCACCTGACTGGTCTCCAACTACCAGGTGAACTCTTGCCGCCAAGCGGCTCGGCTCCAACCGCGTCATGCACCGGGCGGCGTGCCGCGATGGTTGACGTCTGTCTCGGGCGGCGGTTGAAGGCGGCCGCTACGCAGCCTGGCACGTTAACGATCCGATCTAGTCCATTTGGCGGCGGTTACGGACCGACTGATCGGGTTGTGTTTCCGTACGCTGGGTTCCGTGTGAGTCGTTTACCGCCGAGAGATCTTGTATCGCACGTGGATCGGCAGTGGCTTGCTCGCGCCGCGGCCATTCATCGGAAGTCTTACGGTCCGTTCCGTCGGATTGCCGGCGCCCGTCACCATCTTTCGCGCGTCGGCGAAAAAAGTCCGACGCCCGACGTCCCAGCCGGGATTGCCCAAATCCGCCAGTCGCCGGGAATCGCGACGACGAGACACCTCTTGACGGTTCCTTTCCCTCTTGAGGGACGGCAAATAAGAAGATCAGGCCCAAACCGGTCGCCAACCCCGCGAGAACGCTGATCCCCGCGATCATGACGCGACCAGAACCCATTGGTTCAGCACTCAGCACTGGTTCTTCAACACGTGTCAGAAAACTGACATTGGTGGCCACCTCTTTGGTGGCCTGCGCTCGATTCAGTATGGACCGCTCCGACTCGAGAAACTCCGTGCGGGACTCAACCTCAGCGACCAGCCTGCTGTAAGGGGCACGCAAGTCAGCCAGATCCGCCAGGCGCGCGTTGACTTGGGCTATTTGACTTTCAAGTTCGGCGACGCGTTTTGAGGCAATGTCGAGGCTGGCGCGCATCCCTCGAATCGCCACCGCCAGCTCAGCGCGAATTTTCACGTGAACTTTCTGCTCCGCAATTAGCGCGCTAAGCACGTCTGGATGTTCGTCGCTTTTGACGCCTTGTAACTGTGCCGTCCGCAGTTGGGCATCCACCAGCCCATCTTTGAGTCGTTTGAGCGTTGGAAATGCCGCGATCAATTGATTGTGGGCCGCCGCCAGCTGGCCAGGATCATTCTGGGCATCCAACAACTGCTGCAGGTGATTCGATTCAGTGGCTTGGATCGAGTTAGCTTGTCGCAGCTCGGCGGCTACTTCGTTCAGGCGTCGACGCAACGTCCCATCCCCAGTTCCTGAATCGGTCATCACGCGCAATTCGACCAGATCAGGACCGATTTCCCGCTCCACGGTTTGCAGCGCCGCCGTAGCTTTGGAGAGATCTTCCTCCGCCAATCGGGCGCTGTTGGCTAACTCCTCGACGATGCTGGAATATCGTTCGTTTCGAAGATACTTGAATGCTCTTGGAGACCGTTGCACAATCCGACGATCAACCGCCCACCACGCTCTTGATCCTTGTCAGCAACGGACAAGTAGATCATTTCCGTCCTGCCAAACTGAGCGCCTTCGGGGGCGGAGACTTGGATAAACTTAATGGTGTCCTCGACGATTCGAGGCGTCGGCCAATCGCCGCTCCCATGAGTGTTGACTCCAGTGAGTTGAGCCAACCAACAGCTCAAGGACTTGAGTCGTGCTTTGGGCTCACCGTCAACTTGTTCAGAGGTTTCCACCGGAGGTCCAATGGCTGCCAGTGCCGACCCAACGACCGCCGGATGGCGTGCTACTTCGAGAACCGTCTCTTCCGCCGTTTGCATGGCATCGGTGCTTTCGAATCGACCCAGGCGATTGACTTCGCCGCTCACTTCGTCGCGTAGAATGAGGCTCTGGTTGACCGTCCAAACATCTACTTTTGTAAGTGCGTGAAACGTACCGACGGCACCAAACAAGAGCGTTGGCAAGACCAGTAGGGCGATTCGTTGACGCCGGAGTTGTGTTTTCTTGACGGGCTTGTTATTGACGGGCTTGTTCATGATTGGTAACCAGTTCGGGTCCCGAATGTCGACCGCGGTGGAGATTTAATAGTTATGGCGAATTTAAGGGTTGCCTTGGTCTTTCTACTATGTGGGCTTTTGCATACCGCGAAAAAGTATAGGTTACAAATTTGAACGGCTGGGCAATCAGGCAAAGACAAACCGGCAAGGCGAGATCTCGGGCAGGGCGCCGTTAGGAGATAACCTGTCCGTTTCGACGGGTCGAGGTCACAAAATCCGAAGCACGAATATCGAAATCCGAAACAAATCCGAATAACCTAAATTCAAATGTTCCAAACCTCGAGGGCATGGAAAACCTTGTGATATTCCGGGGGTTTGAACAGCGAGTTTTGAACTAGTTTCGGATTTCGATATTCGTGCTTCGGATTTCAAGAAAACGTACAAGTTATTTCTTACCCGTTCCCAGGGCGATCTTGGGCGACGATAGTCGGCTAAGGGAGATGGGGCATGCAGAGGAACAAGTTACAGCCTGAATCGTTAGGACGGTGGGTCGGGCAGGCGACGGAGTTTCGTCGTTTGCTTCCGCAATTGCCGATCGAGTCACGCAGCGCGCTCGAACGGTCGCTGGGAGATTCCATCGAGACTCTCTCCGCAAATCCGGAACTCGATTGTTTCCAGGTGGTCGCTCAACCAAACCGCATGGAGCCTGAGCCGGCGGATTTGCGTCTCGTGTGGTGGCCCAATGGAAAGCCATGCGAAGTAACGGTTGGGATAGTCAGTTCTCGATTGGGTCGCAATCTGGACGATCATCGCGACTGGTTTGCCGCCTTGAGGAACGTCGTTGCTGATTGTGCCCAGGCGGATTTTCGGCTGGTGCTTAGCCCGCCAACGTTTGCGGGGCCGTACGTGGCGCGCGCTGCCAGCCTGTTTGGGGCAAAGACCTTGACGATTCAAACACCCAACGCGGTGACATCACTTGAATCGTGGATTCAGGAGTCAAGACAGGATCACGCAGCGCGGTTCGGCGCCAACCACGATTCGCGCCCCGCCTACGTATCACCACCGATCTCCGGCAACCCAGCGGTTGCCGATGCCAAGGACTGCCCGTTGCAAGACGAGATGGTGTTCCAGCTAAGCCAACGGCTTTGTGCCATTCATGTCCGCTCAGGAGGCAACATCCACAATCGATTGTTGACGCGACTGGTCGACGTTCACCGGCCACCTGCCTCGGTCCACCTTCGCCTGGGTAGTCGCGGGGTGTCGCCCAAACTGCGTGACCAGCTCCTGGATGCCGGCGCCGTCGGGTGGGCAACACTCGGGTGGGGGCGGCTCAACGAGCAAGCAGACGTTGGAACAAGCACCTCGATGATCGGCGATCACGAATTGGCCGAACAGACCCTTGATCGAGGCGGAGAGATGGCGGATTTCCTTACACATTGCACCCGGCGAAGACATGGACCCTGGCCGGAACAAACCGAGCGCGAGTTCCTGGACGACTTGATTCTGGATCGTCCCGACGCGGTCCATTCGGCGTTGGCGAGCCTGCTGCGGATCTTGAAGAGCCGAAAGCTCATCGCAACTGGGGACACGATTCGCGGCGGTTTTCCGGTGGTGAGTTTTACGGAAGTCTCGGCGGCTGAGCTACAACGGTTGCGGGTCTTCCGTCCTCATCGCGGACGCTGGGACTTCCAACCGTATGGACTGAGCATTCGACGCGCTTGGTTGGTCGACCACGGCTGTCGAGCGGTGAGGTACGCGGAGGAACACGATTGGAAGGAACTACCAGACGCCGAGCGGCCGTTTTTCCAAAAGTCCACATCACCGACAAAGGGCGGCGGGGAGATTCAATGGACGGTCGAGCAAGAATGGCGTCATCCAGGTGACATCGACCTAGAGTGTCTCGGAGGCGAAGACGCCTTCGTCTTTGTGCCTAACCAACAGGCAGCAACCGCGGCGGAGTCGTTTAGTCGTTGGCCAATACGGCTCGTTTCACCATCGTGACTTCATTTCCGGCCTTGTTGAAAGACACCTTATCCATAAAAGTTCTCATCAGGAGTACCCCTCGGCCACTCACCTTGTCGAGATTGGCCGGTTCCGTGGGATCGGGTAGAGATTGGTGATCAAACCCGGGTCCTTCATCTCGTATTTTGAATGTGATTTGCTCCATCGTCATCTCAGCATCCACGTGAATACGTCGGTCCTGGTACGGCCGTTGTTGTGATCGTTGCTGGGCCAGTTCATGATAGGCGTGATTGTCCTGCTCCCGCAAATCTGAGTTGACTTCTAGATTACCGTGGTACAACGCGTTGACCAACGCCTCATCCAGGGCGATTCCCAATCGAGTGATGTGGGGGTCATGACAGATACCCAATCGGGCGATGTGCTCCTGCAAGTAGCCGACCAGCGGCGCGACGAGGTCTCGATCATTCTCGAGAATGAATTGGCACGAAAAGAACGCCATCCGCTCCATCATTCGTACTTGGCATTTTCGTTTCTGCGTCACCTCCATGACGGCGCGCAACGTGGGTAAGAGCTCCTGATCCAGCACGCCTTTCGGTACGTAACTGGCGGCGCCACTCTGCAAAGCGCGAATGGCGAACTCTTCGTCACCGTGAGAGGTGACCACGACAGCCGGGACCTCCGGATGGACGACGCGCATTTCCTCGATGACCGGCTTGCCGGTTTCATGACCCATTTTCGGATCGATTACGACGACATCTGGAAGACAGCTGCGCGCAGCCTCCAACGCCATCTCGCTGTTTTCGGCAAAACAGACTGAAATGTCATCGCAACTCGACAACACGTTTTCAATCACTTGACGATCAGCGGACGAATTGTCAACGACTAGGACCATCGACACCGTGCATTCCTCCCGATTCCCTACCAGAGCGTGGCGCCCCTGTGCGCGATCACTACTTTTTGGCCCTTTACGTCGACGCACCGCGCCGGGATCGCGTACCGGCCAGGAAAGCAATTCGCCACTCAAGGTGGCAAGCATACTCGCTGGCGCTCATCCTATTCTATCGTGGTGGGCACCGATGATCCATGATCGCCGATAGACCCGGAGTCCGGTTTACCCTAAATTTGGAGTGAACACACGTAGAGCCCGCAGAAATCAACTGATTGCTCAATCTGGGAATTTCTCGGCAATGATTAAAATCGGCAGCCTCGTTGGGCAGTGGAACAGTTGGATTTCGGTCACTTTCGGCCGTCTCGTCGCACCCTGAATAAGGCGCTAGTCACGGAATTGAGCCCGTTTTATTGATACGATCCTCAGCCTTTCGATGCCAAGAGCCAACCGGTGACGCACTGGATCAAAATCGCTTCATTGAATGAACTGCCACCGGGAACCCGTACCCTCAGGGAAATCCACGGTCATCGGCTGGCTGTCTTCAATTTGAATGGCGAACTTCTCGCGATCGACAATCACTGCTCGCATCAGCATGGTCCCATCGCGGCTGGGGAACTGTCCGACACGACCCTCACCTGTCCATGGCACGGATTGCGTTTTGATTTGGTCGATGGTCGGTGCCAGCAGGCGGGCCACGCACCTTTGCGTAAATACCTAGTTCGGCGGAGCGCGGGAATGATTCAACTGGATTTGGACTCGCTGGCGGCACGTGGAGCCGATGGAGGACAGATCGACCAATACGTCGTTCGCTATGGTAACCCCGGATACGTGGGGCGGTTCGGAACCGTTCACAAAATCGCCTGCCAACGTGGCGAATGGGTACTGGTCGCCACCGACCGGGGGGAAGAAGTGGGCGAGGTGCTTCGCATCCCAACCGACTTGGAACAACAGTCCGCTGGTCCGAATGACATGGGTCCGCGCGTGGCGGGCGAGCTACTACGTATCCTATCCGCGGAAGAATTGCAGTCACATCGTGGTCATGTCGAAACCGCCAGTAAGATTTTGCAGGATTGTGAATCTTTCTTCGCTTTAAAGGATCTGCCGATCGTCTTGGTCGATGCCGAGATACTATTCGATAGGTCAACAACCGTCGTATACTACTTGGGAGACGCACAGATTGAACTGGGGGCTCTTGCCAGCGAACTGGCCGGGAACTACGACAACAAGAGGCTCCAGTTCGAGGCGACAAGTATTAACCAAGATTCGGCCCATGAGACTTCAACTGACGAGGAACCAACGATGAAAGGTCCGTACGAGCGCACGAAGTACGACTTTCGCCGAGTGTGGGAGTGTCCTGAGTGTCATCACAAAGAGCGAACGGCCGGTAGCGTGACTTCCAATTTCTGCTATTGCGACGACAAGAAACGATCGGGGCCAGGAATTCCGATGAAACTGGTCGAAGATGGGCCTCGATGAGTTTAGTTGGACGACAACCATAGGGGTATCACGAATCAAGCGCTTTTCGAGTCAGTTTAATTTGATGGCCATACCGTTGTATTTTGAAGATGTAAACGTGGGGGATTGTTGGATCAGTGGTCGGCGCACCGTGACCGAAACGGACGTCGTCATGTTCGCTGGAATGACCGGCGACTACAACCCTTTACATGTCGATCACCAAGCCGCCAAGGAGACGCCGTTTGGCCGTCCGATTGCCCATGGTTTGCTGGGACTTTCGCTCGTGGCGGGATTAGGTAGCCACGCCCCGCTGATGAAGACCGATGCGTTCTTGGGTATTCGCGAATGGCGATTTCTAAAGCCAACCTTTATTGGGGACACCGTGCGGATTCAGACCGAGTTGATCGAAAAAACCGATAGCGGTCGGCGTCGCGGCACGTGTATATGGCGACGAGAATTGGTCAACCAGGAAGGAGAAGCGGCCCAGAGCGGATTGTTCGAGTCGCTTGTTGCCAAGCGTTCACCGAGTCGTCCCTCCGACGACTAAGGCGGTGTTAAGAAATCGCTTGTCCGTTTAAAACCGGATAGTTCAACGGGGCCCTTGCCCGCGATGAAAGCAGCGAAGTCAATGAGTGATGTCAATAACAATCCGGAGCCCAGCGACCGAATCGCGTGGTTGATCTGGTCGTTGCGAATCGACGGGCTGGTTTTGCTCTGCGCCACCCCGTTCATATTCATCCCTTTTTCAAACATGGCGACGATCCACGCCTGGTTAGGATTGGGAGAAATGGTCGAAACACCCTTACTTAGTTATCTGACCCGTTCGTTGTCAGCGATGTACGCTTTCCACGGCGCGTTGATCCTCTTTTTTTCTTTCGACGTGATTCGCCACTGGCGGTTAATCCGCTACGCATCCCTCCTCACCGTGGCGCTGGGTGCCATACTCTACTGGATCGACTCGGACGCGGGAATGGGTCGATGGTGGACCTATATCGAAGGACCGCCAATCGCTTCCTTCGGACTTTGGCTGTTGGCATTGCAGACATGGATTGGCGAGCCGAAGGAATCCCTCAATCGGCCCAATCCAACACACGCACGATCCAACTAAACACGTCTGACTCCTCTGGCGATGGTCCGGGCAACGAGATTAACCTGTTGTGTGACAGCGAAAACTTCTGTTTTTCTTTCGCGACGACACCAAAGGCACTCGCAATGGTCACAGCGCTATCGCCCTTGCCATGTATGATTTCATCACCGGATAAGACGCCGTGGATATACTCGGCTTGGGCTGGTGGCAAAGCGAGTTTTTCTAACTGACCGAGTATCCTCGCGCGCTGCGATTCGTTGATGACCGCCACCGTGCCGGCAGCCAGGTAACGTCTTACATTGGTATTGAATTGGCGACCGTTCAGTTTCCCTAGGAGATCACTACCCGGCGTCAGTTCCCGTGCCGCCTCACCTTGTCCGTCCGCTGAAAAGTCCCATTTCACCTCTTCTCCGTGAAAGAATTTCATGGCCCTCAGGAAGAGATCGAGCATCGGTTGCCCACCGGCCAGTGACGAACCTAAGTGAGGTGTTGCGATCAAAAAGAGATCTGTAACAAGTTCTGGAGGCATGGCTGGATCATCGATCGCATACCTGGCGACCAGACCACCCATGCTATGGGCAACGACCACCAGGCGAAGTTCGGGATACTCTTCGTGAATACGATTGAAGTGCCTGAGGAGCTGGCTGCCTCCGTAACTCACTGAACCATCGTTGGGATACTCGTAAAGTAGGGGAACGATGTTGGTCGCGCGGCAGGCGGTCGCAAACCGATCAAATGCCTGGCCACTGGACTCCAATCCATGGACCAATACCATGATCCGATCTGACGTCGCGGCTTCGGGAGGTAATTCGAGACGCGCTGGAGCCAGTCTCGCCGCGATTTTCTGGGCGGCGCCGCGACCGAGATCAAACGAAAAATGCCGTGCGCTGATGTCCACGTTCTTGATCGCGCCGGCCGCCTGCAACAGTAAGAGTGCGGTCTTGTCGCCGGAGGAGAGCCACCGCAGCCGTGGCCGCTTGGATGCATAGAGCTGCAGCTCGGCCACGTCGTTGAGCTGGCGCCGCAATTCGGATTCGTCGTATTGGCCATTGGGATCCAGCTCGATGTGAATGGGGGAGTTTGTCTTTGGTCGCGCCGCCGCGGGCTCGCTTCCCTCGGCCAGACTCGATGTGACCAGACCCAAAAGCAGGCAGCCAGACAACACCTTCGACTTTTGGGCATTCGATGTTAATGGACCAGTTTCTTGAGACTGAGCAGATTCGGGCCAGCGAACACGCCGCCGACGGTCGGCCCGCAGCTCCCGTAGGCGGAGCGCCGTCCATGCCATCCCCCAACCCAATAAAGACCACACCAACAGCGCCCAACCTGCTTCCCTGGACCAGCGCCCTGGTGCAAAGAGCCCGGCATCTGGGGAGCCATGCTGGCGATACGCAAAAGATCGCAGCGCTTGGTCGGCGTAGCGTGTCAAAGTCATCACGGACATGGCTCCTACTAAGCGACTCGGAACACCTCGCTGGGACTCTACCGTTCGCAACCGTCCCCGGAAACGAGCGATATCACCGGTTGACAAAGTTTGTCCACTGCCCTGTCTCGACGGGTCGGTCCGCGGCAGGTTAAGCGACTGGGCGTAACAGTTGCCGCAGAGGTCCAATCCATCAACGCTTTCCTGGGGATTCCCAGGACAACCTTTCCTTCCCTGGCAGACTGGAATCGACGCGCGAAGGCGGTCGGAAATCTCCGACTGCTTCCCAACGGCATCGGCATCATAACCCGCGGCCTTGAGTGCGCGATAGCAAGACTTGCACAGCCAAACGCCATTGTCTCGCCGTTTCAGACTGATGCCATATTGGTCACAATTCGACCGACCTTGACAGATCGCCATCGCCCCGCGGTTTGCGTCCTCGACCCCTCCCACGGCAGTCCGCGGATCAAACGCCGGCTCCCCTTTTTCGAGCCGGTTCGCACAGGCATCGCAGAGCCAATCACCGTTTTGGTACCGCGTGAGCGACCGATGCGGGCATCCCGCGATCCCGTCACACTGCTCCAGATGCAATTGTCCATAAACCGCGCCAACCTCCACATTCCTGCCTTCGCCCAGTGTCACGGGCTCGCTAAAAACGACTTGCAACATCATCAACAACGGTAGCAAGGCGGCGGCCAGCGGCGGACGTTCAATGCTCCATGACGAAATGGCCAACCCGAGATTTACCGCCGCGCCCGCCAGCAACCACAAAATCGCCAGGCACCACGGCCACTCATGGAAGAAACCCGCGTTGTCTCCCAGACGAAGTCCGGCCAGGGCCGCGAAGAAAACAGTGGATTGCACTCCGGCAAAGGCGGTCAGCACCGTGGATCGAGAGAGAAGATACCAGGCCAGCTGAAGGAACTGCGTACGTTCGTAATCGTAGACCGTTTTCTCCGTGGCTATCGACAGATGGCTTAGACTCGCGCTCATCCAAATCACGGAGAGGATCCCTAGCAGCCCCAATAGATCGAGGCGATCATTGGGAACGGCCAGCGCCACGGCCGCGGCAAACGCTACCGGGACGACGAGGGCAGTGAGTACCGCCGTGGTGCGGCGCGACGTCAGTTTTTCGAAATCTCGTTGCAACAACAGTTGAAGATGCCGACCCCGCGAAGGCAAACTTATTGTCCGCGGCGCTGGATGTGGTTCGTCGGCAGCCCCTTTATCGGCGACCTCTTCGGCAGTGGCCTCTTCCGCGGTGGCCTCTTCCGCGGCGACCTCTTCGGCAGTGGCCTCTTCCGCGGTGGCCTCTTCGGCGGCGACCTCTTCGGCAGTGGCCTCTTCCGCGGTGGCCTCTTCGGCGGGAGCAGAATCCGACTCGACCTCGCCTCCCTCTTTGAGTCGAATGATTCGATCAAAGTGATCCTCCGCCTTCTCGGCATGAGAAATCGCGACCACGGTCGCTCCGCGGACCGCAAAACCCCGCAACAGCGAAAAGATCTCCGCCGAGCGTTCCGGATCGAGGCCACTGTCCGGTTCGTCCAACAGCATCACACCTGGGTTTCGCAACAGCGCGGATGCCAACTGGACTCGCTTCAGCTGTCCGCCACTTAGCTGGCGAGGAAACTTGTCCATGTCGGCACGAGTCAGCCCCACATCCCAGAAAGCTCGCTCCACGTCGCCGTTGGTGATCTGGCACCCAGAGAGCAAGGAGACGTAACGGACCTGATCGCCAGCGGTCAGGTCGGAATGCGTGATGTCCTCCTGAGGAACGTAGGCAATCGCTCGGCGAAACTCATCTGGATGCTCGTCACGGCACAAGTTGCCCAGGACAATGTCACCCGTCCCGGTCGGTCGCTCGGCGATCTCCTTAATCAAAGTCGATTTCCCAGCGCCGCTGGGGCCAACAATGGCCACCATCTGTCCGGCGGGAATAAGCAGATGGTCGATGGAGAGTCGGCCTTCGATGGACACGTTCTCCAGTCGGAGCGGCCGACCATCCAAAGGAAAGACGGGTGAGAGTCGTCCAGAGTTCGTGGCATACGTCCAACCGTACGGACCCGCCTGTATCAAATCACCGCCTGTTAACACACATGCCAAACAGGGCTTCCCGTTTACGTAGGTGGTACACAAATCACCACCGAGATGCAGCAGAAAGTGTCCCCTGCCTCGGTCCCGATCAAACGGCACAATCGCAAAATGCCGCTGCGCGATATCCTTATGATTGGCGATACACTCGGTGACCGTGGGAATGCTAGGCGCGGCGCCAACGACCATCGGCTGCTGAAGCGGCAACGGCCAGTTGAGATGGGAATCCACGATCGCGGCCGGTGCCGCTGCTTCCGGCTGTCGACTCGAATCGCGAGGCAAATGAGGCCAGAGGTCGTCAGGGATCTCGCTGACCGGGAATCGACAATACCTACACGTCGAATCGTCAAAAGCCAGAGTTTCCTGACAGGCAAGGCAAAAGTCGACAACATTCATCGCAGTTTCTTATCGCACCCTCACTTATCGGCAGCGACGACCAACTTGGATTCATAGCGAAACTGCACATCCAGTTCACTGGACAATTCCGTGTTGAAAAACCAGTGGTCCGACGAGATCTGGCGATAGTCGACATCGCATTTACCGTGCGCCAGTCGCACCAAGGCGCTCTTGGTATCCATCTGAATGGCGCCGCTGGTGATCGTGATATCAAACGTCGAGACCCGGCCTTGACTCGTCTCGCTAACCTCGAGCGCGCCGGCTACCATATCCAATTCCCTCACGTTGACTCCGTCGATGCGAGAGTCTTTTTCATATTGGACTTCAATCGCACCCTCACTCTCCACGTCGACCAACGCCATGAGCTTGGTGGCGCGGCCAGCGTCAATGGACCACTTGTCACCTGGCTTGTATTTCAGACTAGGGAAAATGTAATGGTCGATCAGCGGATATGAGCTTAATCCCCAGCGACGCACCTCGTCGAGCTTCAGTCGCTTGCCAGCGATTTGCTCAACCTTTGTGACTCCCAAACCGTTGACGTAACGAAGTTTGAAGGAACATCCCTCAAAGATCGAAGGCTCGATGATCGACTCCGCAGGTTGTTGACCTCCCACCAACAGCCCAAGCTCGGCCAACTTTGTCAAGGTTTTTTCCAGATCAGGATCGACGAAATCTTCAAAACTCTTGACCAGCTGCCAACCTCGTTTCACAAGTGGATCCAGTTCCAGGGCTGTTTCCACATAGGGCAAGAGGACCGCGAAGATCGGCGTTGCCTCGTCGAGGTCGCGCAACTTTACGCTCAATCGCGTGGCCACCTTTTCCCGACTTGCCGATAAGACCTCCACCTTCAAGGTGAGCTCGCCGAGTCGATTGTCCAGTACCTCCGCCTGGTAGCCGTAGCTATTGGTGACGATGAAGTCCTCTTCTCGATGCATCCAATTCTTACAATAGCCATTCCCGGTAACTCGCATCACGGACAATCCGTGCCACTTCTTGCCTTGTGGATATTGGCTAAGCAGCAACTCGTCGTCGATTCGTGCCGTCTCTCGTGCTGGAATGTCAACCCATTGCTGGGCGTGGACTGCCGTTGCCGCCAGTACACAACAGCATGAAAATCGCAGGGCCATGAAACTGGATGCACGCATCGTTTGGCTTCTCAAGAAGGGGCTAGAGTTTGAATTCGTCTTTGAGATCGATGGCGTCATCGTCGTCGGGAAGCATCACCTCAGCCGCCAACGGCGGAGGCTCCACGTCAGGCGGTGGCCCAGGTAGGTCTAACACCGCGATTTTCATGCGAAATTGTGTCCCGTCTTCATCGCCGTCGTCCCCAACATTTTCGTGGACTCCGACCAGTTTCCAAATTGCGAGTGGCCCATCCACCGTCGCTGCGAGCAGATTTGGGTTCCATAGGTAGCCGTGCTGCTCGACTCGGACGTGAATCGGCTCCCCTTCATTCCATTGGATGTGAATCCGAGCCTGCACGTCGCCGGAGGTCGATTCCTGTTGCCAATCCCATTGGACGGACTCCTTGCCCACCGTGATTTTCCGATCCAATCCATAACCTTCATCGCACGATCCATCGTAGACCAAGAGTGTGTACTCATTCTGGGCCTCGAAAGCTCCCAGCCAATCGGCCAATTGGCGTCGAACTGGATCGTCCCCAGATAGCCTTGTTAGTTGCGCTTTCAATGTGCCAAAACTCACGTCACTGGTCACCCACTCCGCCCAGCGGCGGATCGCTTCTTCCATGACATTTTCCCGCGGGGCCGCGGCGGTCGTGGGCGCTGGTCGAAACGGCGCCGGTGGCGCGGGCCGTGATCGGAGCTGGGCAATTTTCGCTTCCAATTGCGTCACGACTTTTTCATGTCGTTCGACCTCTTTTTCCAAACGCACCTGGCCTTCGTCTTTCTCCGCCAATTGACGCTGCGATTGCTGGTGCGATTGCCAGGCAACCAACAGAGTGACGGGTAGCGCCAGCAGCAGGACTCGGACCGCCCATGCGCGCCATAAGCTTTTTCCCAAATGCGTCGAATCGCTGGACCAACGGTGAACCGCGCTACTGGCCGAACGATTTGGCTCCGACGGCGATTCGAGGAGCCAGTCGGCCATCCGGGCGAGCCGCTTCGAAGGACTTTGACGCAACTTGGAACGAATCGACTGGACGAATTCCTTCTGATTCGCTCGATACAACTCCTTGACGTCCGGGACCAGCAGCTCGGCGATGACGACGCCCAGCGCGTAGAGGTCGTCCGAGGCGGTCGGCGTTTGACTCTTCAGTCGTTGGCCAATGGGTCGATAATGATCGTCAAACGCACCTTCGGGAGAATTGCGTGAACGATGGGTTTCGGCGGGATCGAAGACCAAGGCCGCCTCGGCTACCGAATGACTTCCAGCGAATCGGATCGTCGTCGGACTGATCGCGCCATGCCATTCGCCTTGGGAATGAATCGCGTCCAATCCGTTGAGGATCCTCGGCAAGGCCGCCGCGAATCTCTGTAGCTCGGAATCGTCCGACTCGCCCAATCGCCGCAAATCGCAATCGTCCGGATCAAATAGCAGCACCGCGCCAGCCTCATTTTCCACGGCCGCGCGCACTGGACTTAAGGCCTTGGTCGAGGTGATGTAATGGGTTGACTTTAATAGCTCCACATCGCTGGCCAGCTGATCCACTTCTCGGCGATTCAACACACGAGCCAATCGTGGCTGCCTGATGCCCACGGCACTCTGGAGCTCCACCGCATATAATCTGCCAAACCCGCCGGGCACATCAATGGACTGGATCGTGGCCATGGAATCGAGTTCGATCAATTCGCCGAGCTGCTGCCGATATTGATCTTCCGACCAGGCACCCGAAGGAGTGGCATCGGATTGCGTTGAGTGACTCGAGTTTGCCATGGGATGGTTGAATAGGGATTCCGGATAGCCGCACCGGGACTAGGACCGCGCGGACGATGTGGGAATAATAGCCCACGACCGTAGGGCAAGGCCACCGCAGAGCCGTCACAACCAGTTTTCCCGCTAGGACTTGATCAAGAGATAGAGAACGGCGAATGACCAGCCAAGACAAAGCTCGTCGGTACGGAAAAGAATCTGCCACTATCAAACTCTGGTTGGCTGTTTCCATTGGTAGCCACCGAGAACCGTTCAGACCAAATCCCAGCCTTCCCGATACTCACGCCGGATGAACGGATCGGCTTCTGGAGTCCCAATCGCTTGCAGTTTGACGGGATCCCAGAAGAGTTTTTTCCCTGACCGAAAAGCGACATTGCCGAGATGGTTGGCTTCGGTCAACCAGCCCGCGTACTCGAAGTTGCACGTCGTTGGCGCGCCGGTCTTGCAGGCGTGAATCCATTCGGCGTGATGGCCAAGGGAATTCGGAATGAACGGTGCCGGTGGCTCGAAGTCGGTCCACTGCTCCTCGGGCAATAACATGTGCTCCCCGTAGTTGGCTAGGAGCATTCCCTTCTGACCGACGAATAGCGTGCCATCCGCCCATTGTGGAATGCCCGCCTCGGTCCAGATAGCAGGTTTATTCTGACCCTGATACCAGGTCAATTTGACCTCAGGAAGATCGCCGCGCGGCCCGTACTCGTAGGTCACCTGCATCGACGCTGGGGCCAACTCGGCATGGGGCGCGGGCCCTGACGCTTCGATCGTGAGCGGATAATCCAGTTCCAGCGCCCAGAAGGATAAGTCCACGTGATGGCTGCCCAGGTCGGACATCGTGCCATTTCCAAAGTCCCACCATCGATACCACCTTGGACCGGGAAAGTAGGCTTCGTGAAACGGACGTTCCGGTGCCGGGCCCAACCACAAATCCCAATCCAATCCAGCCGGTATCGGTTGTGATTCAGCCGGACGTTCGTCGACATGGTAGATATCATTGGCTTTCTGAGCGTCTTCGGCACTGGCATGCCGCCCCCAGGCCCGTGAGACCCAAACGTGGGCTTCATGCACCGGCCCAATCACGCCGCTTTGGACTAATTCCACGACACGACGATAGTTGTTGCTGGCATGAATCTGTGTTCCCATTTGCGTGGCGACCTGGGCCTCGCCGGCCGCCTCACGAATCACTCGCGATTCCCAGGTGCTATGCGTGAGTGGCTTTTCGCAGTAAACGTGCTTTCCCATCCGCAGGGCGGGTAGCGTCGCAAATGCATGGGTATGCTCGCACGTACTCACCACCACCGCGTCGAACTCGTCAGCATGGTCGTAGAGTCCGCGAAAGTCAGTCAGTTTGCGAGCATGCGGGTATTTCTCCCCAGCGGCATTCAATCGATTCTCGTCCACGTCGCACAGCGCCACTATATTTTCGCTGGAGACAGCCGCCGTGTTGCCGGCCCCTCGACCACCACTGCCGATAATTGCGATGTTGAGTTTGTCATTGGCACTGGCGGCTCGCAGAAATGCTGGACCACTCGTCACGGAGGTGGCCGTTACCGCCGAGGCGGCCTGGAGAAAAGCACGTCGGTCGAGTCGTGGATTCGATCGTTTTTTCGTAGGGGACGAAATGATATCGGTCATCGATTGTAGCTCCAGTGCCTGAGTGTAGAGATTCGCCCGCGGTGCGAATCGGCGACGTGACAGTTCGCCCGTCGAACATTCTAGCAAGCTCAGCGAGCCCATCCAACCGGCAAGGGGCAACCGGCAAGGGGCAACCGGCAAGGGGC
>Ga0310121_10002704_pt1 | contig 16635 bp, 10 predicted proteins | sample CB27_Tmax_986_MG_FD_203504 | JGI IMG/M metagenome (GOLD analysis project Ga0310121, IMG submission 203504) | Marine microbial communities from Western Arctic Ocean, Canada - CB27_Tmax_986 | ecosystem: Environmental > Aquatic > Marine > Oceanic | place: Canada: Western Arctic Ocean | collected...
CGCGCATGATCTCCGAGCTTCCTGACGCTATCGGCCAGAGGCGATAGTCTCGGGCGAAGCGCTCTACCGAATACTCCCTCATATACCCGTAGCCACCGTGGAGTTGGACCGCATCGTAGGCGACTCGATTGGCGGTTTCGCTGGCGTAGAGTTTGGCCATCGAAACTTCCTTGAGACAATCTTTTCCAGAGGAGAAGAGACGCGCCGCATGATAGGTTAGCTGACGCGCGGCTTCGATCTCCGTAGCCATGTCGGCGACTCGATGGCGCAAGGCCTGAAACTCTGCCAGCGGTCGACCGAACGCCTGGCGCTGGCGCAGATACTCCTGGCAGTCCCCGAGTGCTTGCTGGGCTGCTGAGACACATAGGATCGAGGCCGTGAGCCGCTCCTGTTGGAGACCTGCCACGAGCTGCTCGAAGCCCTTCCCTTCCTGCCCCAGGAGGTTCGCCTCCGGCACCCGAACCTGGTCAAAGACAAGTTCAGCGGTGTCCGAGGCCCACATGCCCGTCTTCTCCAGCTTTTTCGCCACCGTGAAACCAGGCGTGTCTCGCTCCACCAGAAACTGGGAGAGGCGTTCTCGGCGGTGGCCCTCGTCCCGAGTCCTGGCAGCGACGAAATAGAGATCTCCATAGACGCCATTGGTAATAAACGTCTTGGCTCCAGTGAGGACCCACTCAGCGCCCTCTTTTCGAGCTCGTGTGCTAATTGCAGCCATGTCGGAACCGGCATCCGGCTCGGTGATGGCCAGGGCGCAGATGGTATCTCCGGCAATGATGGAGGGCAGATACCTGGCCTTCTGCTCAGCGGTACCGAACCGGACCAGCCAGGGAGAGGACATGTCGGTGTGCACGATGATGCTGAAGGCGACGCCGCCGGAGCGACAGAGAGCGAGTTCCTCGGCCAGCACCACCGACATCCAGAAGTCAGCCCCGGCACCACCGTATTCGGGCGGGAACTCGGCCCCCAGGAACCCTAATTGGCCCATCTTCTGGAACAGGCTGCGAGGCGTTCTTCCCTGTTTCTCCCACTCCTCCACGTTGGGGACGATCTCCTCCCGGACGAAGCGGCGCAGGGATTCACGAAAGAGCTCGTGCTCCTCTTTGAAGTAGCCCAAGAGATCACTCATGACTCAGAGTCCGCAGCCTTCTTGTCCACCTCGCGCTGGCGCAGAACGTTACGCCGGATCTTGCCACTAATCGTCTTGGGAAGCTCGTCCAGAAACTCGACTTCTCGGGGGTATTTATAGGGAGCGGTAACACGGATGACATGCTTCTGCAGTTGCTCCACCAGGCCATCGGACGCGACATAGTCGGGACTCAGCACGACAAAGGCCTTGATGATCTCTCCGCGCAGTCGGTCCGGGCTTCCAACCACTGCCACTTCGGCTACTGCGGGGTGCTCGATCATCGCAGACTCCACCTCGAAGGGACCAACACGATAGGCCGCCGTGTTGATCAAGTCGTCGGAACGGCTGACGAAATAGAAATAGCCATCCTCATCACGGCGAGCCCGGTCTCCACTGAGGTACCAGTCCCCAGCGAAGCAGCCGGACGTCGCCTCGGGGTTTCTGTAGTACTCTCGAAAGAGTCCCACTGGGCGCTCGGGCCTCACCCGAATCGCGATCTCACCTTCGGCATTGGTAGCCAACTCGTTTCCCTCAGCATCGACGACGCCCATCTGGAATCCGGGAGCGGCTACCCCCATGGAACCTGGTTTGTAGCGCATTCCAGGAAAAGTCGCGACACAGAGCACGGTCTCGGTCTGGCCGTAGCCCTCCCAGATATGATGCCCGGTACCTTCCCGCCAGGCGTCGATCACCTCGGGATTGACGGCCTCGCCAGCTCCCACCGAGAGTCTGAGCGTCTTGGATTGAAAGTCCTTGAGATCCTCCAGAATCAGCATGCGGTAGGCGGTCGTCGGGGCAAAGAACGTGGTGATGGGGTAGCGCTGTAACATCTCCAGGGTTCCCTGAGAGTCGAATTTTCCCCTGTGGTCCCAGATGAAGAGGGCTGCCCCCATGTTCCAAGGAGCAAAGAAGCAGGTCCAAGCCGCTTGGGCCCAACCCGTATCGGAGAGGGTCCAGTGAAGATCCGTGGGTCGATTGTCGAGCCAGTACTTGCCGGTGATGAGGTGTGCCAGGGGATAGGTGACGTGATCATTCAGGACCATCTTGGGATAACCGGTGGTGCCCGAGGTGAAATAAATCATCAGGGGATCGGTAGCAAGGTTCCGGGGATGGTCCAATCTGGGGGAGCTCGAGCGAAGCAGATCTTCATACGACAACACATCGGGAGTTTCCCCCACCACGATGATGTGCTCCAGATCCGGACATTCGTTGCGCACGGCTTCGAGCTTGTCGATGTTATCCGAGTCCGTGATCGCGATCTTCACCGAGGCAGCGTTCAGCCGGTAGGCGATATCCTGGGACGTCAGCAGCGTAGTTCCGGGAATCGAAACGGTTCGTGCTCGGATGTTTCCCAGCAGGATTTCCCACCACTCGACGATCCGCGGAAGCATCACGAAGACGCGATCTCCGGGCTGGGATCCCAAGCCAATCAAAGCATTGGCGACCCGCTGCGAACGCTCACTCAGTTCCCGGAAGGTGACCTCACGCTCCCCGGATGCACCCACCCAGAAGAGAGCCAACTTGCCAGGATCCTCCGCCCAGCGGTCGAAGACGTCGTAGGCCCAGTTGTAGCGTTCGGGTGCCTCGAGGCGAAACTTGGAGTAGGTCTCCGCGTAATTTCCGATCTGATAGGGTCCAGCCATGTCTTTCCCCGGGAGGCCGAAGCTATCAGGGACCGAAGTGGGCTGTCAAGAGAGGTCGGGAAACAGGGGTTACAGGTTCGAAGTTGCAGGTTGTAACATAATTGAGCCGAGCCCAGCGCCGAAGTCGATGCTAGAATTGGGATCCGACTCTATGCTGAATCCTGGACCTTCCAACTCCTTTGACGTGGTGATCGTGGGCAGCGGTCCCGCCGGCTCATCGGCGGCCCTTGCTCTGGCCCGAGAGGGGGTCCGGGTTGGGATCCTGGAAAAGGAGTCCGTCCCCAGATACAAGACCTGCGGGGGGGGTATCGTCGGCCGTGCTCGACGTCTGCTCCCCTTCAGCATTCAGGAAGTGGTGGAGCAGCAGTGCCACACCGCCGAGCTGAATCTCCCCCAGGATGGCTTCCACTTTACAACCGTTCGCAGCCAGCCTATCGTTTCAATGACCATGCGCGAGGACTTCGATTCCTTCTTGCTCAAGTCCGCGCAGAGTGCGGGAGCCAGCCTTCGCACACAATGCCGGGTCCTCGAGGTACAGCAAGAAACGGACAGGCTCCTTCTCTCAACCAGTTCAGGACCTGTTTCTGCTGAGTTCGTGCTGGCCGCCGATGGAGCCAGAAGTCGGGTGGCGGTTAGTTCCGGCTGGAGCAATAAACCCAACCTGATTCCGGCGCTCGAGTATGAGGTCGGCGTCTCAGAGCGTGTACTGGAACGGTTCCGAGGCAGGGCTAGATTCGACTTCAACCTGGTACCTTTCGGATATGCCTGGATCTTTCCCAAGAGAAATCATTTATCCGTCGGTGTCCTGACAACCCGACCAGGCGGCGCCAATCTCAATCGATGCCTGGGAAAATACTTAACACTCGTCGATTTAGCCCCGATCGAAAAATTCGAACGGCACGGTTTCGTCATCCCCATTTGTCCCAGGAAAGGGCCGCTGGCAAGGGAAAGGGTCCTCCTCACCGGAGACGCGGCCGGATTGGCGGATCCGGTCACCGGAGAGGGCATCACGTACGCTATTCGGAGTGGTCAACTGGCCGCGAAGGCCTTATTGGATGCGGAGCTCAGACGGGAAGAGGTGGAACGCCTTTACGAGGCTTCAGTGGCAAACGAGATACTGTCGGAACTTCGGCTGGGAAGGGTGTTGGGAAGGCTGATCTATGGGCACCCGGCAGTCTGCAGGCGGTTGTTTCGCTGGCAGGGTCAGAGGCTCTGTGAGGCGATGACCGATGTGCTGATGGGAGACACAGACTACGGAGAGCTACTGTCAACACCGACTCACTACCTGAAGCTGTTAGACCGGCGTCGAAAACGGAATCCCCGTACGGAGGGCGCGACCCAGACACGGTCGACCTAGACAAGAGACACAACCTTCCCAGAGGCGGCGGACTCATAAGCGGCCAATAGGACCCTCAGGATCTCGGCTCCGTCGGTGGCGTTCATGTCACTTTCCCGGTCGGCGTCGATACAGTCAACGAAAAACGAGGCGTCCGATCCGCCTGAAGAACCCACCCCTCGCCAACCAAACTTGTGCACCCCGCCAGCCTCCCGGGTGCTGCTGCCCCAAAACGCCATCGGGTCCTGGGGGTGAGGCTTGCCTGGACGCCAGGTTGGAGCATCGCAAGAAATCTCCAGCCTTGGTTCTGCTGAATCTACGATCCTGGTGCCGCGGCTGCCGACCAGTGTCACTCGGAGGAGCCCTCCCAAAGGATGGCTCAAGAACCCTATTCTCCCGCCACTGAGACTGCCCACAAGCCCCCCGTCGAAGTCCAGCGTCAGCGCCGCAAAGTCCTCGACGTCGTCCTCCTGGTGCTCTTGGAAGAAAAAGTTGGAGGTGCGGGCATAGACCCTCTCCACCGACTGTCCGCAGAGCCACCCCATCATTCCGATCGAGTAGACTCCCGTGGTGAACAGCTCCCGCTTCGACTTCATGAAGCTGAAGCCCTTGGGAGGGAAGTGCTCCTCTCGAATTCGTCCCAGATCCGCGGTTCCCGTCAGGCCTTTGGCGAACAGAGTATCGCAGTGGATCCCCAGCAGATCTCCTAGCAAACCACTATCGACTAATTCCTTCGCCCTCTGTGACCAGGCCGAACGCAGCATGCTGAACATCTGAGTCTTGACCTGAGCCTTGGCCGCTACCGAAACAAGCTTTTCGGCCGCCTCGAGGGAGCTGCCGATGGGCTTGTCGACATAGACGTGCTTTCCCGCCTCGGCGCAGCGAGCAGCAAGCTGAGCCCGACGCTCAAACTCGACGCAGACGCAGGCTATGTGAACGTCCTCGCGTTCTAGTGCTTGGTCCAGCTGGGGCAGGAATGGGATCCCCAAGCGCTGCGCCAGCGATCGGTTCCAGGCATCCCTTTGAGACGGCACACCTACTTCATCAGTAAGACCGATAAGCTGGCAGCGGGGATCATCGGCGAAATCCGGTCCGTAATTCTCCTGGTGGGTGCGATCTCCTCCGAGCAGTAGCACGCCGTATTTCTTCATCGCTCTTCTTGCTACAGCCTCACCCGTTCGCCTGAACGGAGGGACTCCTGAAGCGCCTGGCGCAACCCGGTCGCTGAAGCTGTGGATTCGGTGACCTTAATCTCCGACCCAGCATCAAGCTCAGCCTCCAGGAGAGGTCCATCGTTCCGATAACGGAGAGTTCCATGGTTGCCCACCAGAAGAAGGTCGAGCTGGGGCTCCTCTTCTCGACGAATCGCAACAACGGCCAGGGCGCTCCTGCCCCCTTCCAGATCCAACTGCACCGTCAAGCTACCCGATTCCTGGCTCCCTCTCGTCAGTACGGCCTCGGCCGGGAACTGGAGCAGTTCCTGGATAAACCCCAGTGCCTGCTGGCATAGGGGAAGGAGATGTCCATGGTCTGAGGAAATCACCAGGATTAGGCGAGCAAAGACGGGTTCTCCAAGACGGCCGGAGGAGACCTCCTGGAAGACAGCAGTTTTGAGCGGTGTCAGATCAATCATCGGGGTCAGGGGCTATGGTACCGTAAATTCAGAGCCGCGCCCAACGGCTAAGAAGAGGATAGCTGAAGCCGCTGTTCGAGAAAACCGTTGAAATGGCCTCCGGAAGGCTGGTCGCTTCACCCCCCGTCAGGGGAGCCCGGTAGATTTCTGTCCACGTCAACAGCCTCTGCCAGCGTTAGTAGTTGTGAGTACGCCTCTCTGGTTCACGCCCTTGTAAGGGTTGGCGAGAGGTTGGGATCGACCTGCTCACAGCGGCTCCAGTTCAGCAGTTTTTAGTGAGACCAGGCTGGACAATCAATCGAGGTCAATCCCAACGGGATTGCGTCTTCCAGCCCAGGGTTTCCGAACCCTAGGCACCTCGCTTTCAGCTTTTATCCAACCCTGAAAGGGGTTGTGTAGAAAAGGGTTAGCGCATGCCACAATCCCTGTAAAAGGTCCTGATTCACACGATCTTTTCAACCAAGAACCGTGCGCCCTACTTCAAGGAGGCCGCGTTTCGCGGAGAGCTCCACTCCTACTTGGGAGGAGTGGCCAAGAGCTTAGGCTGTCGGCCACTCCGCGTCGGTGGGGTCCCAGATCATGTCCACTTGCTGACGACCTTGTCGAGAACCATTGCAATCGCGGAATTCGTAAAGGAAGTCAAGCGAGTTTCAACAGGATGGATTCAGCAGCGGAGCATTGCCTATAGGAAGTTCAGGTGGCAATCCGGATACGGGGCTTTCTCGGTCTCTGAATGCAACGCGCCCGAGGGCAGCCGATACATCGGCAATCAGAAGGAGCACCACCGGACGGTGACGTTCCAGGAGGAATTCCGGAAACTACTACGTCGCCAGGGTGTTGAATTCGACGAGCGATTCGTTTGGGACTGAGAGATAGCATCAGGACGCAACCCCTATAGGGTTGATATCTCGTGGTTGTGCCTGTTTCCCAGGGTTCGGAAACCCTGGTCTGGAAGACGCAATCCCGTTGGGATTGACTTCTCTTGATGTTCCAAAGTCCAGGCGTCAGCTCGCGGCCACGTGTTTGTTGCGGGCTTGACCGACGTTCATCGCATCGCCGATGCCTGGTGCGCTTCTTTCTGGAGCACCCTCGGAGAAATGATTAAGCAGCCCATACGCTAAACACCTACTGGACCTCCGGTTAGCGCCAGACTAATTGTTTTCAAAAATCAAACAGGTACGTAAACTTGGCGATAAGGGCCCTGTCGAGGGTACGCCGGGGGGCCCTCATCCTCAGCAGAGCGTCGGCTTCGTGGGGGTCGAGGCCGGTGGTATCGAAGCGGCTGTTGTAGACGATAAAGAAGCCTGTGTTACCTGTGCGCAGCACTGCGAAACGGATGTTCGCTCCGATCTCATCGACCGAGCTGTTGTACTGGACTAGAGCCTGAAGGTAGCTCTTGGGTGTAAAGGAATAGTTGAGCTGAATCGCTCCGAGATGGGTAGCGAAATCCCCCTGTGGAAGACTCACGTTGTTGAGCACGTAGCGGCTCGAAATGAGCAAATCCGATCCGGAGCGGATGCCCGAACTGACGTTCAGCGTCTGGATGTTTCCGGTATAGAACTCGCCCCAGGAGTAGGAGACCCTGCTGAAGAGGTTGACGCTCGAGTCCGAGGAGAGCGAGAACGACCAGTTGTCGAAGTTGTAGGGCCCCACTGGTAGAAACACACCAGGAGAAATCTCAAAAGGATCAAAGAGCTGCTCAAAGTTCTGGTTGTAGGCTATTCCCGCAGATCCGCCGTTGTTGAAAAAGACGTTGAAGTGATTGTGCCGAAAGCCGGATTCGGGCTCTCCGTCAAAGCGGTAATGCCCCTGCCAGGTATGGTGGGGCCAGAGACGGCGAATGAACGGATGGTCCTTGGGATGGGGGTTGTAGAACACCCCGTAGGAAGGCTTTCTATAACCCACTCGTTGCAGGAATCCCACCTCGGGATTGAAGTCCTCGCCTACCTCAGTGTAGGCGGCCCGGAAACTGTACAAATCGGCATCATATCGGAGATCGGTGCCGCCCGCGTGGTCCCGACCGGTCTGGTCAGGCGACTGGGTCTTGGCCAGATAGTTGAAGATGGTCAGATGCTCACCAAGGCCAACATTGGCATCCGCGCCAAAGGTGCGGTTGAAGGAGTTGAAGCCCAACGCGTCCGAAGTGGCACTCTTATTTATGAAAATAGCACCAAAAGAGCTCCTCTTCCCAACCTCTCGAGCCACACGGGCCACTGTGAAATTGTGGGCGGGAGTCACCTCGGGGATAGACTCCGTCTGCATGTTCAGGAATCCAATATTGTAGGCCCCCTGCTTCCCCGAGATCCTTGCCCCGCCCAGGATGGGAACCTGGACTTCGGATGGATCGATACCGATACTCCGGCTGAAAAAGAGCTCCACTTGCTGGGGAGTGCCCACCTGAAAGAGACCGGCGTTCTCGAGAAAAAAGGGACGCTTCTCGGGAAAGAAGAGATCGAATCTGGTCAGGTTGACCTGCTCCTCGTCCACTTCTACCTGAGAAAAGTCGGTGTTGACGGTAACGTCCAGGACTAGACTGGAGGTCAGGGTGTATTTGACATCCAGCCCCGCGTCGTGGATTCCGTCGTTGATACTCGTTTCCTCCCTAAAGTCCTGGCTGAAGCCGCCGCTGACAAATGGCACCACTTGCAGGTTGCGCCTAAAGGGGAGCTCCAGTCCGTGAAGCTCTCCGGCTAGAGAAACACGCTGAAGCTGAAAGGCACGGGACACAGGGGCCCAGAAGACCTGCTCGTTCCTGCGGCGGATGTTGCGCTTGAAATTGATCCCCCAGAGCACCTTCTCTCCGGTGCCATAACGCAGGGTTCGAAAGGGAAGTGCAAACTCGGCTTCCCAGCCTCGGTCAGTGATCTTCGTCATGACCGTCCAGACTCCGTCCCAGTTGAGGTTGAAGGACGAAGCAGCCCCTCTCTGTGCACCACCAAACCCGGTGCCTCCGGCGCTCCCTGCTCTCGTGGGACCGCCGGTGACTCGGCTCTGACCGCCGTGCACAATCTGGGCATCGTACTCAATTCCGGCGGGAGTGGTCGCGAAGATGTACCCGTTCTGGTCGTCGTCGTAGGTGTCGAAAATCATCTCGAAGGAATCGGTCTCGCCCAAAACCCCGTCCCTGCGAGCCTGAGTCGACACCACGGCTTTCGGCTGCGAGTCGTAGCAGATAAGTCCCACATACAGGGTGTCCTGGGTGAAGCCGATCCTGACCTCGGTCTTCTCACTGGCGGGTTGACCTTCTTGTGGCAGCTGCTGAGTGAAACCGCTGGCAGGTTCCATCACCATCCATCCCTCGTCCACCACCCCGTCAAACCGGGGTGGAGATGAGAGTGGATAGGCATTCATCAGAGGCGGCAGGGTGTCCTTCGAGGCAGCCTGTTGTCCCTGCAAGTCGGAGGAAAGGGAGGACAAACCCAAACAAACAAAAATGGGCAGAAATAGACGGCAGTACCGCTGCAGCAGCAAGCTCACTCTCGACAGAGACTCCGAATAGGTTTCAGCATAGGGCCGACTTCTAGAAATGCGAAGTTCCTCCTTGGACAGGGGTTAGTGTTTTAGACGGTTTCGAAGCAGGTCCAGGGCTTGGGTTACGACCCGCTCTCGTTGCCTTGATTGAAATTCTACTCTTCCTGCTTTCCCAGGAAGCCCTCCAGCAATCCCTCCAAACCTTTCTTTGCGGGTGTGGCGGCTCCGTCTCCGTCTCCTTGAAACAGCTTCCCCGCCGATCCCCCTCCTAGTTTCTTGAGGAGTGCCTTTCCGATCTTGTCGGCTAACTGCCCGTGGTAGTCTGTCTTCTCTTTGTTGTTGCCTTTGATCTCGAAGGGAAACTTCATCGGCTCCCCGGTGGCCTTCAGGTACTGCTCGACTACCATCGCCGATAGACCTGCCATCCCACTGGAGCGTTGGAACTTCAGGTCGGAAAGAAGTACTTCTCCCGTCAGAGTGTACGCCCCCTGGTCCATCTCCCACGCAGCATCGCCATCCAGGGTACCTTCGGAGGGTTTGACGGATCGCTCACTCTTGCGCAAATAGGGCTCAGCCTGTTTCAGATCGAGATCTTCAATCTTGGCATCCATGTCAGCGGACTCCCCAACCGGATCAACCCAGCCCGAGGCACTCACCCAGGTATCCTTGGACCCGTCGATGGCCAGTGAAAGGTCTACATCTATGCTCCCCGGCTCGGGGGGATACCGCAAATTGGTCACGGTGAAGTTGACGTCCTTGATCTTGAAGTGGGCGGGAGGAGAACCTACGGAACGGTCCAGGAACTCCCCCACTCCCTGACGAATCCTGAACTCGCCCAGCTGAACCGCGGGAGGTTCTTCTTCGGTAGAGTCCTTCTTCTCGGCATTGGCCTCGGTCGGCTCAGCCGGCCTGGGAATAGGCCACACAATCTCCCCGTTCGCCTTCTTTTCGATATAGACGTATGCCTGGACTGCCTCAACGGATTGGATCTTGAAGGTATCACTCCAGAAGGAGGAGAGACTCGGTCTCAGCTGGATCCGATCTGTCTTCAGTCGCACCTTGCCTTCCCTAGAGTACTCGACTCCGTAGATATTCACCTCGTTCCAGCTGACGTCGAGCTCGGAAAAGGTCATGCCCGGAACTTTCTCCTCGACAAAGGCGCGCGCGAACTCTGAAAGGTTGGAGTAGATCAAGACGACGGCCACGATCAAGAGGGCGAGTACAACTGTAAAGGCCAGGCCCAGTTTCTTGATTGAAGACATAGGGAACTCCTCCTCGGTAAACCTTTTTCTGGGACCGTCGAAGCCGACACGAACAGTAGCAATGTACACGAAAACGGCGGCATCCTACACGCAAAATTCCGATTTGGACGGCGCTGTAGAAGTTCGTGATAACCTGGGCTGATCTGGCAAGGGAAAGGAGAGGTTCATGTCTAAGAGTACTTTCCAGCTTCGCCGTCTACTGGCACAGCCCGGCATCATTCGCAGTCTGGGCGCGCACGATGTATTTACCGCTCTGATCGTGGAGCGGATGGGTTTCGAGTCCGTGTTCGTAGGAGGGTTCGGTATCTCGGCCAGCCTGCTGGGATTGCCCGACCTCAGCTTCCTGTCCCTGAGCGAGATGGCGGACTCCCTCAGAAGGATGACGGCGCGTGTGAAGGTGCCCGTGATCGGCGATGGAGACACCGGTCACGGAGATCTACACAACGTTCAACATACCGTACGGTCTTTCGAAGCCGCCGGCGCCGCCGGGGTCATCCTCGAGGATCAGGTGATGCCCAAACGCTGCGGTCATTTTTCCCACAAGGAAATCATCCCGACCAGCGAAATGGTAAAGAAGATCAAGACGGCTGTCAGCGCGAGGACAGACCCTGACTTCGTTATCTTCGCCCGCACCGATGCCCGTCAGGTGAACGGTCTCGACGACGCGATCGATCGCGTGAATCGCTGCTGCGACGCTGGAGCCGACATCGCCTTCATCGAGGCACCCCAGACCATGGAAGAGCTGGAGAAGATCCCCAAGCGTGTGGACTACCCGCTGTTCGCAAACATGCTGACGGGCGGGGCCACGCCGCTGCTCTCAACCACGGAACTGGAGACTCTGGGCTACAAGGTTGTGGTCTGTCCGATCGAGAGCCTGCTGCTTACAGGAGCAGCCATGCTGAAGCTCTGCCAGACCTGGAAAGACGAGGGTCGGGTGGATACCCTGATGTCCGAGGAAGGTCTCTCCTTCGACCAGATCAAGGAACTGCTGGGCGTGGATGAGTTTCTTTCACTCGGGGATAAGGTGAAGTAGAAGGAGGCTGGCCCCATTCGAAAAGGAACCTTCTTCTTCTGAGGTCACCGCCTGAAGAGAAGTCTTACTGCAGCTACGCCTATCCAGGAGCCCGCTTCAGCGGGCTAGCGCGAAGCGTAATAGACCGGTCCTTCAGGGCCGGGCCTCCGCGCGACATGAGGGCCAGATCCTGCTTCAGCAGGCTTCTCGAGGAAAGGCTTTAGCCCGGATCCGTTCGGATCTCCACTACCAAGGCTCGATTCAGTTCTCAAAGGCACCTAAGATTCCCTGGAGTCTTCATCAGAGGTGCCAAAGAGCATCAGACCGGACTTTGGCTGAAGCCCTCACTCGAGAAGCCCGCTGAAGCGGGCTCAAGTTTCACCTCATCCGGATACCCGGCCCTGAAAGGACCAGTCTATTACGCTTCGCGCCAGCCTGCTAAAGTAGGCTCCGAGAGCGGTCAGATGTCCAGACCCAACAACGACTGCGAGCTGGATCATTCGAGAAAGAGTTGGGATTCGAAGCCAGGCCTCCACGCAAACCACCTGTCGCATATCACAACCATATTGAAATCATTGGGTTACCTTCTCCTCCCATCCAAATCTATAAATGAGGTTTCAGCTCGAGAGAGGCGGCTTGACTTGGCTCGGGAGAAGGAGAATAGTGGCCCCGAAAGAGACGAATAAGATGGGGCTTCCCAACCTACCTTCCGCTCTGGGTCAAATCTATCCGCCGGACCGATTTCTGACGGCTCGCGCTCAGCTTCTTCCCTATGAATCCGATGCCCTGACGGTGTTCCGGGCGCGTCCTCTTGCCGTGGTCTTGCCGCAGACGCAGGAAGAGGTGATCGAGACCGTGCGACTCTGTCACCGGGAGAAGCTCCCTTTCGTGGCAAGGGGAAGCGGCACCAGCCTCTCAGGCGGATCGCTGCCTATCGAGGAAGGAATCGTGATCGGTCTGAATCGGCTGAACCGAATTTTGGAGCTGGATCCCCAGGAGCGAATTGCCGTGGTGCAACCCGGCGTGATCAACCTGGATGTCTCCAGTGCTGCGGCTCCCCACAATCTCTACTACGCACCGGACCCGTCAAGCCAGTCGGTCTGCACCATCGGAGGGAACGTCGCCTTCAACTCTGGGGGCGCCCACTGCCTTCTACATGGGATGACCAGCAACCACGTCCTGGGGATCAAGGCGGTGCTGCCCGATGGAGAGATCGTCCGGTTGGGAGGCCGAAGCCTGGAGCGGATTGGACCGGACTTGACCGGATTCTATGTGGGCTCGGAGGGTCTCTTCGGAATCGCCCTGGAAATTACGCTACGGCTGGTGCCCAGGCCGGAGACCTACCGGACGCTGCTGGCAGCCTATCGAAGCCTGGAGGCAGCGGGAGAGGCCGTCGCTAGGATCGTCGCTGCCGGAATTTTGCCCGGCGCCATCGAGATCATGGACCGTCTCGCACTCAAGGCAGCGGAGGCCGCAGTCCACGCCGGCTACCCTGAGGGTGCAGCCGCCCTCCTGATCGTGGAACTGGAGGGTGAGTCGATCGAGGTCGATCCCGAGTTTGCCTCCTTGCAGAAGATTATCGAGGCCTCGGGATCCTACGAAATTCGCGTCGCTCAGGACGAGGCTGACCGAGCACGAATCTGGAAGGGACGCAAGGGTGCATTCTCATCGGTGGGACGTTTGAGCCCCGACTATATCGTGCAGGATGGCGTCGTCCCCAGGAGTCGACTAGGAGAGGCGCTAGCCGAAATTGAGAGGCTTAGCTCGGAGTTCGACATACCGGTGGCCAACGTGTTCCACGCCGGCGACGGCAACCTGCATCCCTTGATTCTGTTCGACGGCAACGAGGAAGGTGCGCTCGAACGGGCTGAGGAACTCGCCGGCCTGATCGTGAGGATGTGTATTCGCCTGGGAGGATCGATCACTGGGGAGCACGGGATCGGCATGGAGAAGCGCGCCTATCTGGCGGAGATGTTCAACCGAACGGACATGGAAAACATGATTCGGATCCGCCGCAGCCTCGATCCCTACGAACTCTCAAATCGCACCAAGATGTTCCCCGAAATGGGAGAGGTTCCTCCACTCGAGGCCAAGCCGCCAGCGCCGGCCATTGGTTCCACGTTGCAACCGAAGACGGTCGAGGAAGTCTGTCAGTCGGTGCGCTCTTTTCCCAGCCTGGTGTGTCGCGGCGGGGGGAGCAAGCCAGCCCTATCTCGGGCTTCCCAGACCGCTCAGATTCTGGATCTTTCGCGCCTCAGCGGTGTCCTCGAGTACCAACCGGAGGAGTTTACCTTCACGGCCTTAGCGGGGACCGCGGTTGCCCAGGTACAGCAAATTCTTTCCCAGGAAGGACAGTACCTGCCGTTCGATCCGGTGCTGGCAGGTAGAGGGGCCACAATGGGGGGAACCGTCGCTGCCGGCACCAGCGGCTCCGGACGCCAGCGTCACGGGGGTATTCGCGATTTCCTCCTCGGCGTAAGCTTCGTCAATGGGGGAGGTGAGCTGGTGCGGGGGGGTGCCAAGGTGGTCAAGAATGCGGCCGGCTTTGATCTGCCCAAACTCATGATAGGCAGCCTGGGATGTCTTGGAGTCCTGGTCGATCTCACCTTCAAAGTCTTTCCCCGGCCGCGCCGTTACGTCACCTTGGAGCTTGAAAGACCAAACTTGGCTGACGCCTTGGAACAGCTGTCGCGACTCAAGTCGTCCGGATTCAACCTGGAGGCAGTCGACCTGGAGCCACCCGGTAAGCTGTGGGTTCGCCTGGGCGGTAACAGTGAAACGCTCTCGGGAAGATTGGATCGGCTCAGAAACGTCCTGGGGAGAGGCGAGGCCCGGACAGATGAGGAGGAATCATCGCTGTGGCAGCGGGCGACCGACTTCGCATGGAGCCCCGCCGGTGCGTCCCTGGTAAAAATCCCTGTTACCCTGGCCCTGATTCCTTCTTTGGAGGAGCACCTGTCTCAGATTTCGTGTCGGCGAAGATACTGTTCCGCGGGTAATCTGCTGTGGCTAGCCTGGACTGATGCACTGGAGCGTCTGGAGAGCATCTTGCAGACGCTCGGGCTAGGCGGTCTGCTCCTCGATGGTCCCGGCGCGGGACCGTTTCTCGGCCTGCGTGACGGCCAGGTACTAACTCAGAGAATCAAGCAGGCTCTGGATTCCCAGGGACGATTCCCGGATTACTAGATGAGGCACGAAATCCCCACCGCTGACTTCGGGCCCTACGGCGAGACCATGGCCCAGGAGGTGAAAGCCTGCGTGCACTGCGGGTTCTGTCTTCCCGTCTGCCCGACGTACAAGGTCTTGGGTGAGGAGATGGATTCCCCACGGGGTCGCATTGTCCTGATGAAGGAGGTTCTGGAAGGGAATCTGAGTGTGGAAGAGGCAATTCCCTACGTGGACAAATGTCTCGGGTGTCTGGCATGCGTCACGGCATGCCCTTCGGGAGTCCAGTACGGGGAGCTGCTCAACCCTTTCCGCTCCTACGCAGAAGAGCAACGGAAGCGGGATCCCCTGAGTCGTATCACCCGTTTCATGCTAAATCATATCCTTCCCTTTCCCAAGCGTTTCAGCAAGGCTGCGGCCCTGGCCCGCCTGGCTCGGCCTTTTAGGCCCTTGTTCCCTACAACCCTGCGAACGATGGTCGATCTGCTTCCCTCGAAGCTGTCCCCACGGAGTCCCTTTCCTGCGGTCTATCCCGCCAAGGGGACCCAGCGAGCCCGTGTGGCTCTGCTGACAGGCTGCGCTCAGCAGGTCCTCGCACCCCAGATCAACTGGGCAACGTTACGGGTCCTGAGCGAGAACGGAGTGGAGATAGTCATCCCCAAGGACCAGGGCTGCTGCGGCGCCCTGGCCATGCACGGTGGCGAGGCGGATCAGGCGCGAGGTCTGGCTCTGCGCAATTTTACCAGCTTTCCCCATGACGTGGACGCGGTTCTCACCAACGCCGCCGGCTGCGGTTCGGGGATGAAGGAGTATCCACTCCTTTTCAAGGATCTTCCGGACGAAGCGGAGGCCCATCGCTTCGCCGATCGGGTCCAGGATGTGAGCGTCTTCCTGAAAGATCTGGGGTTGAAGCCTCCCCCGCCTCTGGCCGAACCTCTACGGCTAGCATACCACGATGCCTGCCACCTGGCGCACGCACAAGGAGTGCGTCGGGAACCGCGGAGGCTACTCGAAAGCATCCCCAACCTGACGCTCGTCGAGATACCCGATGGGGAGACCTGTTGCGGCTCCGCCGGCACCTATAATCTGGAGCAGCCGGAGATCGCCCGTACCCTGGGAGAGCGCAAAGTGGGCACAATCCTGGAGACCAAGGTGGATTCGGTGGCGGCCGGAAACGTAGGCTGCATCATCCAGATCCAGACATACTTGGAAGGCCGGGGTGAGTCGATTCCAGTCCTGCACACGCTGGAGGTATTGGACCGGGCCTATTCGAGCTTACGGATGCGCGCCCCGTAACGGGGAGCGGATTGCGCGACCGGGTGGCCGCGATCAAACCGTTGTCCCTCGCATCGCTCAACTCTCACCCTTCTGCAAAAGCTATAGACAACTTCCTACGCTGAAGGCGTTACTGCGGGTAGCCCAGCGTTGACCGCGCAGCGGGCTACCCTGGGTAAACCTAGCAATCAACGCATACCCCCAAGGGGGTTAATGCAGACCCGATAGTCCAACTCAGTCCCAGCCGAAGCTCTCGTCGTATTCGATCTCATACTTCTTGAGGAAGCTTCTGAACTCATCCTGGAAGCTGAGCTTCAGGTAGTGCTTTTCCTGGTCGGCGATGTACTTCCGGGTTGCAGCAATCTGTGACTGGGAAATTGAGAAGACACCGTAGCCTGTCTGCCTCCCAAACAACCGGTAGGGTCTGCCATGTCTTTTCTTGATCCACAGAGAAGAAGCTCGCTTCAACTCTTTCACCAGTTCAGCCTGGCTGACCGAGCGTCCAAGCGTGGCTAGGTCTAAAATAAGCGCAATTTGGAAAACATGACCGTTTCCCGGCTCCTAGGAGTCATTTTGGAGGCCCGCATTCTAAGTTTTTGCACCAAGCCACTCAGAACTCGGCTCGGCTGTTGCGGTACTGCCCGCCGATCGCTTATGAGGAGCTATTCTACCCCCTCTGTCGACGTTTTTAGACACACCTCACCCCAGCTCT
>Ga0310121_10002706_pt1 | contig 16628 bp, 17 predicted proteins | sample CB27_Tmax_986_MG_FD_203504 | JGI IMG/M metagenome (GOLD analysis project Ga0310121, IMG submission 203504) | Marine microbial communities from Western Arctic Ocean, Canada - CB27_Tmax_986 | ecosystem: Environmental > Aquatic > Marine > Oceanic | place: Canada: Western Arctic Ocean | collected...
CGTGTGCTGAAAGGCGGGCGCGCCCGCCTTTCAGCACACGCACACCTTCAATTAGCGGCTTTTGCTGGTAGACTCGTGGGAAATCAAAATTCCTATCAGTTGACATCGTCCTGCGCGAGATATTATTCTCGAACCAGTACTCTGCGGAGTAACTTTTGTCTAGGAGTGTGGCAATTCATGTATGGCATCGATCCTCGATTCATTGTCAGCAGCCGCTTTCGGCGCAGACGAGGGTTCACGTTGGTCGAGCTTCTGGTGGTGATCGCCATCATTGGCATTCTGGTGTCTCTATTGCTTCCCGCGGTGCAATCGGCTCGTGAGGCGGCTCGACGCACCCAGTGCGCCAACAACCTCAAGCAGATAAGTTTGGCATTGCATACATATCACAATGCCTTTGGTACGTTGCCGGCCGGAGGTCAATTTGAAACCTTTGTCTGGCGTCTTAAGTTCGACCCGTGGAGGATGGCCAGTGCCGGAAGAGTTGGGCAGGGGACGAGCTGGATGGTGGCTATTCTTCCTCAGATCGAAGAACAAGCGCTCTACGATCGGTGGGATTTTTCCATTGATGTTTTGCAAAATCGCATCTTGGCCGAAACGGATATACCGACTTACTATTGTCCCAGCCGTCGAAACGGTGTTCGTCCAGAAGACGCACCCATCATCTTTAGTGGTTTCGTGCAAGGAGGGAACGATTACGGCGGCTGTGCGGGCCCGCTGAACCTTTTTTGGGATGACGCCGATGACGACCAAGTCCCTCCCTGCCAGAAAGCATACAACGGACAGCTGCACCGGGATGCTGCCAGCACGGATCAGTTTGGTGTTTTCGCATTGAACGCTACCGTCCGCCTGAAGCAGATTACCGATGGCACGTCGAAGACCTTCTTGGTCGGTGAGTTGATGCGATTTAATACCAACGAGTGCCGTTACTTTAGTAACGACGCCTGGGCACCGGCCGGAATTAATACGCTGTTCGATGTTTTCTGGGGTGTCATCAACGATGCGGGTGCGCCCTCCCATAGTAATTTTGAGGGTCCGGGAAGTGATCACCCGGGGGGCGCTCAGTTTGCGATGTGTGACGGATCAGTCCACTTTGTGTCCGAGCACGTGGACACGCCGACCGTGAAGCGAATGGGCACGTACAAGTATGGTGAGGTTTTCCAGTTGAGTTTTTAGGCGGCCCTGAGGCCTTCGTCATCCAATTTTCAATTTACGAGCATCGATATTGCATGACGACCTGGCGACAACTGTTTGCTCTCTTTCTTACGTTGGGACTGCTCAGTGGCTGCGGACCTGACGGTCCCGCGTTAGGCGAAGTTTCGGGAACGGTGACTCGGGATGGTCGACCGCTGGATGGCGCAACGGTTATTTTTCAGCCCGAGCTTGGAAAAGCGTCGTTTGGACGAACGGATCAAGAAGGCCGTTATGAATTGCGCTATTCGAAAGACAGTAAAGGTGCCATCGTCGGACGTCACGTGGTCGAAGTTCGATTGGCGGGCGACAGCACACCCATTGAGCCACTCCCGCCGCGATACAACACGCAGACCGAACTGACGGCCGACGTCAAGAAGGGCAGAAATCAAGTCGATTTCGAGCTGCACTCGGAGTGAAGGTAACGGTATCACTCCGGCGTCAGCACATGAAAAATGCGGCTCGCCTTGTGCGTCTCTCTGTACATGTCAGTACTACGTATATGCAGCACGTGGGTCCCGAGGGAAACGTCCGCCGGCAAATTGGCTACCAATATGTGCTCGTGCTACTTTCCTCATCCCACACCGAAGTGCAGCTGTCGATGACAATAAAGTGCACATCGCCGTAGTCGAAACTGTAGGTGCCCGGCCCGTACACGCGCTGAAAGCAATCGTCCGAGTCCGCGTCGGTCCGGGCGACCGGATTGACTCCAGCAGCCAGGAAAACCGCGGATTATGCGTTGCGATTCCCACAGGATCTACCGCGTACTCGCACTTCAGGTCTGTTGGGGAGATCTGTTGTGCCACGCGCGAATGGGCAAGCGAGCGCAGCGACAACTGTAATTGAAAATCTGATTGATGTACCGATCGGAAAACGGATCATCGTCATCTTTCGCTACTTCCAAGACGATCGCAATATCGACAATGGGAATTCGAGATATTTGTCTCGCGTTTGATTGGGGATGCCCCGTTAACCGCGAATACACACAATCCGCCAGACCATGACCAAACCGCCGGAGTCCTTCGAAGCCAGGCTGGCGCAATCTACGTGGTCTGCAGCCGGTCGAGAATGTTGCGGATGATTCGATCGCAGATCCGGTCCCCTGCCTTGAGGCCATCTGACCAGTCGCAACTGCCAACGGTGACAACGGTACCATGGCGAGTGAATGTACCGATCACGCCGGTTCCATCCCGCTCGATGTCGTCGGGCATGAGGTCGCCCTTCGGTAATGCGCGGCGAATATCGTGGCTCCAGGCAAGTGATCCTTCGGGCTCATTCCAGCGGCAGGGGGCGGTCGCGACAATTTCGAAGTCCTTCGGCGTGCTGTCGCGCCCGGTCGGGATGGGGCGTCCATCCTTCAGCACCCACTCGCACCCGTCGCACTCGTAACCGGCTATTCCGTGTTCGGCACCGAACTCTTCACCTTCCTTCAAACCAGTACCGGCCAAGATCCAGTGTTCGGGCCGGTGAACTGTGTATTCACCGGCACCGGGCCCCGACATGAATTCTCCGTGCAAGCCGTTGTATCCACCGTAAGCAAATCCCACGCCACTGAGGAAGTTTTCGGGCCGACCGACCAGAGGATCACTCCACAACGTCGTCAGCTGTGACACGTCGCCTCTCGCAAAAACGGGGTCTCGGTCGTGGATACGTTTGTAACAGACCAAGGCACGTCCCTCGCCTGGGATTTTGTCTTCAACGCGGACCTGCCAACAGATCGAGTTGCCGCTTAAGAAAGCGGCGTTGCCACCGCGCTCGATGAAAGCCTCGAGGGTGTCGCGCATCCCGGCCGACCAATATTCATCATGCCCGACACTGAGCACGAGCTTATATGACGCAACTTCGTCGGGGTGAAATTCGAGGTCGAGGTTTGAGCAGTAGTCGATACCGTAACCCGCCTTTTCAGCCCACTCAATGAAGGGCTCATCCCACGCGTGATAATTGCTCGTGTTGGGATTGTACCAAATGGCGCCGGGCTTGAGGGGCAAATCGTAGATCAAGAACGGTTTGTCGAATGAAACACGTGGATAGTCGGGACCATCGTAAAGAGTCGTTCCAGCCCATTCGTTGTAGGCCTGGTATGTGTTGGTCGCTATCTGCAGGAGGATCTTGTTTTCTATTCCTGGCTTCGCGGAGCGGACGATAAAGATCGCTTCACGCGGTTCGCTTTGCGTGCCGCCTGAGGAAGCGCGGAGTACAATGCGATATAGGCCGGAGCGCCAATCCTGGCCGATTGGTATCTTGACACTCACTGGCCACTTGCAGCCGTACAATGCCGCATCGTCCGGCACGGGATGGAGCACACCGGACTGGTTGTCGGTTTCCCAGACGACGCGCCGATCGAGGCCTACGCGGCTGACCTCGGCCCGGTACCGCGCGCCGTTCGTAGAGACACACAGCCCGACCTCATCGCCAGGCAGATAGCTCATCCGATCGCAGTATCCGTCGACGACCACGTTCGCCTCAGCGGCACGCAATTCGTCGGTCGAGAGGACGACTTGAGCAGCGACGCCAACTTGAACGATTCTCTTTAGGGCGTCGCGCCGACTCGGTTGATCGGGATAGAGATCTTGCTCACGGAATCTCATCGTCAATATCTCCCCAATGAGTAAGGGTAACGGGGCCGTACATCCTCGGATTCGTGCTTTCGTTCAAACGGAGGCTTGCCAGCGCGTTGGAAAGTGCTCTTGATTCTCATGCCAAACGCTCCTGCGCGTTGGGTGAAATCGTAAGTTGAAGTCACACCTTTCCTCTATTCCATTTTGCTCGATTCGGAGTGCAAGTTGAGTGCGCTATTCCGATTCGTCGGTGTGCAAATCAAAATCGAACTGGCTCTTCCCGCCCAGCTCGACGTCGGTGACAAGTTCCGTCTGGTTGTTGTACTTATTCGGCACGCGCTCCACCGGTGGCGCCAGCCCCAGGGGCCCCGGGGCCCCTGGTTTTGCCACGACCGGCGTTGGCCAGTAGATTCGCACCTCGTATTTGCCTGGCAAGAGGCCTTTGACTTCCGGCACGTCGTATTGGCCGTTCAGGACCATCGCGCCGCCGCGCGTGGGCTTTTCTTTCGAAACGGACGCGAACGAAATATTACCGTGATCGATTGGAGTACCGTCGAGTTGCACAGAGCCGTGGACCGGACAAAGGCCCGAGCTTGGTTGACAACCAATCATGGCTGCCATGATCAGACAACATGCCGCAACGACTGCCGTAAATGTGCTGCTGAAGTCGGCGGACGACATGGAAACTCCAAGGCTGGGTCGTGTGGGCGATCGAGCAGTAAACGCAGCAGGACGACAACGGCTAGCTATTAATTCTTGAATCCCTCGTCTATTATTTCGGCGCCTTCGGTCGACCCCATGGCTCGCCAAACAAACAGATCAATCGAATCACTTATGGTGTGAACGCTGCCGTCGCACATGGCTGCATTCACCACGCCGGGGTGCCTGCTCCGCGCGGCGTACATCGACGGGAAGTCCGCGCTGATCTGCGCGCAGGGGGGATTCGGTTCCTCAGGCTTACAGGCGAAGATTCGAAAGATGCGATCTGGTTCATTTGTATTGGGTGACAAATAGGTGCTAAAGCCGGCCCCGTCTCCCCACCAGGTGAGCCCTCGCGTATCTTCGCCGTTGCCTTGGATGGTTTCCGACAGCATCATCGTCTTGCTGAGACCATCCGTAATGTGAGACAACGGCACACCGTCATAGGGTGTGAACGGGGCTCCGGTATACACCGAGCCGTCCGGCATCGTCTCGACATAGCGATAGTCCTTGCCCGATTGCACGGGCGTCAGCCCCGTGTTTCCATAGTTGACTACCATGTTGTGCTTGGCCATGGGGAGGCTGATTCTATCGACGCCGTGGGCAGGAAAGACTCGCGGCTCGTCGCTGGGGCAGGTGGCGATTTCCAGCCGCAGTACCGATACGCTTCTGAGGTTGGGCCCTGAACTGTAGGTGAGTTTGCCCAGCAATTTGTAGTGGACGTTGGCCTGCTCGATATAGTCCAGTATGGCCGCCTGCCAGGTTCCCCAACAACAGCCCCAGTTGCTCGGCGGGAATGCTTTCTCAATGTCCTCGTAAAGCAAAATCGCTAGCGACTCTTACCTCATGTTGTTCATGCACTGCGTACGACGCGCCGACTCGCGAGCCGACTGTACCGCGGGCAACAAGAGCCCGACGAGCACGCCGATGATGGCGATGACTACGAGTAGTTCGACGAGCGTGAAAGCGCTCCGGCAACGACGACCGTGAGAGTTATACATTTTGGGACCACGAGGCGACGTTGAATGCATGAGATGGTGGCCTACCAGAGATGGCACCATTCCACCCCTTTTAGTAGGAGTAGCTAACTGCGCACGTAAGTATGCGCGATGCCTGCGCGAATTGCAACGTACAAACCACGGCGCGCGATACATACGATACATATTTGTTCCGACACGAAGAAATAACGGCGCGGCGGCAATGGCCGCCCTGCCAGGCAACGCTGTGAAGTATTTTCTTGGTCAGTATTCGCGGAATTATCGTCTTCTTTACGCCGAAGGCGTTACACTCCACAGCCCAGACATCTGAGTGGTTTGGAGTCAAACGCCTTCGGCGTATTGAAACGCTACGAATTCGCAGGTCAAAAAGAAGTTTCACAGCGTTGCCTGCCAGGGCCAACTCGGCAGTGGCCTCGCCCTTAGGTTTACCCACAATTTTGGATTTGATTCCCGGTGATCGATACGAGATGTGAGAAAACCTAAGTCCTCGCCCTCCCGCTTTGCTCTACGCGAGAATATCGTAGACGACGTTGCCATAGACGTCGGTCAGCCGGTTTTCGCGCCCTAGATGCTGGAAAGTCAGCTGCTCGTGATCAAACCCCAAGCAATGGAGGATGGTCGCGTTCAAATCGTGTACGTGGACACCGTTTTCCGCAACGTTGTACGAAAAATCGTCGGTCTGGCCGTAGCTGATTCCACCCTGGATGCCTCCGCCGGCCATCCAGACGGTGAAGCACCTGGGATGATGATCGCGGCCATAGTTGTTGTGCGTCAACTCTCCTTGGCAGTACACCGTACGACCGAATTCGCTTGCCCAAATGATGAGGGTTTCGTCGAGAAGACCGCGCTGGCGAAGGTCTTCAATCAATGCGGCGGTCGGCTGATCGGTGTCTTTGCACTGAGCCGCCATGCTGACTGGCAGATCATTGTGGTGGTCCCAACCGCGGTGGTAGAGTTGGACGAATCTCACGCCCCGCTCAACCAATCGCCGCGCGAGCAGGCAGTTGGCAGCGTACGTGCCAGGCTTTTTCGTATCCGGGCCATACATCGATAGAGTAGATTCCGACTCGTCCGAAAGATCGACTAACTCGGGGACTGCTGTCTGCATTCGATAGGCGAGCTCGTATTGGGCGATGCGGGCCGTAATTTCCGGGTCGCCGATGCCATCGAAATGAAGCTGGTTCATCTTCGCGATGCGATCGAGCATCCGCCTGCGTGCGGCCACCGAGAGGCCCTCGGGATTCGAGAGGTAGAGGACCGGATCGCCGCTGGAACGAAAGCGCACTCCCTGATGATGGGACGGCAAGAAGGCGCTCCCCCAATTGCGGGCCGCGATGGGGTTGAAGTCTTCGTCTGCGGTACCGTCCGAGATGAGCACGACAAAGGCTGGTAAATTGTCGCTCTCGCTGCCAATCCCATAATTGACCCATGCCCCGAGGCTCGGCCGGCCTGGCTGCTCGTGCCCGGTAAAGAAGAGGGCCATCCCTGGATCGTGGTTGATCGATTCGGTGTGGAGCGACTTGATGATCGCTAACTCGTCGACGACGCGCGCGGTGTATGGCAGGTAGTCGCTCACCCAAGCGCCACACTGGCCGTGTCGGCTGAAACGGACCATGGCGCGGGCCAACGGAAGCGACTCTTGCTCGCTGGTCATCGTCGTCAGTCGCTGGCCCTTGCGAACCGACTCTGGCAACTCCGTGCCATGCAGCTCGTTAAGCCTGGGCTTGTAATCGAAGGTCTCGATTTGCGATGGGGCTCCCGACTGGAAGAGATAGATGACACGTTTTGCACGCGATGGAAAGTGGGGCGTCGACTTCGAGTCACTCGCGGCAAATAGATTCGGATTCATCAGACTCGCCAGCGCTGCGCCACCAATCCCGCCAGCAGTCCTGCCGAAGAATCGCCGGCGTGTCATCGTCAAATGATATTCTTCTAGTTCCACAGAATCACTCTCTTGTGATCGTTTCATCGAGGTTCAGGATGATGCTGCACACGGTCGTATAAGCAGCCAATTCCACCGGATCGAGGTGCTGTGCGACCGAGGATTGTCCAATCGACAATAGTCGCGTGGCCGCCTCGGGATCGCCGCGGAATTCGCGGAGCTGTTCGTCGAGGGCCGCTGTCAGCGTCGTCGTCTCTGGTGGCGTTGGTCGACGCCCTACGGTCGTGCGAAAGGCAAGTTCAACTCGATCGCTGCTCGACGTGCCACCTTCGCGAAGTACTCGCTGGGCCACTCCGCGTGCGGCTTCGACATACGTCGGATCATTCAAGAGGACGAGCGCTTGCAGCGGCGAGTTGGAGCGATTCCGCCGCACGATGCATGACTCTCGATCGGGGGCGTCGAACGCCTGCATGTTCGGTGGCGGAACGGTCCGCTTCCAGAACGTGTAGACGCTACGCCGGTGGAGATTGGAACCCTCACTTAGCTGATAAACCTGCGCGCTGTACACTCCGCTATCTGGTAGGTAGGCCACTTCCCTCCACAGACCAGCCGGCTGATACGGCATAATCCCCGGCCCGCCCATCTCATGAACCAGCAAGCCTCCAGCCGCCAGCGCAGAGTCCCGAATAAACTCTGCCTGCAGACGAATTCGGGGCGCACGGGCAAGGAGACGATTGTCGGGATCCTTCGCGCGTTGCTCCGACGTAGCGCGGCTCGACTGCCGGTAGGTCGACGACATCACAATCGTCTTGAGTAACGATTGGACATCCCAACCTCCCTCTGCGAACTCGACTGCAAGCCAGTCGAGCAGTTGGGGATGGGTTGGCCGCTGGCCCTGGACACCAAAGTCTTCTGGCGTCCGCACAATGCCGTGGCCAAACATCATTTGCCAAAATCGATTGACCGTCACCCGAGCAGTGAGGGGTTGCTCCGGATCGACGAGCCAGCGCGCGAGTCCTAGCCGATTTGGTGGATCCCCGTTTCGTTGTGGAGTGAGCACCGCCGGCGGCGCCGGATTAACTTTCTCGCCATGCTGATCGTAGCGACCGCGCTCGAGAACATATGCCTGTCGCGACTGGTCCATCTCTTCCATAACCTGGGTCGTGGGCAATCCATCCGTAAGTTTCCTTCGCTCTGCCACGAGCTCCGCAAAACTGGTCTGCGTTTTTCTATAACGCGTCGAGATTTGCTCGCGATAGTGCTGGCGGAGCTGTTTCGCCTGGCTCTCATCGCGCTGTTCCGGCGAGAGCGCGAGAATTCTGGCGAGATCCGCGGGGAGGGCCCGTTTCGGGGCGGACGCTGTCGTTAACGAAAGCCGAAAGCGGCCAATGCCATGTTGCTTCCACGAGGACTCGTGGCGGAGTCGGATGCGGATCTCGCTACCACCTTCAAACCCAAACGGCTCTGCCGGGTAAAATTTCGCGCTGACAGGCTGTGGCGAGAAGCGGGCCAAACCGCCTAGCGCCCAGCCAGTGTCCACTTGATCATCCAAGGCAAGCATGACTTCGTAATTGGGATGCTCGCGGCCGGCCTCCGCCTCGTGGAACGTCACATTCTGGACATCGGACGATCCATCGACCGGGGCAACCTCGACCTCGAAGGTCGAGAGCACGAAGTCGCCGTTGTCGTCATACCGGCCGGGCCCGGTATGCGGCAGGCTTTCGTCGGTAAGGGCTTCGAGCAGCACCCCGGTGATGCCTACCTCGTCCGTCCGTGCGACAATCTCGTAGACGTCTTTATCGGGGTTTTCTCCACTGACGAGGATCGACTTATCATCGAGCTGGGTGAGAGTGCTGCCGCCGCTCGAGCTATACTCCATGGGGTCGAGCACTTTAAACGTAGCGCCGCCTGGCGCTCGGGCGTAGCTGTTTTCCCATTCGGCCTGTGCAGCATCAATCTCTGGCCAGGGCCTCGCGTGGTCCAAACGAGGCTCTAACTGTTCAATCTCGGCAACCAGGGCGTTGTAGCTTTCGCGTCGATCGGGAGGAATGACCGTGAGAATCGGAACAGCGTTTCCTTTGACCCCATCGAATCCGCGTTCCGGCACATTATTGAAGTACGCGAAGAAACTGTAGAAATCCCGCATCGTCAGTGGGTCGAATTTGTGGTCGTGGCAGCGGGCGCATCGCATTGTCAAGCCGAGCCAAACCGTCGACGTCGTGACAACACGATCGGCAACGTACTCAACCCGGAACTCCTCATCGATGATGCCTCCCTCGTAATTCACCATGTTATTGCGATTAAATCCCGTGGCAATCTTTTGCTCAATCGTTGCGTCGGGCAATAGATCGCCGGCGAGCTGCTCGATCGTAAACTGATCGAAGGGCATGTTCCGATTGAATGCCCTGATCACCCAATCACGCCAGATCCACATGTCGCGGCCACTGTCGACGTGGTACCCGTGCGTGTCGGCGTAACGCGCTAAATCAAGCCAATGGACCGCCATCCGCTCTCCATACCTACGCGACAAGAGCAGCCGATCGACGACCCTTTCATAGGCCTCGGGTGAGTCGTCCGCGAGGAATGCATCGATTTCAGCCAATGTTGGTGGCAACCCGGTTAAATCGAGAGTCACGCGGCGAAGGAGAGTTTCCTTTTTCGCTGCGGGCGAAGGTTCGAGGCCCTCGCGCTCGAGCCGCGCAAGAACGAACCGATCGACTGGATTTTGTGGCCAGGATGGGTCGCCGACATCCGGAAGTGCCGGACGCTGGGGAGGAATCAATGACCAGTGCGCTTCCCGCTGGGCGCCCTGATCAATCCGCTCTTCATTTTCAGCACCGGGGCAGCTACGCGGCCAGAGCACCGAGACAAGGAGAACGCAACCTAGCGCGCATTGGCAATTAATCGACACCATGCTGCATCTCCCATGTGCTCAATCATAGTAACAAGCCTAGCATAACGGTGTTGCAGAGTCGACCTATGCTAGTGCTTTTAGGTTGGATTCGTGGTTTTTATGACTCGCTGTGCAGCTCCAAGTCGATGACGTTTTTGCCTGGCTCGACGGTAAACTTCAGGTCTGAGGACTGTTGCTGGCCGTAGCGCTGGGGTGTCAATAGCTCTCCCAACTCTCGCGAGACCCCTTCCGGCGGTGGCGTCATCGAGACGACGGTCACGATGTATTCGCCAGGGGGCAGGCCGTCATCGCTACCGATCTTCACTGCATAACTGCCATCGGCGTTGATCTTGCCGTACGCGACCGGGCCTGGGCCGACTGGGTAGAACTTGACGGTACCGAGCGGAAGGGGTTGATTGTCTAACGTCACCACACCAAAGACCGATGACTCGTACGACGGAGCACACCCCACAACGACCCATGCAATCGCGAAGATCAACAAGCAAATAGCAGGCGTTTGTTTACTCATCGTGACGGTGGTACTTTTGGGCACGCGCGGCTGTTGGTTCTACGGTAATTCAGCGACCTCACCCTCCGCTCGGGTGCTCAGTGCCTGATAAAGCTCGTAGTTAATCGCCTCGCCAAAGAAGTGTATGCTGCCATCGGCAAAGCAAAACTGGGCACCGCCCGGATGTCGACTCCGGAACGACATCACGTCCCACCACAACAACGGCGTGGGCGGATCGGGAAAGAAGTTCAGTGGGGACTGGGTGCCGGCGTAGTCGGTATCGCTGTGATACAACGACGAATGATAGTTATGTTCCACCACGTCTTCGCCCACCAACATTGTGTGGCTGGTCCCATCGGTGATGTCCTTGAATCGAATAGGTTGTATGAAGGTATGCGCATGGATCAGTCCGGTACAGGTTTTCCAGTCCCATCGCGTACAGTCGGGCGTTCCACCGAGCCCCCGGTCGCCAATGTTGCCTTTGTAGCTGGTCATCGCCACGCCAAAGCGAACCCAAGAGGGCTGGGAGGTTGAGATTCCCACCACATCCCCGTCGGACGGGCAGTGAAAGCTGGGCAGGGTCGTCTTCAACAAAGGGCGGCACGCCGCTGTGCGGATGCCGCGGCCCGACGCATAGTTACCGTGACACGAGGTCTCCAACTGCTCGTACAGGGGCTGCTCCTCCATGAACGGCAGAATACTGATCGACCAACTCCAACCGCTTTGATCCCCTGAGTCGGGAAAATAGTGAAACGGGGAAGTGCTAACTGGCAACGATTTGTGCACATCGTGGTAGTTGTAAGACGCCACTCCAATCTGCTTAAGATTATTGATGCACTGAGTTCTTCGCGCCGCTTCTCGCGCTGCCTGTACGGCGGGAAGCAATAGCGCCACCAGGATGCCGATGATGGCGATCACGACTAAAAGTTCCACGAGAGTAAAACCGTGTAGGGGCCGTTGCGCATTCTTTATGCCATGGTCCGAGAAGGAAAACCGTTTGCGCGCGGATCCAAAAGAGACAGAACCTCGGGCGCAACCAAAGCGCGTGCTACGCTGGGCAGCAATCAGGAGATTCCAGAATGTACGGTCCATGGCTCTTTTATTATCAGCAATGTCGCGAGAGGTTCTTAGTTAGACTTCAAATGTATCTGGATGTCAAACGTACCGGGAGCGACCTCCTCACCGAGTACCGTATGCGTGTGGTATCTCTCGGGGATGGATAACGGCGTCGCATTCCACTCCAGACCCCATCCGGCTTGCCGGATGGTGAATCAGGCGGAGCCGCTAACAGCGTCGCATTCCACTCCAGTCCCCTCGCCTTTTTGTTCGGAAAGACGCGTGTTTGGCGCGAGACATAAATATGTCGGTACCTTCGGCAAATAATAGATGGGCAAATCGGAACAACCCGTTTCCAGAAAGTTGCATTGGTGAACCGGTCGCGAGCTTAGCTACTGCGCCTCGTTCACCATCCGGCAAGCCGGATGGGGTCTCGTAGTGATAGCCGATCGCCGTTAGCTACTGCGCCTCGTTCACCATCCGGCAAGCCGGATGGGGTCTCACTAGCACCCGAGGATTCTGCAGCCCACCAGAGATCGGCGTGGGCGGATCGGAAAAGAAGTTTAGTGGGGACTGGCTCTAGAATTCAGACCCATCAATGACCTGGCCGTCGTGCCGGTTAGCGAGGCGCTGAATCGTGATTGTGTCGATATCGTAACTCAGCGGACGAGCGCTACCATCGCAGTGCGAGACGATCCATGTTGACGCGTGCGCGCTGCCGAAGCGATCTTGGGGACGAAGGATGTCTTGATCCATGTCGGAATGCGGGACGAAGACGTTTTGGTTTATCGTGAGGACACCGCGGAAATTGTCGTTATTGAATCCGGTGCACCAGGTCTCGTTATCGCCCACATTCTCTCCAGTGTCGTAGTCTTTGGGAGGAATGTTCTTCTCGCCAATCAGAATCGTGTGCGAAGTCCCGTCGGTGACTTGTCTAATCTTGACTTCACTCCGTTGGTACGAGATCCCGTTGAGTCTCTCCGGTTCACGCCTTATCGAGATGTTTTGATACAGCCAAGATCTTCTTAACGTGTAAGTGTCGACGCAATCGCCGTAGTCGGTGCCACACTCAGGTCCACCCCTATACTGGATAAAGTACGTCCCAGCGTTGGCTGCGTAATCTGATCGGCCGGTCACATGCGGGGGCGTGGTGTTCGCATTGGCAACGGGGAACGACTGTGCATACACCCTACCCGGTCGTCGGGATGGACAGTTGATGATCGCAATGGGCGATTCAAGAACATGTCGGGCCCCCGCTTTCTGCTGGTCCGTGATCAAAAAGCTATCGCCATCGCTGCCGAGGTCATGCAGGGCGGATTCTTCGATGAAGGGCAGGATGTTGAAGATCCATCCACCGGGCTGGTCCTCACCAAAACCACGATCGGGATCGCCAACCAGATTCCATCCCCATCCGCCGGTCGGGAAGTGGCCTTGTGTATCGTGGTGGACGATACAACCCAGCGTCAACTGTTTGATTTGATTCAGGCACTGAGTCCTTCGCGCCGCTTCTCGCGCTGCTTGTACGGCGGGAAGCAATAGCGCCACCAGGATGCCGATGATGGCGATCACGACCAAAAGTTCCACGAGAGTAAAACCATGTAGGGGCCGTTGCGCATTCTTTATGTCATGGTCCGAGAAGGAAAACCGTTTGCGCGCGGATCCAAAAGAGACAGAATCTCGTGCGCAAACAAAGCGCGTGCTACGCTGGGCAGCAATCAGGAGATTCCAGAATGCACGGTCCATGGCTCTTTCAATATCAGCAATGTCGCGAGAGGTTCTTAATTTGACTTCAAATGTATCTGGATGTCAAACGTACCGGGAGCCACCTCCTCACCGAGCACCGTATGCGTGTGGCATCTCTCCGGGATCGTCTTGCTGGGGTGGGTGACACGTACTTTGTACAGGCCGACTTGCATCCCACGAAAGTTCTGCAGGTCCGGCGGGAGGTCGTCCTTGGATAGCGACAAAGGCGTTTTGCCGCTGGCCGATGTAATTCCGTGAGCTGGCTTAAGGCGGCCGGTCAGGAAACTCTCTGGCTCAAAGACGACATTGGCACCTTCGAGAGGTTGCCCGTCCAGCAACACCGTGCAACTGACACTCTTGAGGCCTTGCCGAGCGGAGGTCAGCGACTTGATGCAAGTGGCGATTTCGGAGGCGGAAAGTTTCCCGTCGCGGTCGGTGTCGTGGCGCGTGAAGCTCCTCCGCAACGCTGGGCATGCGGCCGTCTCTTCTTTCGAGAGCGCCTGATCGCGATCAGTGTCGTAGTCGGTGATGGCCTGTGTCGCAGACGCGGCCGGATCCAGGTCTGGCGGGCGAACTGCCGCCGGTCTGGAACTACAACCCCGGCGGCCAAGATGCCACACAACACGATCGCAACTGGCGCGACAACAAGTCTCGATACGTAGCGGGGCATCACCGCAGCCCTTGCACTGGAGGAATCAGTTTTCGGTGTTCAGCACGTTACCATCGTGTCGATTCCCCTGATCTCGGTGAATCAACTGATCGATGTTGAATGCGATGAAACGGACGGAACCGTCGCAGAATGCCATATTCAGCCCACCCGGGTGAGGCCCCCCGAAACTAAGTGTGGTACTCAGCCCGACGACATCCGGCAGTGGGGGAAATCCTGCCCCATCCGGTGAGCTGGCTGTATGCCGCGCCGTATCCGGATCGTGCCCACAGTACATCGGACCGTTGTCTCCTGGAGGATCGTTCAGATCGTACCGGTCGGCCTGAATGTTCTTTTCGCCGACGAAGTACGTCTTACTTGTGCCATCGGTGATCTGCTTCAATACGATTTCACTGTGCCGGTGCGAGACGCCGTTCATTACATCCGAATTCCTGGAAAACCAGTTAAGGTTGCTGCCCGCGTTGACGGCGTAATCGGATCGGGCCAATGCCTTCACGGTGAATCGCACGTGCGGACGACCGAAGGTCCCCTGCCATTCACGGCCAGCCTCTGACTGCCACGGCAGCCAGACTCCCGGAGAGCGACGGGTAGGACAGTTCATCGTTTCAATGGGCGTCTGCACGACGGCAGCGATGGCGTCAGCTTTCGCCGCGTCCGCCAGGCCCGAACCAGCATCGCGCAACGCGCCTTGCTCCATAAACGGGAGAATGGCGTATACCCAACCACCGGTCTGTCTCCTGCCAAATCCCAAATCCGGGTCACCGACCGTTTTCCAGGTATTCCCACCTGTCGGCAGATGGCCTTGCGCATCGGCGTGCAGTTGCCCGGCCAAGGCGATCTGCTTTAGATGGTTGGTGCACTTCACACGCCGCGCCGCCTCGCGTGCTGACTGCACAGCCGGTAGCAAAAGCCCGACTAGAATTCCGATAATCGCAATTACGACGAGCAGTTCGACGAGGGTAAAACCTCGATTGCGATCCTCAAGGATGTTCACGGCAGACCGTTCATTTGGATGAGATGAAACCGCGCGAGGCCTTCTTAGAATCTGCAAATTCTAATCCACATGGATGCACCGTTTCAACTAGATTGCATTGGCGACCGCGGCTAACGGTTTCACATGGTCGACGATACCTGGAAGGTGAATCGTCGGACGAAACCGCGCTCGTCTTTCATTGATAACGACGGCTCTTCAGCTTGCGTATCCAGTGCGTGATCGAGCCCTCCGACGACATCCGCCTGATCATTCATTCGTGACGATCTCGACATCAAATCGAACTATCCCGGCGTCTGGGGCCACTTCCACGTCGAATCCGCTCTTGGAACTCGCCCGATATGCTTCCGGAATGTGACTGATGACCGGTTTTCCCTCCATGTTCGGAGGCGATTTCCAGCATTCGACGCCCACTTCGTAATGTCCAGGCACGAGTCCCACACTGGTTCCGCTCTTGGCTTCATAACTCCCGTCGGTGTCAAACTTCGCAAGTCCGGGTCGCGCGGTATAGTCGGACGCCGATTGGGTTGGTTGGAAGTAGAGCACTCCCTCGGCCGGCGGCGGCCCTCCGTCGACCGTCACAGTACCAGTGACAGGAACTGTTTCGATTCGGCCGCAGCCAGCGACAAGAAACAGCACCCAGGCGACGGCGCGCACAGCTTTCTCCAAGCAGTTGCCCCGGCCGTGCTCGAACCGTCGAAGAGTCATGGAATCGCCCGCATTGTTTTGGAAGCTCCTTCGACCGATCTTGTTGTCGACCGATCTTACCATATCGTACCAGAACCGTCTGTGGCAACGGGATGCCGCCGTCGCCAACGGCGTGGAGGACGACGGTCACGAGCGCGCGAGTCGCGTTGGCGCGACGGCTCTCCGAGTTGACATGGTCCTGCGCGAGACGTTACTATCGAACCGATACTCGGCGGAGTAACTTTTGTCTAGGAGTGTATCGATTCATGTGCGGCATCGATCCTCGATCAATTGTCAGCAGCCGCTTTCGGCGCAGACCAGGCTTCACGTTGGTCGAGCTTCTGGTGGTGATCGCCATCATTGGCATTTTGGTGTCTCTCTTGCTGCCCGCGGTGCAATCGGCTCGAGAGGCGGCTCGGCGCACCCAGTGCGCCAACAACCTCAAGCAGATCGGCCTGGCGATGTACGGCTACCACGACGCGAACGGTCGATTGCCAGCTGCGGCGAACACATGCTGCGCTAAAGGGGAAATCTGGTCGACAGAACTCCTGCCCTATCTGGAGGAGCAGAATCTTCACAGCGCAATCGACCCGCAAGCACATATGAGGAAACAGAGTCCTTGGCTCTACACAACGGTGGTACCCGTCTATATTTGCCCGACCGACGAGCGCGCCTCCAATCCCATCCTGGAGGACCGTTTCTTCCACAATCCTCCCATTGGGCAGGGGATGTGGTATCCCGTCTCCATGGGGCCCACG